>JAABUW010006202.1_pt1 | contig 15132 bp, 18 predicted proteins | sample 5560081 | NCBI WGS metagenome assembly JAABUW01 (sample SAMN10711882, study PRJNA513363) | rock metagenome | isolation source: Antarctica rocks | place: Antarctica: Victoria Land, Knobhead sud
AATGAGGAGACAATTGGCCGCGAAGCCGGAGTTGCACTGGAAGTAGCAGCCCAGTTGACTTCATCAATGGGGTTCTTGACAAGAACAATTTGAACTTTGGGGTATCGGATGCGTGGGAAAGGTTGTTGATTGCAATCGAGTATGGCTATTGACAAAGTATGTTGAGCAATAGCGCCCTTGTTGGGCGTGTGATAGGCTCGCCTGAATGAGAGTGTTATGTAGGAAGTTCAATCCAGTGCCTGGGTGCGCGTAATGGTAGGTACTGATCTTATTTGTCTGTCAAGAATGGTCTTATTTTTGTGTTCATAATGAAAATCAAGGCGTCTTGGAAGTATCGGAAGCATAGCTTGATGGGGGTATGTGAAACGGTCTATAGTGACCGCGCTGAGCTAATGACTCAATGGGCCGTTGGGGTTAACCCACAAGACCCCTTGCCCCCAAGCTTTAAATGTCGTGGGTTCGATTCCCAGCTGCCGAACGTATTTCTGAGGGTTTCTGAGGGCGATTGTCAAGCACAGCTCTTGCAGCATAGCTTGTTAAAGTGGGTCCTCGTACCTCCCTTAATTGGTATCTGTCAAAAACTAGCCCCCAAACATTTTTTTCCCTTTCATTCCTTTTGGGAACTGTTACGGGTTCTCTCCTTTTACGCTACGAGCGTCACGTGTCGTAGTAGTCTCTCTATGAAGGGAGCACATGTTCGTACCTTACATTTGCTATCTGGAATAGGGTAGACTTCCTCTATTTTACGCCTAGGTGCACCTTTCAGAGATCAGGGATCCATCGTGTAAATATTAATTATCCAGCTGGTTCAGCTCGCTCCTTCAGGGTCCCTTGCCCGTGCAAGTGGACTGCTTTGACGTTTCGCCTCTTTAACTATCAACCTTTACTGGTTGATTTGCCTTTTAGTATCTCGTTGAATCTTGTATTTGAGAGCGCAATAAATGGTGCCCTATCTCTTGTCATGGTCCGGAGAGTAGGAAGTGTCCGAATAGCAAATGTAGAATACGAATAGAAGAGACTGCCTATTATTAAACCACTTTGCGACATGCAGAACTTTGCTACTCCACTACTCTTCTGTTCTCTGTATTCACTTAGACTCGAGGCTATAGGGTTGCGTTTTCTGGTAAGAGAGTGTTAAGAACTGTCAGCCAGACCCAGTTCCTGTCTCAAAAGTGACTACTTCTACATACGTCGTAATGCTGTGCGGCGATATCGGCTGGGTGTAAGGCTAAGAAATTGGACTCTCCTACTTGTTAACATAGGTAATCTGATTTATTAAAGGCGGATGCACTGGTCGTACAGCCTACCGCAAGCCGTCCATTTGTTTTTCTGAAGAATAGCTAGAGTTAGTGCACCATTCCTTGGCACAGCACAGGACAAGGACACTGAGGACTTGAGTACAGCAGTGCCACAGCGGCCTCAATCATCCACTACCACTGGGTTTCTTCCTATTGTTCGCAATCCGCCTTTCCTACTCATTCTCCTCCTCGTCATCCTCGTCCGCTTCACCCTCGTCCACAGCACTGTCGTCCACTTCAATCTTGTCCCTCTCCCCCTCGTCCTCTTCACTCCCGTCTTCCCATTCGTCCCCCTCGTTCGCTTCCCCCTTGTCCGCCTCCATCTTGTCGACCTCCACCTTGTCCGCCTCCACCTTGTCCGCTTTCGCCTCGTCCTCCGCCTCGTCCGCCTCCGCTTCATCCGCCTCCGCCTCGTCCGAAGCCTCCGCCTCGTCTGCTTCCTCCTCGTCCGTTTCCTCCTCTTCCTCGTATCCATCGTTAAATTCATACTCACCTTCACTATCGGTGGAAGACAGATCCTCGTCTCCGGCATGAGTGGTCATATGGCGCTTCTTAGGATTGATGGGGTCGATACGTGGACAGCTGATTGTATCCAACCACTGTTCGTTTGTCATATTGCAGACCAACTCGGGCAAGTTTTTCTTGGCAGTGAAGAAGGTCTCGTAAAATTTGTCGAACGATGCTTGAGTCTTGGCTCTGTCAGTTAAAGGACTATCCATAAACAAAGCACCGTATACGTACCTCAGAATCAACCCAGGTCAAGCGTTGCCAAGGCTCTGCGCGCATAGCTTTCAAAGTCTTTGCTATCTCACCAGCTTCGCCAGCAGATTCCATAGTCTCTCCCTCAGTGTTCTTGATTGTCATGTTGAGATGTTGCGCTTCGTTTTCCTCCGTGTCAGCCCCCGCTTGCATGCGAATTGTGGACTTGTTTTGGTCATTGAGAGCGTCGAGGTGGATGAGCTGAGGCCGTAGAAAGACCTGAGCGTCCACTTTGGTAAAGAAAACATCGTCTACCTTCGTTAGCCTTGGATGCTTCCAGCAAAAGCTACAGTCGCAGGCGATGACGCATAGTGAGGACTTACCGCGCGTAAACGCACCAGCAAACAGATTTGCGTAACCCTCTTGCCATTGGATGATGTGACCCCCGAGAGTCATCTTGTTCATGACGTGGCCATTCTTGACGGCATTGTCATAGTCTTCAAGAAGAGCTTCAACGGTAGGGTCCGTATCTACGGCAGACTGAGCTGCACGAGCAGCTGCACGAGTCTGTGTGGGTCCACCGAGACCGAAGCCACCTGCAAGGCCGTAGGCCCCCCCTTTCTCCTTCAAGATCTTGCTCTTACGCAGTGCTTCACCGTAGATGATACCGCGGACTTTGTCGTAAGAAGGGTGATGCGGGTCAAGAGGAATATCGATTTCGACAAGGCGGGACTTTGTCTTGATGCGCATTTCCAAAGGCTTTTGCCCGTTTCTAGCCTTGTACAGCTGCCCAGGCATTTTCTCTGGGTAGCGGAGCAACATGATGTGCTGATTCGGGCGGACATTCATATACATGTTCCACTTCCTGACCACAGGATCGTACACATCCGAGGGAAGCTCGCGAATATGCTTGAAGCCTGGATGGGGTGAATATGAGTCATCCTCTTCGTCGGCGGGTAGCGGGACCAAGGCAGCTTCGACCCAGCGACGCTTGTTCGCCTTATCTTTAAAGATACGCTTCGTTTCCTCGTATGGCATCTTAGGAGGCAACGGGGGGTTCGGTACAGTCGGAGAAGAACCCGACGGCGGAGGCATAAAACGGAAAGGGAGCGAAACGGACTCCGGTGCCTTTCTCTGTGCCTCGCGAGCCTTACGATCAGCGATGATCTCCGTTTGCACTGGTCCTTTTTTTGGCCTAGTCATGTTGTATAAGCGTAGAGCATACACAAGAAGGAAGGGAAAAGATGGATGGTGGGTGTTGGTAGCGGGGGTGACGATTTTGACGAGAGCAAATGAGATATAGATACCTCGATTTGTGCGCTGTAGTAGCGGCGCTAGTACGGCGTTCGGCAAATGCCGCCCCAAATCATTACAACACCGCGCCTTCAACATTGATTTTTATTCGATCACGTGTCAGCCCGTTGCCCTGCGATGCTTACAGTCGCTGGGTATTACCAGTAAAGAAGCCAATCAGTCGAACACCTTTACCTGTTCACTAGCAGCGCTACATAAGGGCTTATGTCTGTTCTACAATCGAAATCGCCATGGATCTCCGGTTGACCTCGAGAGTTCGACGATTTCCCATGTTTGTGAAGCTTGGCATCAAATATTAAGCGCACCACAGACGCGACAAACGCGACAGCCGCTCACGGCCAGCAGCGCCTACAGATCACTTTCCACTTTCCAGTCTCGAGGGGCCTCAACCTGTATCCTTGAGAGTTCCCTAGGTCGGAATTCTACCATGGCTTACATTGCTCCCATACATCGATCCAACAGTGTGAGGCACGCAATAACAATACAGTTTTTTAGTCCAGATGAGGAGTGCTTAATCGTAGCGTGAGTCCAACAGGGATCCTGCTTCGAAGAAACACATGCATAATTGGCCGCAGGAAGTCGAATCGTATTGAGATACTTACACAAGGTGATGAAGGCCTCATACACCGCTATACACGCGCAGTGTATGGCAGAATTACCATGCTCGAGCGGCTGCGGCCCGAGAACTCCAAGACCGAGCATCTTTTCATTGGTACAGATCGCTATAAGTATTTCACAGTCTCGTGGGACGAGAAGACGAACCAGATACGCACAGAGCAGCGCTACCAGGATCAGTCAGACAAAACGCTTCGAGACTCCCAAAATCAAGATCGATGTTTGATTGATCCTTCCAGACGCTATATGACCCTTCAACTTTTCGACGGTATCGTAACTGTGGTTCCAATTAGTCAAGCCAAATCAAAGAAGAAAAGCTCATCTGAGCCTGGAACTCTTGGCCAGCCGGTACCTGCAAGGATATCTGAGCTTTTTGTCAGGTCTTCAGTGTTCTTACATTCACACGATGAAGCGAATGCAAAAGCGCTGCTGGCCCTTTTATACGAGAACAGCCGTCAGCAAGTTTGTCTCAATATAAGGCATTTGGACTACACCATAGGCACCCAGTCAGAGCCCGGAAGTGCTGATCTCGAAGAAGTTGTTGCGGCTGGAGATGACCTAGATATAGGAGCCAGCCATCTGATCCCCATACCAGCACCAGCATGTACGTACTATTAGAAGGGTTTCGCTAGACGTGGCTTATTTCTCTTCAGATGGCCTCCTGATACTGGCTGAAACGTCAATAACCTATTTCAAAGATGGCCAAACTCGGGTTGAGCCACTGGAGGAAGCTTCGATTTTCGTTGCCTGGACCGCGATTGACGCTCAACGTTTCCTCCTTGCCGATGACTATGGACGGTTGTATCTTCTCATGTTGATATTAGACAGTCGAGATAGCGTGACGGGATGGAAGCTGGACGTGATTGGACACACTTCTCGAGCCTCGGTACTTGTCTACCTTGGCCGTGGCCTCGTCTACGTTGGGTCTCATCAAGGTGACTCGCAGGTTGTCAGCATTCAGGAAAGATCCATGGAAGTCATGCAGACACTGCCCAACATTGCTCCAATTCTGGACTTTGCCATTATGGACATGGGAAGCCGCGCTGGTGAGTCTCAAACCAACGAATATTCATCTGGCCAAGCACGTATAGTCACTGGATCTGGCGCCTTTCAAGACGGCAGCTTGCGTAGCGTCAGAAGTGGAGTCGGGATGGAGGAGCTGGGTTTGTTACTCCAAGCGAAACATATAACAGATCTATTTGCTCTGAGTTCAACCACTGCGAAGGGACGAAATGATTTATTGCTCGTATCTTTCGTCGAAGAAACCAGATTGTTCAGGTTTCAAGATGATGGTGAGATCGAAGAACGGTCAGAAATGGACGGGTTGGCATTGTCGGAGGGCACTACATTAGCAGCTAACTTAGGAGGCAGCCATCTCATTCAAATCACGGCTTCGTCAGCCCGCATCATCGACCTTGACAGCGGAATGATCAATCATGCATGGAATTCTCCGCAAGGTCAGCCTATCACTGCAGCATCCGCGAACCAACAAAGACTGTGTCTGGCTATCGGAGGTACGCAGGCCAGCGTCTTTGATATCAGCGCTGGAGAGAATTTGCAAGTGATTGCGAGTCGGACTTTCCCAGATGATGGGCAGATCGCATGCATTCATGTACCAAACGTCACAGCAGATATTTGCATAGCAGGCTTCTGGCAGACTACGGCGGTCGTTGTACTAAAGCTCGATACGCTCGAAACCGTTCACAAAGTCGCAATGAGCGATGACGCTGTCTCCGTACCTCGCTCAATCCTGCTTACTCAGATCCTCGCTAACGACTTCCCCACGTTGTTTGTAGCTCTTGCTAACGGCGAGGTTGTCACCTTTTCTTTCAACCCAGCTAGCTTCAGTCTCTCAGTGAGGAAGACAATAGTTCTGGGCACGGAGCAAGCTGGCTTTAAAGCGCTACCGGCGGGAGACCAAGTGTACAACGTTTTCGCTACTTGCGAACATCCGAGCTTGATTTATGGTTCAGAAGGACGCATAGTCTACTCTGCAGTAACCGCAGAAAAGGCCACTTGCGTGTGTCCTTTCGATTCTGAAGCCTATCCCAACGCCCTCGCCATTGCGACTCCACAAGATTTGAAGCTCGCGTTGGTAGATACAGAGCGGACAACACATGTGAATACTCTACCGGTAGGAGAGACTGTCCGAAGAATTGCATATTCGACCGATCTGAAAGCTTTCGGTCTCGGCACGATCAGACGAACGCTTCAGAGAGGGTATGAGGTTGTGAAAAGCTATTTCAAGCTCGTTGACGAGGTCGTTTTCAAGATGCTTGACACCTTCGATTTGAACGAGGAAGAATTGGTGCAGAGCGTCATGAGGGCAGACTTACGTGACAGCTCAGGTGAATTAGTCGAGCGATTCGTCGTCGGGACCGCATACTTGGAAGACCAGGTCTCTGATACGGCTCGAGGGCGCATTCTGGTTTTTGCGGTAACCCAGGAACGTATTTTAAGCTTAGTAACGGAGTTGCCAGTCAAAGGCGCTTGCCATTCCCTGGGTTGTGTCGATGGGAACATCGTGGCAGCGCTTGTGAAAACTGTGGGACAGTCCATTCTCGTTGACTCAGGGGATGCTAACTAATAGCCTAGGTCGTGATCTACTCGCTTGAGGAGAATTCCCTTCACAAAGCTGCAGCCTATCGTACCTCGACCACACCTATCGATATTGCGGTCAAAGGCAATGCAATCGCTATAGCCGACTTGATGAAAAGCGTTTCTATTGTCGAGTACAAACGCGGTGCTCAAGGCCTGCCAGGCACCCTTGAGGAGACAGGGCGACATTTCCAAACAGCCTGGGGAACCGCAGTCGCTCATGTTGGCGATCATACAATTCTTGAAAGCGATGCTGAGGGCAACCTCATGGTTTTACAACAGAATACAAACGGTGTCACGATTGAAGATCAACATAGATTGGAGATCACGAGCGAGATCCGTCTAGGGGAGATGGTCAATCGAATACGAAGCTTCGAGGTTCCTTCATCCACGAGCGCAACCGTTATTCCGAGAGCCTTCCTTGGCACAGTGGGTCCTCCATCTCTCCGATCCAGGGTCTGCTGACAGCATTTAGGTGGATGGTTCCATCTATCTGTTCGCTTTAATAGCACCTTCATACCGGGACCTTCTAATGCGACTTCAATCAAATATGGGCGCTATGGTACGTAGCCCTGGCGACGTCCCATTCAGCAGCTATCGCGCCTTCAAGAATAGTGTGAGAGAGGCAGAAGAACCCTTCCGCTTTGTGGACGGTGAATTGATAGAACAATTTCTGGATTGTAGCAAGGACATGCAGGAGCAAATGTGCAAGGGTCTAAGGACAGGGGCAGGAACAGAGGTGGATGTTGATGAAATAAGGGCGATAGTGGAAGGCCTGAGAAGGCTGCATTAATCTAAATGTAACAAGGAAAGTTTGTAAATACAGGAGCGCCACAAGTACGACACGATGATTTTGATAGACAAGGCCCCTGCTCCAAGCCAGATTTGAGAATTCGTTCTGAGCGGCCTTTATGATTTGATCTCTGCTTCAGGCATGCCTCGGCACCCATCATACCCATCACCTATTTTCCCGCGGCTGCCCGAGATTACTTTCATTTCTTTCACAGGCATCTGAATCTAAAGCAACGCTTTCAACAGATAGTACCTGCTCCAGATTGTGAATGCCACAGGCCCATCAAGGCGATGCCACGACAACATTTCAGGTCTCACGATCAGCGGAGATGGGCACTGGAGAGCCTTTGCAGAGCGCAGCATCGACCACACAATCCCTCGATGGCAGAGCGATAGCAACCAAAGAGCCGGGGAACTACAAGCCTCGGAACAAGCAAAGTCTGGACTACGTGCTCAGGACCGGTCTCGCCGGTGGACTGGCAGGATGCGCGGTATGAAAATCCCATGGCTCGAAAACGCCGGCATGGAAAGCATTAACGTGGAAGGCAGGCCAAAACAATGGTCGCTCCTCTCGACCGCGTCAAAATCCTTTTTCAAGCCTCCAGCCCGCAATTTGCAAAGTATACTGGTTCATGGTTCGGCGTTGTAACTGCCATGCGAGACATCAACCGACAAGATGGCGTGCGCGGTCTCTTCAGAGGTCACTCTGCCACCCTGATAAAGGTATTCCCTTACGCGGCCATCAAATTCCTGGCATACGAGCAGTTTCGTGCTGCTATCATCAGATCGCCAGCTCAAGAAACACCATTGCGTCGCCTTTCTAGTGGCTCGCTTGCGGGTCTGTCTTCGGTCTTCATCACATACCCTCTTGAGGTCATCCGGGTACGGCTAGCATTCGAGACGAGACTCGATTCGAGGTCATCTTTATCGAGCATATGCACGCAGATATATCACGAACAATCACCTACGCCGCCAGCCACCATAGCTCTCCCAGGTGCTGCTTCTGCCACCACCGCGACATCCAAATCTGGCCTGGTGAACTTCTACCGCGGCTTCTCCCCAACAGTTGCTGGTATGATACCTTACGCGGGCATGTCCTTCCTAACGCACGACACCGCGGGCGATTGGATGCGTTCTCCGGTCCTTGCGCCTTATACCACTACCACCTCTCCTGCCTCTGGGCGACCGATCTTGAAATACTGGGCGGAGCTGCTGACTGGGGGCTTTGCGGGACTAGTGTCTCAGACTGCAGCATATCCCTTAGAGGTCATACGCAGAAGAATGCAAGTGGGCGGAGCAGTTGGTGATGGGCATCGCTTGGGCATTGCCGAGACTTCAAGAGATATATGGAGAGCGAAGGGTTGGCGAGGCTTCTTTGTGGGGTTGACCATCGGCTACATGAAGGTGGTGCCCATGGTCGCCGTCAGCTTTTATGTTTACGAAAGGAGCAAGCTGGCTTTGGGAGCCTAACGGCCTTTTCGCGCGCAGCGAAGCGTCAAGATAAGCATAAGCATAAGCATAAGCATAAGCTGGAGCATTTGGCTTGGGCGGAGCGGACGAAGGTCTTAAGATACAATGGGTCTATCCGATACAGAACAATCGAAGAGAGGTACTTTATGGATACCTGGGCATCACAATTGCTACCCCCCTGGGAACAAGACTTGGCTCTGAACGCTCTCGCAATTGGATGTTCTGACCGTCCACGCTACTACTCAAAAAGCTCCCATGGCGCACTTTCATCGACGTCGGCAATCTACCTTAGTGACTTTCAAGCGTTGTGGCCTCCGAAGGAAATAACGTCGGCTTGTTCTCGCAATCAAGACCCCGCCAAACCCCACCTCCGCAACAGCCACCGGCACTGACAGCGTCACCGCACAACAGCCATAATAACATCTTGCACGCTTAATAGTCTTCCCATCACAATGGCATGTCTCTGCTAGCTCGCCTCCGACCTCTCACTTCCTTCACCCATCACCACCCACCAGCCCACCCCTTTTCCCTCCTAACCTCCTCCTTCCGTTCCCCCACATCTGGCACCCCCGTCCCAACGCGCACCATGTCCTCCTCCCTCCCCCGCACCATGCGCGGCGTCCAAATCTCCACAACCGGCGGCCCCGACGTCCTCACCTACCTCACCGACCTCCCCCTCCCGACCCCCAAACCCGGCGAAGTCCTCATCAAAAACTCCATCATCGGCATCAACTACATCGACACCTACTTCCGCACCGGCCTGTACCCCTCCCCCAAACCTGAGATCCTGGGGCGCGAGGCCGCCGGCACCGTCGTCTCGGACGCCGAAGGCTTCAAGGCAGGCGAGAAAGTCGTGTGGTTGGGCACGGGCGGGTATGCCGAGTACACCGCTGCGCCAGCGGCAAAGACATTGCGCATCCCAGAGGGTATCAGCGAGCGGGATGCGTGTGCTGCGATATTGCAGGGCTTGACGGCACTGACGCTGGTGGAGGAGGCGCACAGAGTCGAGCGGGGCGAGTGGGTGCTTGTGCTCGCCGCAACGGGCGGAGTCGGCGGCTGGCTGCTGCAGATCCTGAATGCCAAGGGGGCGCACACGATAGCGAGCGTGGGGAGTGAGGGGAAGGTGGAGGAAGCGAGGCGCTTGGGGGCTGAGGCCGTGGTGGTGGAGAAGGAGGGGGAGGTGGAGCGGGTGGTGGAGGAGAGGACGGGCGGGGAGGGCGTCCGGGCTGTGTTTGATGGGGTGGGGAGGGCGACGTTCGGGCGGAGTTTGGCGGTGGTGGGGAGGAAGGGGTCGGTGGTGAGTTTTGGGAATGCGAGTGGGGCGGTGGAGCCGTTGAGTATTGCGTGAGTTTCATGGCCCTCTTCTACGTGTCGACGTGCTTGATATGCGACGATTCGCGTGCTGGGAAATGTGAGAGCTGATCTTGGTTGGGGTCCAGGAAATTGTCGGCGAAGAATGTCAAGGTGGCGCGGCCGACGCTGTTCAATTACATTTATACTCGGGAGGAATATGAGAAGTATGCGGGTGAGCTCTGGCGCTTGATGATCCATGAGAAGTTCGATGTGCGGGTGCACAAGACGTATCCTCTGAAGGATGTCGCCCAGGCACAACAGGTAAGTGATTCATTCCTTTCGCATGCCTTCAGGCATACAGGCTAACATGAGCTGAACTAGGATCTTGAGAGCCGTAAAACAATGGGCAAATTGCTCATGACGCCTTGACACAGCTTTGAATGAGAAAAAGGAAGTCCTAAGAACCTCAAGAAGGCCTTTGCCTGCTGATCGTGACGATCGACAACCTGTGAGCTGCGCCCCTCTTCTCATCCTCAGCCCTCAATGCGATCTCCATCCATCCCCTCTTGTCCTGCAGTACCTTCCTCGGCACCATTGCCATTGGCCTCAGCGCCATCCTCAAGCTCATCTCCACCCTCTCCATCCTCCGCTGGCTTCTCCCGCATCGGCAGCCATGTCTTCTCGATCGCGCGCCAGCCGATCATCGCATCGTTTGGAAGGGCATCGTAGAACGAGCAGTATATCCCGCGCAGCTCGTCAAAGTAGAGAGCCCCGAAGCTGAGCTCCTTGATCGTAGTAATGAATCTCATGCCGACGAAGCATTTTGCGAGTACTTTATCCTCAACCCACAGCTCGTAATCCTTGATCTCTTTTGGTGCCTTGGCGGCAGCAGCCTCTTCCTCTTCGGTCAGGTCTTCCAGTGGTGCGCCGGGATAATACCAGGTCTTGGCTCTCAACCTCCCCAGTGGCTTCAGACCCTGGCCAACAGCAGACTGGTAAAGATCCAGGACTTCCTGCTCCGCGGGCAGCAGTTCGGTGATCTGCAGACCGGTCTCGATCTCGCTCATGACCTTGATCTTGTTCGCGCTATCCTGCTTCTTGTATAGCTCGAACATGCGGTCATTCCCACGCGCAATGAGACCTGTCTTGAACGTCTTGCGAGCGAGTTGGGGGCTGATGCCAGCGTCGGGCAACGTTGTGAAGACTTCCTTCGCCCATTCTTGGTCGCCGACGTAGAGGCCGCGGATGGCGCCACCGAACATCTCTGAGCATGCCGAGTTGAAGCCGCCGGGCAGTAAGCGGCCGACTTGGGTGATTAGCCAGAGTTCCTTGTCTGCCTGGTCGAGCGAATTGCGAGCGGCGTAGATTTGATCTTTGTACTCTGGGCAGACATCGTGGTGTAAGAGGTAATTCAGGAAATTGCGGATGACGTTCGTCTTCGATTTGATGCTTTCCTCGGAGTAGATGTCGAAAGAGATCGGTATGTGGTAAGACCTAGATTGGATGAGCTTTGGCAGTACCATCGACGTATATTGTCGAGGCTACTCACACAAATGCCTTCACGACTGCTTCAAAATCGACCACGTACATCGAGCCCTCACCATCGTTTTTGTCCTCGCCGACGTACTGGGTAGCTGTAATGGTTCGAATCTCTGATGCTGTGCTCTCTGACAATGTCTTCGCATCCAGGCCTCCGGAGAACATCTTCGGGCCCGTGTCCACCCCACCGTACTTCAAGTACCTGTCGAAGAGGTTCTTGCGAGCAGAGTCTAGGTTGCGTTTGGCGGAGTAGCGCTGTATCGCAGTCTCAATGCGCCTGAAGGACCATCAGCGACGCGAAGACGACGGCCATGCAACAAGCTTACTCGCGAAACGGAAGAGATCTGCTCAGATGTAAGCACAAAACATTGCATGTACGGCTTTGGGTTGATGCTTACGGATGGTATATGTCCTGCTCCTCCTTATGCTCCGCAGGCGTGAGTGGGGCGTCGACATAATACTCCTCGAACCCCGTAGGTGCGTTCTACGTCACGCAAACACCAGTAAGAGTCCGTACGCAATACTCAACATCCAGGCGACCTACCAATCCTCTCTTGCTTTTCGGCTTCTTCTTCTTCTTCTTCTTTAACCCTACACCAGCTTCCCCAGCCCCTCCAATGGACACTTGAGTCTCCTTGTCGACTGTGATCTTCTCGTGGTCTGCGTCTTCATCATATTCCTCGTCTTCTGGGCCGATAATGTTCTCCTCAAAAGTCACTTTGGCATCGCCATGGTCTTGGATGGCTGGTGGAACACCATTGGTTGCGTCCGTGCTCGCGGCATCTATGGGACCTTTTCGCGCCGCATCCGATGTATGCGAGCCATTGATGGTGGGGCCGTTGTCAACTTCAGTCTGGTCCATGGTGCGTAGCAGGCTGTACGCCAACGCTTCTGTGCGTCGCGAATCGTTTGTAGAAGGATTAGTGAAATCGGAGGGGTATGGCAACAGCACTGCTGTCGAAACCTGAAGTAAGAGATTTGAAATTAAAAGAGATCTTAACCTGTAAACTTGTTCACCGAATAGAGGTACTGTTGAGGTCACGGCCCAGGTCTGGACTATTCACTGGATATCAGATGCTTCACAATGGTAGATCTGAGCGTGACACACTGTCAGTGACTGCTCGAATATTCTAGACACGAGGATGTGAAGAGATCGAAATTAGTTTGTGTGCTGCGACAGAGCAATCTCATAGCAACCTTGTGGGAGGACCATTTGTTCGAAGCAAACAAACAAGACATAATAAGTGGATGTAGATGCTCAGGAAGGAGCAACCATTAGACGTTTTATCAGGGTGTCTATCACCACTATTTCTTCACGACGGCTCTTACGAAGCTTCAGTGACGAACGTCGACGCAGTCTGTAATCAGTATCTAGCACAGCTACTTGGCCTTTGAGGAGCTGTCAACTCGCCAATCCGTGAGAGCGCAATGGATCTGCCAAGACATCTGACGTACGTCGTCTTTTGGTGTGATTGATTGAGAGCTACGAATAGCTTGGCCTCGGCGGCCACCGGCAGCACCGGCCGAATCGTGCCGATCTTTGCTCCTGTTTCAACATAGCTACGTACTCCGTACTATTATTACCGGAACAAACAGCTGCGTCCCAAGGCTGTAAAGTAAACCATGTTTTCAACCCCCAACGCTGCCTCGACCTCGCACTCGCATATCATGTACGAAAATCACTGCGGGTAGAACATACGCACACACAATCCACCAATGGCCCAAAAATCGTTTCGGAAGTCGCAGCTCGTCGAATTCAAGAACACTGCTGCTGGCCAGTGAGTCAGATTGACAACGCCTGCCTACTCGAGAGTTCGGCTTGCTGACCGGAGTGATACAGTGATGGTGTTCTCTCCGATCCTTCCGGCTCTCTGATCATTAAGCCTTGTAAACTAGCCGAGATCAGCTTCTACGAGTCGTGCGCCGCGCATCAGGAGTTCGCAGAATACATCCCTACATATATCGGCATATTGTCACTGTCCTCGGACACGCATCCAGCGCAGGCCGCCGCGGCATTGGTACAGTCGAAGGAAGCCCAAGCGCAGGTTCACGGCCCCAATGGCATTTCCGAGGCTATCGTTATCGACAATGCCTGGACACCGTCGAATGGCGGCAAGATAAGCACGAATTGCGCGCTGGTCATGGAAAACGTTGCGGATGGCTACAAGCAACCGAATATACTGGACGTCAAGCTAGGAGCAAGGCTGTGGGCTGATGATGCACCACCTGCTAAGAGAGCGAAATTAGATAAGGTCACTGGAGAGACAACGAGTAAATCGTTGGGCTTCCGAGTCGCTGGCATGAGAATCTGGCAGGGTGCGGACGCTCAGGGCCATAAAGATGTCAATCTCGATGGGTACAGATTCTACGATAAGGACTATGGGAGGAGCCTCGCACCTGAGAATATTGTTGAAGCCTTCGAGGACTACCTTTGCGTTGCGAGAGGGACAAGACCACTTCGACATACCAAGAAGCTCATACGACGGTTCATTGAAGACCTCCAAGGTATGCAACACGTGCTGGAGAATGAAGAGAGCAGGATGTACTCGGCCAGCCTACTGTTCGTTTACGAAGGCGATCCGGCAATACTACAAGAAGCCTTCACCACAGAGGCACAGATGCTCGACTCCATGGAAGCCGAGTCCAAGTCCTTCCCAGATGGGGATGGTGTACCGAAAGAGGATGGAGACCACCCCAATGGCCATGGCACATCCAGCGGCACGAACGGGACCGCTGCACCTATGAACGGCAATAAAGTCAATGCTTCGGATAGTGCAGACACAGCATCTACAGTGGTCGAAGGTGATACACCCGAACCGGAAATGCCATTACCACACATCCAAGCGGTGAAGCTGATTGACTTCGCTCACGCAGCCTGGACCCCGGGCCAGGGCCCTGACGAGAACCTACTTCATGGCATCAGGAATGTCATCAAAACGCTTAACGAACTACTCGTCTAGAATGAACGTTCATGCCCTGGGCTTTTAACCCAACTACAAAGTAGTAAGTCAGGCTGGTCCTCTGAAATGTACACCACGACGAATATTACGAGACTAGATTCAACGGCCTGTCTCCCTGGTCCTTCTGAACGTTCGGGCCCCCGATGCTTTCTACGAGCAAAACTTGTGCAGGGACGAATGCTTTATGACCGTAGATAAAATTGTGACACAGTATCTCATCAAGAATCCAAAAGGTCCCACTTTCGTACAATTATCATCTTTGAACCTCAGCAGACCCCCCTTCCGCCACCTCGCCCCCCCTCCTTCCATACTCCCATCCTGTTCCCCGATCCAGAAACACCATCTTCACCCCAATCCTCCATCCTTCCATCTTCACCCCAATCCTCCATCCTTCCATCTTCACCCCAATCCTCCATCCTTCCATCCTCCGTCCTCCATCCTCCATCCTGCATCCCTCATCACCCATCCTGCATCCCTCATCACCCATCCTCCATCACCCATCCTCCATCCTCCACCCCCCACCCCACCTCTCATCCACAGCCCTCGAGCTTACA
>JAABUW010006204.1_pt1 | contig 15127 bp, 14 predicted proteins | sample 5560081 | NCBI WGS metagenome assembly JAABUW01 (sample SAMN10711882, study PRJNA513363) | rock metagenome | isolation source: Antarctica rocks | place: Antarctica: Victoria Land, Knobhead sud
TTGGCCTCCTCGCCGCAGGGCAGCCCGGCGGTGAACCGGTCGCAGCCCTCGCGGACCATCAGCTCGGCCGCGCGCATCTGCGCGTAGGCGCGCGCGATCGGGAACTGGATCCCCTGGTTCTGCCCGATCGGCCGACCGAACACGACCCGGTCTCCCGCATAGGCGACCGATCTAGCGGTAAACCACTTGGCATCGCCGATGCACTCGGAGGCGATCAGCAGGCGCTCGGCGTTCATGCCGTCGAGGATGTAGCGGAAGCCCCTGCCCTCCTCGCCGATCAGGCTGTCAGCGGGGATGCGCATCTGGTCGAAGAACAGCTCGCAAGAATTGTGATTCATCATGGTGCGGATCGGCCGGATCGTAAGGCCGTTGCCGCGCACCGCCCGCATGTCGACGAGGAACACCGAGAGGCCCTCGGTCCGTTTCTTGACCTGGTCGCGCGGGGTGGTGCGGGCGAGCAGGAGCATCAGATCGGAGTGCTCGGCGCGGCTGGTCCAGATCTTCTGGCCGTCGACGACATAGCTGTCGCCGTCGCGCCGGGCCGTGGTGCGCAATGCCGTCGTGTCCGTGCCGCTGGTCGGCTCGGTGACGCCGAAGGCCTGCAGGCGCAAGGCGCCGGTGGCGATTTGCGGCAGATAGTGCTGCTTCTGCGCTTGGGATCCATGCCGGAGCACGGTCCCCATCATGTACATCTGGGCATGGCAGGCGGCACCATTGCAGCCCTCGGCATGGATGGTCTCGAGGATCTCGCCGGCCTCGCGCAAGCCGAGACCGGCGCCGCCGTATTCTTCGGGGATCAGCGCGCCGAGATAGCCGGCCTCTGTCAGAGCGGTCACGAACGCCGTCGGGTATTCGCGTTTGGCGTCGAGGTCGCGCCAATACTCACCCGGGAAACGGGCGCACAGTTTGCGCACCTCCTCGCGGATCGCGGTGTCGTCGCGCGTCTGCACTGCTTGGTCCATCACGTCACGTCTCCTTCGAGCGAGACAAGCATGGGGAGCCGACCGGGTTCAATCAGCCGCACGGCGGAAGCATCACGCGCGGGTGAAAGAATTCGCGGTATCGGCACGAAGCGTCTGGTGGCGCGGGGCGCGAACAGGCATGATGGCCATAGCTGCAATGCTGGAGACCTGTGTCTATCACCCGCTTGTGCGTGATCGCCGCGGCGCTGGCGATGCTCGTTTCGCCCGCCTACGCACAAGGCAACGCCCCACCCGGGGCCGTGCCCGTCACGACGGCCGTGGTCGCCCGCCGCGACGTGCCTGTGGTGCTGCGGGCGCTGGGAACGGTGCAGCCATTCCAGACCGTCACGGTGCGGGCGCGGGTCGATGGCACGCTCGACAAGGTGCTGTTCACCGAGGGGCAGAGCGTCAAGCCCGGCGACCTGCTCGCGCAGCTGGATCCGCGCGCCTATCAAGCTGCGCTGGACCAGGTGGTGGCTAAGCGGGCGGCCGACGAGGCGACCCTGGCCAGCGCGCGGTCCGATCTGGCCCGCTATTCGGATCTGGCCAACGCGCAGATCGCCTCGCGCCAGAAGTTGGAGCAGGCGCGCGCCTTGGTCGGGCAGGCGGAGGCCAGTGTGCGCGGGGACGAGGCGGGCATCGCCGCGGCGCAACTCAATTTGAGCTTCACCCGCGTTGCTGCGCCGATCGAGGGCCGGGTCGGGCTGCGGCAGATCGATGTCGGCAACCTGATCCGGGTGGCCGATCCCAACACGACCGGGATCGTGACGATCACGCAGATCCATCCGGTCGCGCTGGTGTTCACCTTGCCGCAGGATGCGCTGCCGCCGGTGCAGGCGGCGATGCGGCGCAGCGTGCTGCCGGTGGCGGTGTTCGGGTCGGACAACAAGACCAAGCTTTCGGATGGCCAGCTGTTGGCCATGGAGAGCGCGATCGACGCGGCGACTGGCACGATCAAGCTCAAGGCGGTGTTCGCCAATGCCGACGAGGCGCTCTGGCCGGGGCAGTTCGTCAACGTGGTGTTGCGGACAGCGACGCGGACGGACGTGCCGACGCTTGCCTCGGCCGCGGTGCAACGAGGGCCGGACGGGTTCTATGTCTACAAGGTCAAGCCGGACCAGACCGTGGCGCGCCAGGCGGTGAGCGTCGAGCAGGATGATGGGAGCCTGGCCGTGATCGGCTCCGGGCTGGACGGCGGGGAGACGGTGGTGCTGTCGGGGCAGTCACGCCTGACCGAGGGTAGTCACGTCGCAACCTCGAAGCCGGCTGGCTGATGCGTATCTCGACGCCTTTCATCGAGCGGCCGGTCGCGACGTCGCTGCTGATGGCGGCGATCCTGCTGATCGGGATCGCGGCCTATCCGTTGTTGCCGGTGGCGCCCCTGCCCCGGGTCGAGTTTCCGACCATCCAGGTGACGGCGAGCTTGCCGGGCGCCAGTCCGGAGACGATGGCCTCGACCGTGGCGCAGCCGCTGGAGCGGCAGTTCTCGCAGATTTCCGGCGTGTCGCAGATGACGTCGATCAGCGTGGCCGGGTCGACGCAGGTGGTGGTTCAGTTCGATCTGGACCGCAGCATCGACGCGGCGTCGCTCGACGTGCAGGCCGGGATCAACAATGCCGGCGGGCAGTTGCCGAAGAACCTGCCGAACCCGCCGGTGTTCCGCAAGGTCAATCCGGCCGACAGCCCGATCCTGATCCTTGCGGTGCAGTCGGCGGCCTTGCCGCTGATCGAGGTGAACGACTACGCCGACAATATCCTGAGCCAGCAGATCTCGCAGATCACCGGCGTATCGCAGGTGTCGATCGGCGGCGAGCAGAAGCGGGCGATCCGGATCCAGGCCGATCCGGCGCGGCTGGCGGCGATGAACATGACGCTCGAGGACGTCCGGCAATTGCTGGTGACGGCGACGGTGGACGCGCCCAAGGGCGTGATCGACGGGCCGCAGCGGGCGCTGTCGATCTATGCCAACGACCAGCTGACCAAGGCGCGCGAGATCAACGAGGTGATCCTGGCATGGCGCAACGGCGCGCCGGTGCGGGTGCGCGATATCGGCGTTGCGGTGGACGGGCCGGAGAACGCGCGGCTGGCGGGGTGGCAGAACGGCAAGCGCGGGATTCAGCTGTTCGTCTTCAAGCAGCCCGGCGCCAACGTCATCGACACGGTCGAGCGGGTCAAGGCGGCGCTGCCGGCGTTGCGGGCGGCGATCCCGCCCTCGGTCAGCGTCGAGACGATCGTCGACCGCACGGTGACGATCCGCGCCTCGGTGCACGAGGTGCAGTTCACGCTGATGCTCTCGATCGCGCTGGTGGTGGCGGTGATCTTCCTGTTCTTGCGCAATGTCTGGGCGACCGTCATCCCGAGCGTGACGGTGCCGCTCGCGCTCGTGGGCACGTTCGCGATCATGTACCTGGTCGGCTACAGCCTGAACAACCTGACGCTGATGGCGCTGACGATCGCGGTCGGCTTCGTGGTCGACGACGCCATCGTCATGCTGGAGAACATCTACCGCCATATCGAGGACGGGATGAACCCGCGCGAGGCGGCGTTGAAGGGCGCGGGCGAGATCGGCTTCACGATCATCTCCATCAGCCTGTCGCTGGTGGCGGTGTTCATCCCGTTGTTGCTGATGGGCGGGATCGTCGGGCGGCTGTTCCGCGAGTTCGCGATGACGGTGGCGATCACGGTACTGATGTCGGCGGTCGTGTCGCTGACGCTGACGCTGACGCCGATGATGTGCTCGCGGTTCCTCAAGCATCATTCGGGCGAGTACGGGGCGGCGTATCGCGCGGTCGAGCGGTTCTTCGAGGGTCTGCTCGGCTTCTACCGACGCACCCTGGACATCGCCTTGCGGTTCCAGGGGCTCACGCTGGCGGTGTTCTTCGCCACGATGGCGCTGACGGCCTATCTCTACATCCTGATCCCGAAGGGCTTCTTCCCGAGCCAGGACACCGGGCTGATGCTCGGCATCACCGAGGCAGGTCAGGACGTCTCGTTTGCGGAGATGGCCCGGCGGCAGATGCGCGCCGCCGAGACCGTCGCCAGCGACCCGGCCGTGGCGAGCATCTCGTCGAGCGTCGGCGCCGGGCTGGCCGGCCAGACGGGGAATAACGGCCGCCTGTGGATCACGCTCAAGCCGTTCAACGAACGCGACGTCACCATCCAGCAAGTGATCGCCCGGCTTCGGCCGAAGATGGCGGCGATGGAGGGTATGAACGTCTACTTCCAGGCGGCGCAGGACATCAACGTCGGCGGGCGGCTGGCGCGGACACAGTATCAATACACGATCCAGGATGCGGACCTGGCGGAGCTCTACGAATGGGCGCCGAAGGTGCTTCGCGCGCTGCGCGGGGTGCCGCTGCTGCGCGATATGGCGACCGACCAGCAAGTGGCCGGCACGACCGCGACGCTGACGATCGACCGTGATCGCGCCGCCCGCTTCGGCATCCAGCCGCAGGCGATCGACGACACGCTCTACGACGCGTTCGGGCAGCGGCAGATCGCGCAGTTCTTCACCCAGCTCAACTCCTACAAGTTGATACTCGAGGTTCCGCCGGACCTGCAGGGCGAGGTGGCCACCTTGAACCGGCTCTACGTGCGGTCGAGCACGGGTACGGCGGTGCCACTGTCGGCCTTCGTCACCTTCGACACGCGGCCGGTGGTTCCGCTGGCGATCTCGCACCAGAGCCAGTTTCCGTCGGTGACGCTCTCGTTCAACCTCGCTCAAGGGGCGGCGCTGGGGCAAGCGGTCGACGCGATCCAGGACGCGATGGGCCGGATCGGCGCGCCGGTGACGTTGCGGGGCACCTTCCAGGGGACGGCGCAGGCATTCCAATCTTCGCTCTCGACGCAGCCCTACCTGATCGCGGCGGCGCTGATCGCGGTCTACATCATCCTCGGCGTGCTGTACGAGAGCTTCATCCTGCCGCTCACCATTCTGTCGACGCTGCCTTCGGCCGGGGTGGGGGCGTTGCTGGCGCTGATGCTGTTCGGTTACGACCTCTCGGTGATTGCGCTGATCGGGGTGATCCTGCTGATCGGGATCGTCAAGAAGAACGGGATCATGATGGTGGACTTCGCCATTTCGGCGGAGCGGACGCGGGGCGTCGCGCCGCTGGCGGCGATCCGGGAGGCCTGCCTGCTGCGGTTCCGGCCGATTCTGATGACGACGATGGCGGCGTTGCTGTCCGGGTTGCCGCTGGTGTTCGGCAACGGCGCCGGGTCGGAGTTGCGCAAGCCGCTGGGCTTCGCGATGGTGGGCGGGTTGATCCTGAGCCAGATCCTGACGCTCTATACGACGCCGGTGGTGTATCTCTATCTGGACCGGCTGCAGCGGTGGCTGTCGCCGCGGCGGCAGCCGGCGTTGCCGAAACTGGCGGAGAAGTTGGGCGTGGCGGGGGATTAGGTGTCCTGCCGCAAAATCTTAGAGCTCAGTGGGTTTGGGGCCGAGCGAGTTCGGCGCGGATCGCAGCGTCGAGTTCGGTGGTGCGGAACGGCTTCTGCAGGAAGCGGCAACGGAGCGGTTGCGGATTGAAGTAGCCGGACATCAGGATGATCTTGAGCGTCGCGTAACGCTCGGCGGCCAGGGCGGAGAGTTCGAGGCCAGACATGCCGGGCATGCGGACATCGCTGACCATCACTTCGAGATTAGAATGGCGGGCTAGTTTCTCGAGCGCTTCGAATCCGTCCGACGCCTGCATGACGAGGTAGCCAAGTTCCTCGAGCATGTCTGCGGAGGTCTCCCGGACATCGTCGTCGTCGTCGACCAAAAGGACGACAGGGTGCGTCGATGCCAGGACCGTCTCTCCTTGAGCTCCGGCTCCAGAGCTATTCATCGTGCTATAATTTAGTCGCTTGCGGAACGACAGGTACCTAACGCCCTCGCAACGTCAAAATATCGTGTTTGACGCAGGCTCGGTCGTGGGCTCGTCCGGCGCGTCCGACGGTTGCGGGACTGAGCCCCGGTTGCATGAGATGCAACAAGTTCCAGTGAAGAGGGAACGTTTTGCATCCGGACCGGCTAATGCTGCTAACGTGAATTTAGCGTTGTCAGCACGCTGGGCTCCCGAGGAGATCCAGCGAAACCACATGGCGCTGTCACCCTAAGCGCACGCCAGACCCCGGCGCCTGTTCACGCTCGATATACGGGGCCACAAGACCGGTTGCAGGATGGGAGCATCTGGCGGAGGGGATGAGATTCGAACTCACGATACGGCTTGACGCCGTATGGCGGTTTAGCAAACCGCTGCCTTCAGCCACTCGGCCACCCCTCCGCCGGGGATGCAACACAGCGTTTGCAGTCCCCTTCTAAGGCTGTTTGATCGTCGCCGCAACCGCGGGCTGATCAGCTGAGCGCGGCCTCGAACCCCTTCTTGGTCGCAGGGCGCGCCATCATGGCGTCATACCAGCGCCTGACGTTGGGGAAGTCGGCCAGGTCGACTTGGTGGCGCTCATGGCGCCACGCCCAGGCGACGATGGCGAAATCGGCGATCGAGACGGCGCCGGCGACGTATTCGGCCCGGCCGAGCCGCTTGTCGAGCACGCCGTAGAGCCGGCGCGTCTCCTTGGTGTAGCGCGCCAGGCCGTAGGTCCGATCCGCCTCGTTTACGGTCAAGAAATGATGCACTTGCCCCAGCATCGGGCCGAAGCCGCCCATCTGCCACATCAACCATTCGTAGACGGCGACCCGCGCGCGCTGATCCTGCGGCATGAACTGGCCGGTCTTCTCGGCGAGGTAGAGCAGGATCGCGCCGGATTCGAAGACCGAGATGGGGGCGTTGCCGGGCCCTTCGGGATCGACGATGGCGGGGATCCGGTTGTTGGGGCTGATCTCGAGGAAAGCGGGCTCGAATTGCTGGTCCTTGGTGATGTCGATCACCTTGATCCGATAGGGCAGACCCATCTCTTCGAGTGCCACGCTGATTTTGCGGCCATTGGGCGTGTTCCAGGTATGCAGTTCGATCACGATACGTCCTCCACGGTGGGAGGAATCGTAGCGGGACGGGGCGGCGGCGCAATGCCGGGTATGTGGCACCTGGCTTGCATTGCGCCTGTGGTCAGAAGGAACTCTGCATGAGCACGACGGTCGCCCCGTTCCCCGCCTCGGCCTCCAGCGTGCGCTGGCTGCAGCTCCTGCTCGGGTTGATCTGCATGATGGCGATCTCCAGCCCACAATATGTCTGGGCCCTGTTCACCAAGCCGCTTGGCGCGTCGCTGGGGGCGACGGCGGCCTCGATCCAGGTGACGTTCAGTATCCTGATCGTGCTGCAGACGTTCTTCAGCCCGTTTCAGGGATGGCTGGTCGAGCGGTTCGGGCCGCGCTGGCTGATCGCGGCGGGTTGCGCGCTGAGCGGGCTGTCGTGGGTGCTGGCGGCGCAGGTGAGCTCGCTTTGGGGTCTTTACCTGACTTATGGGCTTGTGGGCGGGATCGGCACCGGCATCGTCTATATCGGCGTGGTCGGCCAGATGGTGCGCTGGTTTCCCGACCACCGGGGATTTGCGGCGGGCGTGGTCGCGGCCGGGTATGGCATGGGCGCGATCGCGACGACGTTCCCGATCGCCGACACGCTGGCGTCGGCCGGGCTGCCGGCGACGCTGATGCGCTGGGGGTTGATCCTGGGGGTGATCGGCATCATCGCCGCGCTGGGGCTGAAATCGCCGCCGGTGACCGAGACGGCGGCGAGCGTCGTCCGGGGCGAGCGCGACGTCGCACCCACGGACATGCTCAAGACGCCGATCTTCTGGCTGATGTTCGTGATGATGAGCCTGATGTCGACGTCGGGGCTGATGGTGACGTCGCAGATCGGCGTGTTCGCCGCCGATTTCGGCATCACCCAACTCGTGGTGTGGGGCATGGCGGCGCTGCCGCTGGCGCTGACGATCGACCGGTTCTGCAACGGGCTGACGCGGCCATTCTTCGGCTGGGTGTCGGACCGGATCGGGCGGGAGAACACCATGGCGCTCGCGTTCGCGCTCGAGGGGCTGGCGATGGCGGCCTGGCTCGGGCTGCGTGGCGACCCGGTGCTCTTCGTGCTGCTCTCCGGCCTGGTATTCTTCGGCTGGGGCGAGATCTTCTCGCTGTTTCCGAGCACGCTCACCGACACGTTCGGGCCGCTGCACGCGACCAAGAACTACGGATGCCTGTATATCGCGCAAGGGATCGGAGCGATCTTCGGCGGGCCGATGGCCTCGCTGCTGCACGAAGCGGCCGGGAGCTGGACGCCGGTGTTCGGCATCGCGATCGCAGCCGATCTGCTGACCGCGGTGCTGGCCATTGCGGTGCTCAAGCCGATGCGGGCGCGGTATATCGCGGCGGCATGATCCATATTATCATGCCGCCATGTCCAGATCGAGCAACGACCTCGTCGCTATGCGCTACGACGCGAACAAGCGGTCGGCGCTGCTGGCCTACCTGCTGTGGTTCTTCCTCGGCTGGTTCGGCATCCACCGGTTCTATCTGAAGCGGACCGGATCAGGCTTGATCATGCTCGTGCTGGCGCTGATCTCGGTGCCGCTGACGGTCGTGCTGATCGGCTATGTCGGGTTCGCCATCCTCGGGCTGTGGTGGTGCATCGACGCATTGCTCATTCCCGGGATGGTGCAAAGCTACAATAACGGCCTGCTCGCGGACCTCACCGGCGCCTGATGACGATGTCCGTGCGACGGCGGAGCCAGCCGTCGATGCCGAGTGTGTGGCCGGCGGCGTAGAGGGCGAACTGGGCCTGGGCGACGGCGAGGAAGATGTATTCCCATGGCCATTCCGCCGCGAGGCGATAGAGGCCGAGCCAGAGGCCGAGGGCGTAGAGCGCCCCCGCGGCGCCAAACGGGCGGACGAATACGCCGAGCATGAAGCTGATGGACAGGCCGAGCTCGAGCGCGAACACCAGCGGACCGACGATCTCCATGTGCGGCAGGGCGACGTCGCGGACGAGGTCGGCCACGACCGGATAGGCGGCGTTTGCGGGGATCTGCTCGGTCCAGTATTGGAGCGCGCCGGAGACCGGCAGCGGGAGCTTCCAGAGGCAGCCTTGGAACCACATGATCCCGATCGACAGGCGGAGCAGCCAGCCGATGAACGGCACGGGCCCGCGTTGCGTCTCGTCGCTGCGCCACCGCTGAAGCGCGATCAGCGCGCTGGCGGCGAGCAGGACCAGGAACAGGCCGGTGAAAAGCAGCCGCAGCGGCCCGAGCGCCTGATGGTCGTTGGTGGCGCCGACGAGGAAGTCGAAGGCGTCGTTGACCGGGTCGGTCCTCATCGCGGGGCCTCGAACGCCGCATAGCCGGCGGCGGCGGCCTCGATCAGCCGAATCGCCGCGAGCGCGCCGTCGGCCTCGCCCTTCTCGAAATCGTCTCCGTCGTGCTGGCCCATCGTGTTGGTCACCTGTGCAAAGCAGATCAGCGCCGCTCCGGTGGACGCGGCGAAGGCGTAGAGCGCCGACGCCTCCATCTCGACCGCCAGCACGCCCTTGGCGCTCGCCCGGGCGATGGCGCCGAGGGTTTCCCGATAGGGCGCGTCCGTCGTCCAGGTGGCGCCGCGATGAACGGGTGCGACGGCGCGCGCGGCGCGCTCGACATGGTCGAGCAGATCCGGCAGCGGCGCCAGCACGAAGTCGCCGGCCGAGGCCGCGAGATAGCGCGCGCTGGTGCCCTCGTCGCGCAGGGCGCGGTCGATGATGACGGTGTAGGGCGGGGCTCCGAGGTCGGCGACGCGACCGGACGAGGTGATGCTGACGACGAAGCGGCAGCCGGAGGCGAATAGCTGCTCGGCGACGAGGACGGCGAACGGGGCGCCGACGGCGCAGCCGACCACGCCGGCGATGGTGCCGTCGTCGAGCGCGAACTCGACCATGTCGGTGTGGTAGCAGGCCCAGTGCGGGCTCGGTGTGCCGCGGCCGGAGCGGTGGAGATAGCGCGCCAGGTCGCCGTCCGGGTCGAGCACGCAGAGCGCGGGGACCGGGCCTTCGGGCAGGCCGCGCTGGCGCCGGGCTTCGCGGAGCAGGTGCTCCGGGCGGAACACCGACGGCTCGGCGTGGTCGTCGGCGCGCCAGGATGCGGTCATGGCCGGCTCAGCTCAACCGCGCTTTCAGCACTTCGTTGACGAGCGCCGGGTTGCCTTTGCCGGCCATCGCCTTCATCACCTGACCGACGAAGAAGCCGAACAGCTTGTCCTTGCCGGAGCGGTATTCGGCGAGCTTGTCGGGGTTGGCGGCGAGCACCTGGTCGACGGCGGCCTCGATCGCGCCGGTATCGGTCACTTGCCGCAGGCCGCGCTGCTCGACGATGGACGAGGGCCCCTGCCCGGTCTCGACCATGGCTTCGAACACTTCCTTGGCGATGCGGCCGTTGATGGTCTTGTCGGCCAGCAGGTCGAGCAGCTCGCCGAGGGCGGCGGCCGAGACCGGGGTGGTCTCGATGGTGCGGCCGGTGCGGTTCAGGGCGGCGAAGAAATCGCCCATCATCCAGTTCGCGGCGAGCTTGGCGTCGCGGCCCGCAGCCACCGTCTCGTAGAAGGCGGCGGTCTCCTTCTCGGCCACCAGCACGGCGGCGTCGTAGGGCGAGAGGCCGTAATCCCCCACGAAGCGGGCGCGCTTGGCATCGGGCAGCTCGGGCAGGGTCGATTTCAGCTGGGTCACCCAATCCTCGTCCAGCACGAGCGGCAGCAGGTCGGGGTCGGGGAAGTAGCGGTAATCGTGGGCGTCTTCCTTGCTGCGCATCGAGCGGGTCTCGCCGCGGCCGGGATCGAACAAGCGGGTCTCCTGGCTGACGGTGCCGCCCTGCTCCCAAACCTCGATCTGGCGCCGCGCCTCGGCCTCGACCGCCTGCATGACGTAGCGGATCGAGTTGACGTTCTTGACCTCGCAGCGGGTGCGGAACGGCTCGCCGTGCTTGCGGACGGAGACGTTGACGTCGGCGCGCATGGAGCCTTCCTCCATGTTGCCGTCGCAGGTGCCGAGGTAGCGCAGGATGGTGCGGAGCTTGCGCAGATAGGCGCCGGCCTCCTCGGGGCTGCGCATGTCGGGCTCGCTGACGATCTCCATCAGGGCGACGCCGGAGCGGTTGAGGTCGATGTAGCTCTTGCTCGGGTGCTGGTCGTGCAGCGACTTGCCGGCGTCCTGCTCGAGGTGCAGGCGAGTGACGCCGATGCGCTTGGTCGAGCCGTCGCCGAGCTCGACCTCGACGACGCCGGCGCCGACGATCGGCTGCTCGTATTGGCTGATCTGATAGCCTTGGGGCAGGTCGGCGTAGAAGTAGTTCTTGCGGTCGAAGCGGCTGACCAGGTTGATTTGCGCGTCCAGGCCGAGCCCGGTGCGCACGGCTTGGGCGACGCACTCGCGGTTGATCACCGGCAGCATGCCGGGAAAGCCGGCGTCGACGAAGCTGACATGGGTGTTGGGCTCGCCGCCGTAGGTCGCCGAGGCGCCGCTGAACAGCTTGGACTGGCTGACCACCTGGGCATGGACCTCCAGGCCGATCACCACCTCCCAGGCGCCGGACGCGCCCTCGATCGTGTAGCTCATGCGGATGCTCCTGCGCGGATGGGCGGCAACGCCTGGAACCCGGCGGCGCGCTCGATCGCGGCAGCCACCGCAAACCCGGTCTCCTCATCGAAGGGACGGGACAACACCTGCAGGCCGAGCGGCAGGCCGCCGGCGTCGAGCCCGGCCGGGACCGAGAGGCCGGGAATGCCGGCCATGTTGGCCGGGACGGTGAAGACGTCGTTGAGGTACATCTTGACCGGGTCGTCCATGTTCTCGCCCTGAGCGAAGGCGGCCGAGGGCGCGGTCGGCGTCAGCAGCGCGTCGCAGGTGCGGAAGGCGTCGGTGAAGTCGCGCAGGATCAGGGCGCGGACCTTCTGGGCCCGCAGGTAATAGGCGTCGTAGTAGCCGGCCGAGAGCACGTAGGTGCCGATCAGGATGCGGCGGCGCACCTCCGGGCCGAAGCCGTCGGCGCGGGTGCGTTCGTAGAGGTCGTTGAGGTCGGCGCCGTCGCGGCGGATCCCGAAGCGGACGCCGTCGTAGCGCGCCAGGTTGGACGAGGCCTCGGCGGGGGCGACGATGTAGTAGGCGGCGAGCGCGTATTTGGTGTGCGGCAGCGAGACGTCGACGGTCTCGGCGCCCTGCTCGCGCAGCCAGCCCAGGCCCTGTTGCCAGAGCGCCTCGATCTCGGGCGGCATGTCGTCGGAGCGGTATTCGCGCGGGATGCCGATGCGCAGGCCGCGGACGCCGCGGCGGCAAGCGGCGGCGAAGTCGGGCACTGGCTGGTCGGCCGACGTGCTGTCCTTAGGGTCGAAGCCGGCCATGCTGGCGAGCAGGATGGCGGTGTCCTCCACGGTGCGGGCGAAGGCGCCGGGGTGGTCGAGCGAGGAGGCGAAGGCGACGACGCCGAAGCGGGAGCAGCGGCCATAGGTCGGTTTGGCGCCGACGATGCCGGTGAACGAGGCGGGCTGGCGGATCGAGCCGCCGGTGTCGGTGCCGGTCGCACCGAGGCAGAGCCGGGCCGAGACGGCGGCCGCCGAGCCGCCCGACGAGCCGCCGGGGACGAGCTTGCGGTTGTCGGTCTGGGTCCAGGGGCTTTCGACCGGGCCATAGGCGGAGGTCATGTTGGACGAGCCCATGGCGAACTCGTCGAGGTTGGTCTTGCCGAGGAAGACAGCGCCGTCGCGCTTGAGGTTGGCGGTGACGGTGCTTTCGTAGGGCGGGACGAAGGGTTCGAGGATCTTGCTGCCGGCCGTGGTGCGGATGCCGGCGGTGCAGAACAGGTCCTTGATCCCCAGCGGGATGCCGAGCAGCGGGCGATCCTCGCCCTGGGCGCGCGCGAGGTCGGCGGCGGCGGCTTCGGCGCGGGCCTGGTCGGCGGTGACGGTGATGTAGGCGTTCAGGCGGGGGTTGAGCTGCTCGATTGCGTCCAGATGCGCCGCGGTGAGTTCGGCGGCGGAAATCTCCCGCCGTTGCAGGCGCGCGCGGGCGTCGACGAGGGAGAGGTCGGTCAGCATCATTCGACCACCTTGGGCACCGAGTAGAACGCCCCTGCCCGCTCGGGCGCGTTGGCCAGCACGGCCTCGCCGATGCCGCCATCGGTCACGACGTCGTCGCGCATGCGCATGGCCATGCTGGCGCCGCCAGTCAGCGGTTCGATGCCGTCGACGTCGACCTCGTTGAGCTGTTCGATCCAGCCGAGGATGCCGTTCAGCTCGGCCTGCACGCGCGGCACGTCGGCCTGCTCGAGATGCAGGCGGGCGAGCTTGGCGATGCGGAGAACCGTCGCGGGATCGAGCGACATGAAGGGATCCTGATGATGGTTGGGGCGGCCCGGCTGTGATACCGGCGCGCATGGCCCTTGTCACCATGACCGCGCTCCGGGCGCAACTGCGGCGCGGCTGGCGGCTGATCGGGCTGGACCCGGGCGCCAAGACGATCGGGGTGGCGCTGTCGGATGTGAGCCTGATGATTGCCTCGCCGTATGGGTCGCTGCGGCGAGGCAAGCTGGGGGCGGTGGCGGCCGAGGTGACTGAGATCGCGCGCAAGCACGAGGCAGGCGGATTGGTGATCGGCTGGCCGTTGTCGATGGATGGCAGCATGGGCCCGGCGGCGCAGGCGGCGCGCGACTGGGGGCTGGCGCTGTCGGACGCAACCGGGCTTGCGGCGGCGCTGTGGGACGAGCGGCTGTCGTCTTCGGCAGTGAACCGGTTCCTCATCGGCGAGCTGGATCTGAGCCGGAGCAAGCGCGCTGCGGTGGTGGACGGGATGGCCGCCGCCTACACGCTGCAGGCAGCTCTCGATTCGAGCACGGGACGAGAAGCCTGATCCCCGACGCCGCGTTGGCGTGCGCATGATCATTATTTTTGAGGTCCGATCGTGAGCGGCGGCTTGCTGGCTCTGCTGGATGACGTCGCGGCCTTGACCAAGGCGGCGGCGGCGTCGCTGGACGACGTGGCGGCGCAGTCGTTCAAGGCGGGCGCCAAGGCGGCCGGCGTGGTGATCGACGATGCGGCGATGACGCCGACCTATGTCACGGGCCTGGCAGCGTCGCGCGAATTGTCGATCGTGCGGAAGATCGCGCTCGGCTCCTTGCGCAACAAGCTGCTGTTCCTGCTGCCGGCTGCTGTGGCGCTCGGTGCGTTCGCGCCATGGGCCATCACGCCGCTTTTGATGCTCGGCGGGGCTTATCTGAGCTACGAAGCGGCGGAGAAGGTGCTGCATGCGATCTGGCCAGCCAAGGAGCATGCGGCCGAGAGGGTAGTCAGCGAGGACGCCCGCGTTCGGGGCGCAATCCAGACCGATTTCATCCTGTCCGGCGAAATCATGGCGATCACGCTGAGCACGGTGGCTGGATCAGCGTCGTGGGTGCAGGCGTTGGTGCTGGGTGGGGTCGGCGCGGCGCTGACCGTGCTGGTCTACGGGGCCGTCGCGGTGATCGTGAAGCTGGACGACATTGGTTTGGCGCTGGCCGGCATGGGCAGCGGCGCGGTGCGGGCGATCGGGCGCGGCATGGTGGTCGGCGTGCCTGTGCTGCTGCGCGTGCTGTCGATCGTCGGCACCGCGGCGATGGCCTGGGTCGGCGGCGGGATCATTCTGCACGGGCTCGAGGGCCTTGGCTGGGTGGCGCCGGCGCATCTGGTCCATGACTGGTCAGCCGCGTCTGGACCCGGCGCCTGGTTCGTCACCGCCGGGCTCTCGGGCCTGTTGGGAGTGGCGCTCGGGGTGATGCTGATGCCGGTGGGCTGGGCGGTGGCGCGGGCGCGGGCACCGGTGGCGGCCTAAGACAGGCCGATGAGTGCGGCCAGCTTGGCCCGGATTTGGGCCAGTTCGGCCGGACCGATACGGCCCTTTTTCTGTGCGTTTCGGGCGCGCCAGTCCTGGCTTTTGACCTGGTCCGCCAGAGCCACGCTCGGCGGCGTGCCGGCCAGCGGCACCTCGAATGGGTAGCCCTTGATGCGGGTGGTGGTCGGGCAGCAGAGGATCAAGCCGGAGCGTGCGTTGTAGGTGGCCGGACTGAGCACAATTGCGGGGCGGTGGCCCGCCTGTTCGTGCCCCGCCTGTTCGTGACCGGCTTGGGGATCGAATTGCAGCCAGACCACGTCACCGGCTTCGGGGACGAAGCCTGGCTTCACCAGACCTCGCCGCCGACCGGTGGGTCGGGTGGGTCGGGCTCATGTCGATTGTCGTCGG
>JAABUW010006205.1_pt1 | contig 15126 bp, 10 predicted proteins | sample 5560081 | NCBI WGS metagenome assembly JAABUW01 (sample SAMN10711882, study PRJNA513363) | rock metagenome | isolation source: Antarctica rocks | place: Antarctica: Victoria Land, Knobhead sud
CCGGCTGCACGGCCGGATGGGTGTGGGCCGGCTGGTCGACCTCGCCGTAGCCGTACGGGTCAGCCGTGACGACCGGCAGCACCAGGAAGTTTTCCAGCGGGATGGGGTTGGGCACCTGCCATTCCAGGGTTTTAGCTCCCCACGGGTTAGCCGGGGCCACCGGCCCGTGCCGCCAGGAGCTGACTACCGCGTACAGCAGGACCAGCATGCCAATCCCGATGAGGTAGGCGCCCAATGTCGACACCTCGTTGCCCCTGGTGAACAACGACGAATAGTTCACCACCCGCCGCGGCTGGCCCGCCATGCCGACGGCGAACATCCCGAGGAAGGTGATGTTGAAGCCGATCTGGACGAACCAGAAGGCAACGAAGCCGACGCGCTCGTTCAGCATCCTGCCGGTCATCTTGGGGAACCAGTACGTCAGCGCGCCCAGCGCACCGGTCAGCGCCCCGCCCATCAACGTGTAGTGGAAATGCGCCGTGACGAACATGCTGCCGTGCAGGGCGTAGTCGGCCGGGACGTCGGAGAGATAAATGCCGGTGATCCCGCCGATGATGAAGTTCCAGAGCATGGCGTAGGTGAACATCAGTGGCAACCTGGCCCAGATCTGCCCGCGCCACAGTGTTCCGATGAATACCAGGATCAGCGCGCCGGTCGGCACGGAGATGATCTCGGTGGTCAGCATGAAGGGGCCGTTGAGGGCCGGCGCCCAGCCTGACACGTACATGTGGTGCGCCCACACCATCAGTCCGAGCACGCAGACGCCGACGATGCCGACGACGGCGGCGGTGAAGCTGAACAACGGCTTGCGCGCGAAGACCGGCGTCAGCTCCATCAAGGCGGCCAGGGCCGGGATGAGGATGACGTAGACCTCGGGATGCCCCATCAGCCAGAACAGGTTCTGGTAGAGCCAGGGGCTGCCGCCGAGTTGGGCGTTGTAGAACACGGCGCCGGTGGCCCGATCCAGCCACAGCAGGAGTTGGGCGGTCATGAACATCGGGAACGCCGGGATGGCGAGCGCCACGCTGGCGACGGTGCCGAAGACGAAGATGGGCGTGCGGTTCCACGTCATGCCCCGCGCCCGCATCGTCAGACACGTCGTGGTGATGTTGGCCCCGGCGACCGCGCTGGAGATGGCGAAAACGATGATGAAGATGAGATAGGCGTCCATGCCGGGCGGGCCCTGGTCGGCCAGTGGGGCATAACCGCTCCAGCCGGTCGGAATGCCGCCGAGGAACGCCGACGAGAGCACGACCGGGACCGCCGACGCGATCAACCAGAAGCTGAGTGCATTGAGGCGCGGGAAGGCCATGTCCCGGGCGCCGATCATGATCGGCACGATGAAGTTCCCGAACGGGCCGGTGACCATGATGATCGTCGCGACGATCATGATCAAGCCGTGCAGCCCAACGAGCGCGTTATAGGTCTGCGGGCCCAGGAACTGCGAGTCGGGGCGCAGGAGATTGGTGCGGATGAGCATGGCCATGCTGCCGCCGACCGCGAGCATCACCATCGTGATGATCAGGTACTGGATCCCGACCACCTTGTGGTCGGTGGTGTAGCGGAAATAGCGCCCGACGCCCTGATCCTTGCCCGCCAGGTATAGCTCGTCGCCGTGGGTCTGGTCACGGCCCAGCAGCCAGTTGATTGGCCCGTTGAATGCGCCGATCCCGGCCATGAAGCCGATGACCCAGCACACCATGGTGATGGTGGTGACCCGATCGGATCCGTTGTCGCTCTCCTGCAACAGCAGGTGCGTGATCAGCCAGCCCAGACCCCCGAGCAGCAGGCCGCCGGCGACGGCGGTGAGCAGATTGAGCCGGCGCATGAAGCCACCACCGGGCGAATGATCGACGGGTGGGGCGTCGATCGCGGTCGACCCGCCATCGCTTGCCAACTGGTGCACCGCCATCAGGCATGCCCGCCCTTCGCCTGCAGCCAGGCGGTGAAGTCCTTCTGGGTGACGACGTGGGCGCTGGTCTCCATCTGGGCGTGCAGCAGCCCGCACAGCTCGGCACATCGCACGTCGAATCGCCCGAGTCGGTCCGGCGTCACATTCGTTTTGGTCGTCTCCCCCGGGTTGGCATCAACCTTGATCCCCATCTGCACGATCCAGAAGGAATGGATGACATCGGTGCTGGTCACCCGGAATACCGTCGGCCGGTCGACGGGAAGGTACAGCTGGTCGCTGGTCACCCCACCGTTCTGCGGGTATTTGAACGTCCAGGTCCATTGCTGACCTGTGACGTCGACGACCACCGGGCGGCCCGTCGCGGCCGACGCGCTCAACGACTGCGACTCCGCCAGCCCCCAGGTGAGGACGAACACGCAGAGCAGGCTGGAGACGAGTATCCAGGCCACGGTGGCCGGCCGGTTACCCCGCAACGGCGGGCCGTCCTGCGTCGGCGGCTGGGGACCCTTGGAGCGCCAGCCGATCAGGCTGTAGGCCGCGATCGCCCACACCAGGCCGGCAATCGGGCTGGCGGCTATTGAGAAGACCGTCATGGTGCTTTCCACCGCGCGCATTGTCGGCGAGGCGGGAGGACCCATCAGGCGAGCCGGCACCCACAGGGAGAACAGGACCAGCAAGGCGGTCAGGCCCAGCCAGAGCCAGGCGATATGGCGGGTGGACGGTCGCTCCCACCAGGTACGCAGGCGAAGGCCCATCGGCACCGGCGTCCAGACCACCGCTGACGTGTCCTCGGTGGCCGTTCCCGCGACGCTGATTCGCTCTTCTGGACGCTCGGGCTCGATAGTCATCCGACCGTGACCGTCCCAGACATATAGCCCCGGGTAGACATGGGGCCGCCGAATTTGGCGTAATAGCCGTCGCCGCACGGGTATTCGCAGTTCCAGACGTAGTGACCGCGGCCCCCGGTGACAAAGGAGAACGTCACAACGTGCGGCTTGGCGTACGCCGAATGCGGCGCCGGGGGTGCGTCATCCGCAGTCGCCGGCAAGGGGACGCTGACGAAGAGCGGGTCCTGGTTGGTGGGCAGCGCGTGCAGGGTGAAGGTGTGACCGACGTTGTCGGGATTAATGTGGTCGACGGTCTTGCCGTCCACCACCACCGTGCCGCCCACCGTGCCATGCACGTGGGCGAAGTAGGGATTGGTAACGGTGCCACCGGAGTCGTACTGCTTGATAGTGACGGTAACCAGCGCATGCGCCGGCACGTGCAGGTTCGAAGTCGGGCCATAGGTCACCCAGTCGGGATGAGCCCCGCCGCTTTTGCCGTGCGGCCCAGCGAGGCTGTCGGGATAGGACGAAAGATTGAGGAACGCATGTGGCAGCTCACCGCGCGGAGTCTGCGCCGTGCCGCGGACGACCGCGTTCGTAGCGGGGCCTTGGGTGCCGGCCTGGGACAGCACCGTCCCGGCGATCCCGACGACGAGCGCCCCGCCGATGACCACTCCTGTGCCGATCACAAGCCGCCCGATGGACATGCCGCTCCCGAGAACTGAGGTGTGTCAAGCACGCTCGGCAGTCGGCGGAGCGTTGTCAAGGGTGCTTCACGTTTATGACACATTCGTCATCTGACGAGCGCCTCTGCGCAGCAGCCGCGGCGGTAGCCTCCGCCCGTGCGTACCGTTACCTTTCTGAGCGCCTGGCAGTTTGATTGGCTGGCACCGGGTCTCTTGGCGTGCGCCGCCACCTACCTGTGGGCCGCTGCTGCCGTAAGCCGGCAACGACCCGACCGGCCTTGGCCGCTGCGATCGACGGTCTGCTTCATGGCCGGCCTGGGCCTTGCCTGGCTGGTGCTCCTCGGACCCATCGGCGCTTACGACGACACCTTTTTCTGGGCCCATATGACGCAGCATGTCGTGCTGATGATGCTGATCGCACCGTTGCTGATCCTGGGCTCACCAGTCCTATTGCTGCTGCGGCACGCGCCGCCGGGGACCCGGCACCGGCGCCTAGTGCCGGTGCTGCGCAGTCGGCTAGCGCATGCCCTGTGCAGTCCATGGGGCACCTGGCTGGTATTCGCCGGCGTTGTCGTCGGCACTCACTTCACGCCGTTCTATAACATCGCGCTGCGTCACCAGTGGGTCCATCGGTACGTCGAGCATCCGTTGTATCTGGGTGCGGCGCTGCTGTATTACTTCCCGCTGCTTGACCGGCTCGCCCCGCGGCGCCTGCCGCCGGCCAGCCGCATCCTGTCGCTTTTCCTCATGATGGTGCCGGAAGCAATGACCGGCTTTTTCATCTACTCGCAGGGGTACGTGCTCTACCCGCATTACCTGGCCGTGTCCCGCCCCTTCGGCCCGGGCCCACTTGCCGACCAGCAGCTCGGCGGGGCCCTGATGTGGGCCGGCAGCATGGTCATCGACGCCCTCTGGATAGCCCTAGCCACCCGCGACTGGCTGCAAGCTGAGGAGCGCAAGGGCCGAAGGGTGGACGTGGAGATCGCCCGAGAGGCCGCGGCGGCGCGGACGGGACTAGAGGTTTCGTGAGCAGGGTGCGGCTATACCTCCCGCTTTTGGTCGGCGTCCCAGGCTGCCTGGCCGCCGGCTGGTTCGAGCTCGGTCGCGCCCTGGCCGGCCGGACCGTGGCCTGGGTGTATGCGGTCGAGTGGCCCCTGTTCGCGGTGATGGGCGTCTACATCTGGTGGCGGATGAGGGACGCGGCCGACCCTTCAACGCAGCGGCCCCGGTCTCCGGCTCGGGCTCCGGCTGCTCAGGCCGCCGATCCCGCACTGGCGGCCTGGCAGGCGTATCTGGCGGAACTTCACGCCGCGGACCCGCCGGGCGGCCCGGCTCTAGCGCCGCGCGCAACGTACGGCCCGCGGCGATGAGCCGGCTACTGCCCCGCGGCCGAGGGCTGAGCTCGGTCGTGCTGGGGCTGCTCGCGGCCGCCACAACCGCCTGTTCGATGGAAGCCTCGGCCCGGCCGATCAGCGCAACCGGGCCTGGGCCGGCTCTCCGGTCGACCGCCTCCACCGTGATGCCCGGGGTGACCCGGTATCCGGCGGCGGGGCGCCGGGCAGTGCCCGCTGTGGGCGGCACCACCTTGGATCGAGGGCACCTGGGGCTGGCCAGCCTGCGCGGCTCCATCGTGGTGGTCAACGCCTGGGCGTCATGGTGCGATCCCTGCCGCCGCGAGGTGCCGGCGCTGGCCAGGCTGGGAACCGAAAACCACACCGTACGGCTGGTCGGCCTCGACGAGCACGACACCAACTCCGCGGCGCGTGGCTTCGCCCACTCCGTGGGAATGACTTACCCAAGTCTGGTGGACCGGGACGGCACCCTGCTCAGCCGGCTGACGCTGCTGCCGCCAACGGCCATCCCCAGCACACTGATCGTGGACCGCCACGGTCGGATGGCCGCCAGGATCATCGGCCCGGTGACCTCCACTGCCCTGCGCGGCATCATTGCCGACCTCGACGCCGAAGGCTGACGCCGTGCGCCCATTCCTTGCATTCGCGTCACCGCCCAAGGGGGACTTATGACCGGATTAGTAGCGGCGTACCCGGCCGCACGGCGACGGACGCCGTGGAGCACGGGGGTCATCGCCGACTACGTGGCACTCACCAAGCCGCGCATTGTCGAGCTGCTGCTGGTGACCACCGTGCCGGCCATGATGCTGGCGGCGCGCGGTCTGCCGCGGCTCGAGCTGCTTGCAGCCACGCTCGTCGGCGGTGCGCTGGCCGCCGGCAGCGCCAATGCGCTGAACTGCTATCTGGACCGCGACATTGACGCAGTCATGCGGCGGACGTCGCAGCGTCCGTTGACTCGCGCGGCGATTCCGCCGGCGCATGCGTTGCTGTTCGGCCTGGTGCTTGGCGTTGTCGCGGTGGCAGGGCTGTGGTTCACAACCAATTCCTTGGCTGCCCTGCTGGCGCTGACTGCTATCGCGTTCTACGTCCTCGTCTATACCGGCCTGCTCAAGCGCAGGACCTCGAGCAACATCGTCTGGGGCGGGGCGGCGGGCTGTATGCCGGTCCTGATCGGGTGGGCAGCGGTGACCGGCTCCCTCGGCTGGCCGCCGGTGGTGCTGTTCGCGATCGTCTTCTTCTGGACTCCCCCGCATTTCTGGGCGTTGGCAATGCAGTTCCGCAGCGACTACGCCGCGGCCGGCGTACCCATGCTGCCGGTGGTCGCCTCCTCGCAGGTGGTGGCCGGCCGCATCATCGGCTATTCATGGGCGATGGTCGCCACCTCGCTGCTGCTCTGGCCGGTTGCCGGCACCGGACCGGTGTACGCCGCCGCGGCAGTAATTCTCGGCGTGCTATTCCTCAAAGAGAGCTACGGGCTGCGGCAGCGGGTGCGTGCCGGTGCGGCGCCGCGTCCCGGCCGCCTATTTCACTGGTCCATCAGCTATTTGAGCCTGCTGTTTCTCGCCGTGGGGATCGACGCAATCGTCCAATCCCACCTCTAATAGTCCGCCATCGTCGCCCGCGCGCCCCGCTCGTGCAAGGAATGCAGAGCCGACGTGTACGCCGAGACGAAGCGCGGCTCGGCGACCAGGTTGCCGAAAACCGAGCGATTGGCGATGAACGCGGTCGGGTCGGCGCGCTGCTGTCCCGCCGGCCATGAGCGATTCCTTCAGCCGGTCGACCACCTCTGGCGGTCCCCCGGGAGCACTCCGACCGCGCAGACGCCCCAGGAGAGCGCCAGTCCGGCGTTCATCAGCCTGTCCAGGTACATGGCCTGATGCGCCCGATGAGGGCCGCCCGCGCCGAAGTGCACGATTCCGACGCTCACCGCGCTCCGGTCAAAGGTCGGCACCGGCAGCTCGTCAGCCAGACCCGGCAGCGCTGCTGCGTTGACCCTGCGCATGGGGCGGGTCCTTACTTACGAGTGGCTGGCGTGTGCGCCGTCCAAGCACACGGGCAGACCGAGCTTCTGCTCGTTCCGCGGCGCCGAGAACCGCCTCTTGGCTGCGCCGCACGTCACGAGGGCCCCGCGCCCGGATTCTCTCCGTGTCGCGGGGCCCGTGCGTAGCTACCTCACCAATCGGCGAACACCTGCGGGGGTCAGGCGCCGAACTGCAGGACGATCGGGCACATGGAGATCCCGGGCAGGGAGCGGAGTCCGCCCAGATCCTGGTTCGGCGGGCCGGTGCCGGCGCTGACCAACTGGCCATGCCGGAACGCATAAGCCACCGCACCGTCGCTGCGCAGCCGATGCCGCAGGCCGGACGCGATCGCCTGCGGGCTCCAGGCTGCGGGGTGGATGTCCCAGATCGGGCTGTAACCGGGGTCGTCCGGCGCGGCCGTGGGCACGTTTAGCGGGTCGCCTTGACCGAGTAGCGCCGACTCGAGCCCCTGCCGCTGCGGGTTGTTCTTGCCGAGCGGCCCGTTGACGATGGGCACAATCTCCTCGCGGGAAGAGTTCGGCGCCTCGTCGTTGTGGTAACCGGGCGCGTACCGCAGGTTCGGCGCATAGGTTGAGCCTTCGATCGCGGCAATCAGCGGGACGGATGCCTCCTGATGCAGGTATTGAACGCGTACCCCGTTGACGAAGCCATTAAGGGTGTCCATCGTGACCCGCTTGCGAGCCCAGTCGATGCTCACGATGGCATCGTGGCGGCCGCTGCTGTTGGCCACCTGGGCGGCATTGAGCACGATCGCACCGTCGGTGGTGATCAGCGGGCTGTATTTCGCGTCACCGAAGGCGCCGGGCGCATACTGGGCCGGCGGGAATCCCGTCGGGCCGGGCACGACGACTCGCTTCGGGGCGAAGTCCACCGTGCCCGGGAAGTCCACCACCCCGTTGACCAGATGAGCCTGCTGCACCGCCCGAGTCCCCAGCACATGGCGCAACGGCTCGGAGAAGTTCACCCCGCGGCGCTCCGCATCCGCTTTGTTGGACGACTCGGTGATGACGTACCAGACCGAGCGGCCGGATGAGGTGCCGTGGTGCAGGGGGAGGGTGACCGTCCCGGCGGTGGTGTTCACCGCCACCGCGCTGGTGATGAATAGCTTGTGTTCCTGGGCAGAGGCCGGCAGGGCCGGACTCACCAGCGTGATCGCCGCGGCGGCCCCGATGGCGCCGGCGACAATGCGTCTTGTGGCAACGATCATCCACTACTCCTGTTTGTCAACGCTCGGGCGGAAACCCGTTGCGTAGGGACGCACAGCCAGGGATGGGAGGAGGGCAATTCCCGGCTGGTGTGCGCAAGGGTCGTCGGCCGACATCTCTCACCGTCGGTGCGCGGACGCCGCTGAACGCTTACAGAGTTGTAACGTCCGCCGGCCTGTCCGCTAAGTACGCAGCTGCACAAGTTGCCCCCTATCAGCCGCCGCCAAAGCGGTCTACGGTCGTGGCATTGCGGTGCACCCGGGCACAACCTGTGCCGGGTGGCGACTTGGAGGCTTCTTATGCGTGTTCGTCTGCCGTTTGCCGCGGTGACCGCTGTCGCGGTCGCGACGGTGCTGGCGTCCAACCCGGCGAGTGCGGCGAGCCGCGGGTTGGCCAATCCGATTTCCGGCCGGATTCCGGCAAGTGCCTTCTCGGTCGGATTGAAGACCGTCGCGTCGGGGTTCGTCTCGCCCAACTATGCGACGGCGGCGCCGGGCGTGCAGCAGCGCATATTCGTGGTGGACCAGGTGGGCAAGATCTACAACGTCGACATCTCCCGCGCGCACCACGGCCAGAAGTCGGTGTTCGCTGACCTGTCACGGCGCCTGGTGCGCCTCGGTGATGTCCTGCCCGGCACCCGGTACGACGAGCGGGGCCTGCTCGGTCTGGCCTTCTCTCCTGACTATCAGCTCAACGGGCTTGTCTACACGTATCAGACGGAGCCGTACTCGCGCCGCGCAGACTTCAGCACCGAGCCGGGCAACAGCCGCAACTGCCGCGCCTACAGCCCGCAGGGAACGCCTCCGTTCCGGCCCCGCCCGTGCCAGAACGTCGTCACCGAATGGCGGGTCCACAACCCGCACGACGCCAACACCACCATCGACCCGGCATCGCGGCGAGAATTGTTGCGGATCGACAAGCCGGACTTCAACCACAACGGCGGGACGCTCGCCTTCGGCCCGGACGGCGACCTGTACCTGTCCCTAGGTGACGGCGGCTTCGGTGACGACCAGTCCCCCGGGCACGTCCCCGGCGGCAACGCCCAGAGCCTGAACTCTGGCAACGTCCTGGGCAAGATCCTGCGGATCGACCCCCGCCGACACAACTCCGCGAACGGCCGGTACGGAATCCCCAGGGACAACCCGTTCGTGGGCCGGGCCGGCGCCGATGAGATCTGGGCCTATGGCCTGCGCAACCCGTACCGGATCTCCTTCGATGCAGTTTCCGGCCGGCTGTACGCCGCGGACACCGGACAGAACAATATCGAGGAGGTCGACCTGATCCGGCCGGGCGGCAATTACGGCTGGCACATCAAGGAAGGCACCTTCGACTTCCACCCGGGCTCGCCCGCTTCCGCCGATGACAGTTGGGTCACCCCGTCGACGCCGACGCCAGGCCTGATCGACCCGATCGCCGAATATGACCACGCCGGGCCGCACGGCACCATCAACGGCGAGTCGATCATCGGCGGTTTTGTCTACCGCGGCTCAGCCGTCCCTCAGCTGTCCGGCCGCTACGTCTTCGGCGACTACTCCCGGGAAGCCGACACGTTCGGCGCAGCCGCCCGGCTCTGGTATGTCAACGGCTCACGCGATCCCCGCCACGCCGTCACCAACATCACCGTGGCACGGCACAGCGCCTTTCCCCTGCTGCTGCTGGGCTTCGGCCGCGACACCGCTGGTGAGCTGTACGTCCTGGGAAACACCAGCGGCACGGTCACCGGCCACAGCGGGGTACTGCAGCTCATCACCGCACGGTAGAAATAGGGAGTGGCTGAGACTTCACGCACCCTGACGCTGGACGAGGCCCGTCAGCGGGCCGGGCTGCTCACGGTCGCCGGCTACGACGTCCACCTCGACGTCACCGGCGGTCCGGAAAGCTTCCGGTCGCTCACTAAGGTCCGCTTCTCCAGCAACCGGCCGGGTGCCACCACCTTCGCGGAATTGCGCGCCACCCGGCTGATCCGGGCCACCCTCAACGGTCGGCCGCTGGCCGCCGAATCACTGGCGGGCAACCGATTGACCCTGCCGGACCTGATCGCCGACAACGAGCTGATCGTCGAGGCCGATCTGCCCTACAGCAACAGCGGCGAGGGCATGCATCGATACGTCGACCCGCTGGACGGCGAGACCTACGTCGGGGCCTACCTCGGCATCGATAACGCGCAGCGGGTGTTTGCCTGCTTCGACCAGCCGGACCTCAAGGCGCCCTTCGTGACGACGGTGACCGCGCCGGTCGGGTGGACCGTCGTGGGCAACGGACGGCGCCAATCCGCCGTCAATGGCAGGTGGACCTTCGCCTCGACGCCGCCGCTGTCGACGTATCTGTTCGTGGTTGTCGCCGGGCCGCTGCACAGTGTCGAGATCGAGCACCGAGGGACGCCGTTCCGGCTGCATTGTCGACGCTCGCTGGCGCCGCATCTGGACCGCGAGGCCGGTGAGCTCCTCGCCGTGACGACGGCGTGTTTCGACCGCTACCGCGAATTGTTCGACGAGCCGTACGCCTTCGATTCCTACGACTCCGCATTCGTGCCGGAGCTCCACTGGGGCGCCATGGAGTCGCCCGGTTGCGTGACCTTCCGCGACTCGTTCGTTTTCACCTCCGCCGTCACGCGCGCTCAGCGGCAGGAGCGCGGAATGGTGATCGCGCACGAGATGGCCCACATGTGGTTCGGCGACCTGGTCACGATGCGATGGTGGGACGACCTGTGGCTCAGCGAGTCCTTTGCCGAATACATGGGATATCAGGTGCTGTCGGAGGCGACTGACTTCGGCGAGGGCTGGACCGCCTTTGCCATGTCGGAGAAGACCTGGGGCTATGACGCCGACCAGCGACCCTCCACCCACCCGGTCGCCGCGCATGCCGCCGACGTCGCAGACACCGAGTCGGCGATGGCAAACTTTGACGGGATTTCCTACGCCAAAGGCGCTTCGGCAATCCGGCAGCTCGTCACCTGGCTCGGCCAAGAGACGTTCCTGGCGGGCGTCAACGACTTTCTGACCCTGCACCGTTACGGCGTGGCCACGCTGGAGGACCTGCTCGAGGCGCTGAGCCGCGCCTCGGGCGAGGACGTGCGGGGCTGGTCGGCTGGCTGGCTGCGGACTACCGGGGTGGACGTCCTGCGGGTCGTACGCGACGGCGGCCTTGCTGTCGAACACCCCGGGCGGCGCGTCCACCAGGTGTCGGTCGCGCTCTACGACCGCGGGCACGCCAACGCGGATCGCGCGGTCCTGCGCCGCCGCACGCAGGCCACCCTGGCGCAGGACACGACGAGCACGCCGGTCGAGCTGACAGCCGGCGAGCCTGCCCCCGAGCTGGTCCTGATCAACGACGACGACACCACCTATGCCAAGGTGCGCTTCGACGCGACGTCGTGGTCAGTCATCGCCGACGGCCTGAGCACACTTGCCACCGGGCTGAGCCGGGCGGTCGTCTGGACCGCGGCCCGCGACGCCGTCCGCGATGCCGAGCTGCCGGTCGGCGACTACCTCGCCCTGGTCGAGGCTCACCTGCCGGCGGAGAACGATGTCGCGATCGCCCAAGCGGTGCTGCGCTTCGCGCGCGAGCAGGTGGTCGACCGTTACCTCGATCCGACTGGTCGGCCGGCCGCGCTGGCCGGCCTGGCGACAGCGTGCCGTTCGCTGCTTGACCGGGCCCACGCTGCCGGTGACGACGGGCTGCGGCTGGCGGCGGTACGCGCGCTGATCAGCGTCTCCGCGCGGCCGGACGAAGTTGCGGTCCTGCGAGCAGCCCTGACGGCCAGGCAGCCGACGGCCTGGCCGGCGCTGGACCCGGATCTGCGCTGGCGGGTGCTGCTCCGACTGAGCGTCCTGGGCGAGCTGCAACCGGCCGACATCGAGGCTGAGTTGGTCGACGACACCAGCGGCCGGGGACCCGAGGGCGCGGCTCGCTGCCGGGCCGCGCTCCCTACCCCCGAGGCCAAGGCCGCCGCCTGGGAGGCGGTGTTCGGGACGGGCCCGCAGGCGTCCGCCTACCTGATCTCGGCCACCCTCAGCGGCTTCTGGCAGCCCGAGCACCGTGACCTGCTGGCCCCGTGGGTGCCCCGGTGGTTCCCTGCGGCGGTCGAGCTGGCCAGCCGGCGCGGTCCCGGGCTGGCTGCGACCGTCGGTCGTCAGGGGTTCCCATCCCAGGCCGTCGATGTGGCCACACTGGACGCTGGCGAGGAATGCCTGAGCTCCGGCGATCCGAACGCAGCGCTACGGCGGCAGTTGGTCGATCAGCTCGACGACCTCCGTCGGGCGCTGCGGGTGCGGGCGGCGCAGGCCGCACCTCAGCGCGCCTAGCGGGTCAGACCGCGGCCGGAATGGCGGGTTCCCCCGGGGCTGCAACCGGCGAGGGTTTGACCCGCAGCACACGGGCCAAGCCGCCCGGAAGCCACCAATTCCAGCGGCCGAACAGGCTGACCAGCGCCGGCACGAGCAAGGCCCGCACGAGGGTGGCGTCGATGAGGATGCCGACGCCGAGCGCGGTGCCGAGCACCTTGATGTCGGTGCCCGGTGAGGACGCCAGCGCCGCAAAGGAAAAGAACAGGATCAGCGCCGCAGAGGTGACCAGCCGGCCGGTGCGTCCGAGGCCGGTGATGACGGCCTGCGGAGTGGAACCGGTCGCGTCGTACTCCTCGCGCATGCGGGCCAGGATGAACACCTCGTAGTCCATCGACAGCCCGAAAAGGAAAGCGAAGATGATGACCGGGAGCCAGAAGGTGATGGCGCCGGTCGGCGAGACGCCGAACACCGCATTTGAGCCATGTCCCCGCTGCCAGAAGAACACCACGACACCGAACACCGCCGCGAGCGAGATGAGGTTGAGGATCACCGCCTTGACCGGCAGCAGTACCGACCGGAATGTCCGCACCAGCAGCACGAAGGTGATGACCGCGATGAGCGCCAGGACGTAAGGGAAGTTGGCGTACACCGCGTGGAAGTAGTCCTGCACGACGGCGCCGGTGCCCGCCACGCCGACGGTGCCGCTGGTTGCTTTCTCGACCGCCGTGCGTACGCCGTTGACGACCCCGTTGCTCGCGCTGTCCACGGTCTCGTTCACCGGAATGACGTCGAGGACCGCCAGGCCCTTCCTGGTCCCGCCGACCGCAGCAGTACGGACCCCGACCACGCCCTTTGCGGCCGTGACGGCCGCCTGCGCCTGGCCCGCCGGCACGAGGACCTCGATGGGAGTGAGAACGCCGGTGCCGACCCCACCGGCCTTCAGCTCCTGCAGAACGTTGAACGGCGGGCCGCTGCGGGCCAGTGACTCTGTGCCGGACTGACCGATTTTGAGCCCGAACACCGGGGCAATCGCGAGTCCGAGAGCGACAATCGCCACCCCGGCCGCCACCCAGCGCCGGCGCACGATCAGCTGCGCCCACGCCGACCAGCCGCGCGCGGCCACCGCATCGTGCCGGATCCGCGGCCAGTCCACCCGCGGGCCCAACTTCGACAGCAGCGCCGGCAACAGGGTGAGCACGACAGCCACGCTGACCAGCGGGATCAGCATCCCGCCGAGCCCCATGCTGCGCAGGAACGGGACGGGCACGACTAGCAACGCGAGCAGGCTGATCGCGACTGTGACACCGGAGGCGAGCACCGCATGCCCGGCCGTCTTCACCGCGACTACGACGGCCTCGTCGTTGGTCCGCCCGTGCGCCCGCTCCTCCCGCCAGCGAGACACCAGCAGCAACGAGTAGTCGATCGCCACACCCAGCCCGACCAATGCGATCAGGAACTGCACGACGAAGCTCACGTCCGTCAGATAGGTCAGCCCGAGTACCAGCAGGAATGTGGTCAGGATCGATACGGCGGCGATCACCAGCGGTACGAGCGCGAGGAATGATGCGAACACGAAGGCCAGCACTGCCAGCGCGCCGAGCGCTCCGAACAGGGTCTCGGCCAGCACGCCGGGCCCGCTCGTGTTGCCACCCGCTGCGAGGAGCGCGTATGACGTCAGCCCGGATTGCAGTCCTGCTGAAGTGGCGGCGGCCTGCAGGACCGGGGCGAGAGCCGCCTGCAATCCCGGGCCGAAGCCCTGCGGCTCCGGGCCCTGGATGAGGGCGAAGGTGCGCCGCCCGTCGTCGGTGACGAAACGCGCGTCACCGGTGCTCGCGAAGTCCACCACGCGGGCCTGTGGAAGCCGGCTGCGTACGGCGCCGAACACCTTGGCGACATCGGCTTTGTGGTCGGCCACCGTGCTGCCCGCAGGAACTGTTATCACCGGCACCAGGGTGTCGGCGGTGCTCGTGCCGAAGGTCGAGATAAGTTGCCGCTCGGCCTGATAGCCGGGCTGGCCCGGCAAGGAGAAATCGAAGCTCAGCCGGCCGGCCGCCGGACCGGCCGCAATACCCCCCGCTACAAAGAGGGCAAGCCAGAAGAGCCCGACCAATAGGCGGTGGCGTAAGACGAAGCGAGCGAGAGTCTCCACCGACAAACGGTAGACCACCTTTGCTGGGCAGCCGCACCGCGCACCAGCTCAACCGCCTGTGCTGCACGCGTTGCTGCTGGCCCGGATCAGGCTGTCTGGACGACAAGCACGCCTGCGGCCCTGGCGGTCGCTGCCAGCTCATCGTCTTACGTCACCAGCGGGTCGGCACCCACGCGAAGGGCGATTGCGAGGTGGGTCGCGTCGTTCGACTGCAACTGGCCGGGAAGGGTGCCAGCGGTCAACAGATCCCCGTGGGTCAGGTCGATCAGCGCGACAGTGTCCAAGACGATCCCGACGGAGCCGACGTCGATGTCGTCCGGGTGCCGACCTGAGGCGCAGTGCAACTCGGTGGGCAGCTGAGGCGACGGTTAGAGCAGCTTCGCATCGCGGACGTACGGCGAATCGCAGGAGCGGCCCTGGAACGCCAAGATCTTCGGATTCTGCACGATCCCGTCCCGGATCTCGATCGCCCGGCTGATCGTCGGGGCCTCGTCCCACGCCGACGGACCGGCCATCACCGTCGGCAGGAAAGGTAGCAACGCCTCGCTGATCCCCCAGGTCGCGCTGTTCCAGAGGTAGCTGGGGCTGTGGTCGACACCGTAATAGGCAATGCCGTCCCCCACCGTGAACATCGGCTCGGAAAAGGTGGTGGGACGCGCCCACTCGA
>JAABUW010006209.1_pt1 | contig 15121 bp, 5 predicted proteins | sample 5560081 | NCBI WGS metagenome assembly JAABUW01 (sample SAMN10711882, study PRJNA513363) | rock metagenome | isolation source: Antarctica rocks | place: Antarctica: Victoria Land, Knobhead sud
TTACAGTCGACAAAAATTATATATTGGTTTTTGCAAAAATTAGATATAATTTCGATTGTTTGCGTATTATCTAGTCTGTCGAGATAGAGCAAATATTATTTTTGATTCTCTTTTTCTATAAATTGTTAATCTAATATTTTTAAACTATATATATTCGGATTGTTCTGACTATCTAATATTGTATTTAACAAATTAGATAAAAAATTGTTTAAAAGTATATTCAAAGCAGCAGTTCTATATAATATTAGTAATTGAGAACTATATAAAAACTTGTTTTCGATTTCGAGCAGTTTAATTAGTCAAAATCAAACAATATTGTTTTGAAATATTGCAATTATATTGTTTGCTTTTTCGAAATTATTTTGTTGTAAACAAAAACTGTAATATCTAGTATTAATTAACAATATTTTTTCTTTTTTAGATTGCGCTTCTGCATCCGAACGTATTGCTAAAAAGAGAAAAAAATTTAACTATAGACAACTTTTATTAGCTGTATAATTGTTGTTAACGCGCAATGCAAAACTAAATAATCTGCAATAGTTTTTGGTAAAGAAGATTTCCAATAACACAATACTATTAGAATAAGTAGATATTGTTTGTATAGTATTGTCGATATAACAATACAATAGTTTTTTCTATCTTAATAGAAGAACGCAAGTACGCGCAATAAATGTAGATATCTTTGTAATTTTGTCGAAAAAGATATTTTTCAATAGTCGAATATAGAATTTTTCTTTTTTTTTACGTTAGTATGCAATCGCCAATATTGTAGATTGAAAAAAATTGATATAATAGAGAGCGTCTCTTGTTACTTTAGAAAATGTACAGAAATTTTTCAATAGTACTTACAATAATATGCAGTCTAGATGCGTTGTTTTGTTAATCGATAATAAACAAACTAATATCGATTGATATCGATTGACGTCGACTAACTCTACAATTACGAAATTCTATTTTTGCAATCTTATATTATAGTAAAGAAATCTGCTTGACTTTCGCTCAATCTTTATTTTTATTTTAATTAATCTTTGTATTTCTTTCTCTGCATTATATTATCTTTTTTATTTGATATTTTATCAACAATATTATTGTAGCAAACAATATCAAATATAATTGAGTAAAAGTTGTAAAACGCGTTTACGATCAAAAGTGTCTTGAAAATTGATAACAAACTATATATTGAAATCGAAAATGCTGCTCAATCTTTGCTCAAAAATATCGGAAAAATCGACAATAAATTTAAAACAACAATCGATTAAATCGAACTATATCGAATCAACAAAATACTATACGAAAGTCTTAATTATTGTATAGATATTATATTCGATCGAAATAAAAAGTTGTTTGTTTTTAACAATTTTGTTCTGCTGTAGAATCGACAAGCAAAATAACGTTAGTTTTTAGTTCTTAGATTAAAAAGCAGTATAATGTCGATAAACAGAAAAGACGCAAAAATATCGATCAAAAATAAAAAAATCTCTATTAATCGATTAAAAAGTGTCAAGCTGAAAACTATAGAAAATCGCAAGCTATTTTTAGTGCTCGATTTTGCAAATGCTCAAGTCTAAAATTTCGATTATTGTTTCAAAAATAACGTTTTGCAATTTAAAGATATCTGAACTTCTATACAATTAATTAGCAATCTTATTAATAAATTTATATCAAACAATACGATAAAGTCAAGACATATAAATTATAAAATATATTTGAACTTTTGTATAAAGTAGTCAATTATTTAAAGCAACAAAAATATTGTATAGTTTAAGATCGAAAATTGTTTTGTTACTATTAGTTTCTTAAAAAAATTGCGCATTATTTTAATAAAACTTGCTATAATCAAATCTATAATATTTAAGTTTAAAATTGTTTCAATCGATTTTAAAAGTAGTAAATTTATATCTGAGAATAGTACAATAATATTATTAACTAAAAATATTGATACAGACTTCGATTCAATTAAGATTTTGCGCATTGTTGCAATCGAGCTTCTATTATATTTGTTGCAAATCTTATAGTCTTTTTCTAATATCGATAAGTCTCTACTATCGACCAAATCTAATATCAAAAATATATCAATTATCGATATTGTTCTTATTATCGACTTATATTAATTGCAAATTTTAGATATATCAATATCTAAATTCTATTACTCGACAAAAATTTACTCTCTCGACTACAGTTTTTGTCTGTTTTATATTTTAAAATTTTTGTCTCGAAATTAAAGTCCGAAACTACTGTTTTATTTTATTCAACTATATTGTCTACAGTTGTATCAGTTATATTGTCTACAATTGTATCAAATATATTGTCTACAATTGTATTAGCTGTATTGTATACAAATATATTAATTGCGTCAAACACAATAGTATCAACAACAATATCTATACTGCATTAGCAGCAGAATCTATCGCTAAATTAACAGTTGCAGCAAATAGCAATTTAGTTAAGTTCGCTAGCAAACAAAAAACAAATATATACAAAATCTACGCCAGAAACAATTCGAAAAGAGCAAGTAAAATAGATAACAGCAATAACTTAAACAATAAATAACTTTTTGAAATTAAGTTAGAAAAATTAAAGACAGAAAGTATCGAAAAATATAAAGATCGACAAACAACACAAAAACAACAGACAATATATCGAATAACGCAAAAATAATAGATATTGTATTCGATAACAAAAATAGAAAAGTCGGTAAAAATTATACAGTAAAAAACAATAATATAATTATTGATCAATCGAATCTCGACAAAATAGAGAAAAATAAATAGTTAAAAACAGATTTTTTGAAAATAGACAAAAATAAAAAATAAAAGTACTTAAAATTTAGATTCTAAATATTGAGAAAGCAAAAATCTGCAAATATATTATATCAAAGAATTAGAGCAGATTTTGTGTCTTCTAACAGAAAAATGCAACAACAATTAGTAAAAATTCAAAGATTAAATTGCCAAAACAGAAAAAGAAGTTGTATTTTTTTCAAATACTAGAACTTGTTATTATATTTTAGATACAATAAAACAAAACTAGAGATAAATTTAATAATAAAAAAATAAATATCGACAAAATATAATGCTTGATTCTTAAAACTACAAAAATAATTTTTAATTAACAATTGCGTCGAAAAAACTTTATAACAAATAGTTTTCTTTATCTTAAATTGCTAATTAATACTAACTTGTTGCAAAATTCAAAAATCTTAAAAAAAGAATTTCTCAAACGCACACAAGCATCTTGCAAATAATATTGAAAATAGTAAATATCTATTTAAGAATATCAATTTCTAATTTTTTTTATATTGTTGCGTTTTTGACAAAATTACTCGAGATCTTCTATTACTAAATATTGATTCAAAACTAACAAATATTTAGCTAAACTTGCTAAATTTTTTTCTAAAAGAATAAAAGATATTGTACAACAAAGATTACAAATTGCTAAAAATAATATTTAGAATTGCATACAACAATATTTTTGAAAAATCTGAAAAGCAATCGATCGAGTTTAACACTCTATTGTATTAATAATTACTAGTATTTCTATATTTCAAATCTGTTTAAGAAAGATTTCGATCGATATATATTTACTATTAGTTCTCTATTATATAATAGTTAGATAGTTAAAACGTTGCTTTTTACAAAATTATATCGAAATAGAAAATCGAGATAGTGTTAATATAGTATACTATCTTTTTCGAAAACTATCAAAAACAAATTTTACTACAAAAAGCAAGTATAGAGTACAACTATTAGAAATTTCAAGAAATTTGTCGAATATTTCTATTGCAAATTTATATTTTTTAATAGTATTTTTTGCGAAACGTTCAAGAACTTGATCGAATATATTAAAATACTAAAGTTTAATATAAACTAAACAAAAAATAAAAATTTTTGTTATAGAATCGAAGCAGCTATTTTAGAGTTATAGAAGATTTTCGATATTTTACTAAAAAATTTCAAGAAATCTATACAAAATATACAAATTATAGAAATTAAATTTCAAAAAATTGTCGAGCTACTTTTGATTAAACAAACAAATAGAACAGATTTTTCTAATTTTAAAATTAAAAAACTCTCGAAATTATACAAATATACTATTTATATCGAGTAGCTATATTAATAAAAAAATATATAAATTTGTTCAAAGCAGAGTTCTTCGAAAATATTAAAAAGCTACTAACAAAACATTATATTACGTAGATTAACAATAGTAGTAAAAACAATAAATCTATCGCGATTTCGAACAACAAGTTTAACAACAACATTTATAGCTTGCGAGTAATAATATTCTTATTTTATGCTGAATATTTGAACTATATTAGAAAGATAAATTTGAAGAGAGTAAAGACAAAAGTATTAAGAGAAAAAACTTTGTTGTCGAATATTAAATATTACACAAAATACAACAATAATTTAGCAAACAACTCGAGAATAATATTATTATATTGTTAAATCGCAAGATTGTTTAAGAAACAAAGAATATTTATTAAGTCTATATTGTTGTCGATAGCTATAGTTTTTCGCAATATATATATTATTGCTCTCTATTTTTACTCTAACATCTATTATATATTGCTAAGTTTGCAATAATTCGACGCGTTAAAGTTTAAATTATTAACTAATTGCAGATCTAGTTTATTAGAGTTTTTTATTTTAAAGAGTTAGCACTGTTCTATATCAATTTAAGTCAATCCGAGCGCACAAAAATTGTAAAAGAATTTCAAAAAAAATGTAATTTTGACAAATTTGTAAAATTTGGCAAAAATATATTGTTTAAACAAAATTTTCGATCTTGCTTTATAGTCGAAACAATCGATATTTTAGAAATCGATCTAATTTTAATCAAAATTACAAATATTTTAATTATCGAATCGATTTTTATAAAAAGTACAGATATATAGATCTAAAAGTAAAACTATCAAATCGAATAGAAAAAAGTATACTATATATAAAGATTTGTGTATAATCTAATTGTCGAGAAATATACTATTATTGAAAGCTATCTTAGATGCGAAATTTCAATACTGAAAAATTACAATATAGATTCTTGTATACAAGCAAAAAGACAATCGATAATCTTGCAAGTAGATAGCAATTTATTTGAGATACTATAGTTGTTAACAATACAATAATAGTCTACTGTTGCACAATCTAATCTAATACTGAGCAATTTAATAAATCTATCTTCTTTTTCTATTTTTAAGCGTTTTCTTTGCATATTTCGCAAGTCTATAGAGCAACAGCAAAATAACTTTTATAAATTAAGAGATCTCGACATAAAATAGAGTAAATAATTTCAACAATCAAATCAATAAAACAAATAATATTAGAGACTGATTATCCGATAATTATTCGATAGTCGATCGACTATTATTTGATAATCGATTAACAAATAATCAACTCAAAATCTTATTGATAAATCAAATTGTAACTAGACTACTTTATAACTAGTTTATATTAAACAAAACGCACACACTGTATTATAGCTACTATATATTGTAATTCTACATTATAAAGAATATTAGATCGAGATAAAAGTAGTTTGTGCACAGAATTATTATATAGATAGAAATCAAAAAATAGAAAAAGAATTTGTGCTGTTAGCAATATAAAAGAGAGTAAATTGTTCTTGTTATTGCTATTGTATTAACTTGATTTTGCAATTTATAATACAATAGCAGCTCTCAAATAATTATAGCTTGCTAATTGTTGTTTATTATAATTTACTCGCTAATATATAAAATAATATTGTCGATAGTTGTTCAACAACCGATTTCTGTAAATAAATACGTCTAAATTGTTAGATAATCTAATCTTATTTCAAGATATTTTATTTTTACTTATTTTTATTTTTCTTCGTATATACGTGTTTTGTAGATTACACAATATAATTAGTCTAAAAAAAATATAAAACAAGAAAAATATCAAAAATATTTTAAATATTAACAACAAATTTTATATTAAGATCGAAAAAACTGTCCAATCTCTATTTAAAAATGTCGAAAAAATCGACAATAAATTTAAAACAAAAATCGATTAAAACAAATTAACAAAAATTAGTATCGAACTATACGAAACTTTTAATAATTGTTTCGATACTACAGTTAATAAAAATAAAAAAATACTAGCTGTAAAGAATCTTGTTCTACTATAGAATTGTCGAAAAAAGCAATATTAATTCTTAGCTTTCAGATCAGAAAGCAGTGCAACGTCAATAAACAAAGAGAGCGCAAAAATATCGATTAAAGAAAAAAATCTCTATCAATTGATTAAAGAATATCAAGCTAGAGACTACAGAAAATTACAAGCTATTTTTAATATTCGATTTCGCAAATATTTAGATCTGAAAATTCGATTATTGTTTTATAGATAGATATAGAAATAACATTTTGCAACTTAAAAATATCTGAACATTTATACAGCTAGTTAACAATTTTATGAATAAATCTATATCGAGCAATACAATAAAATCGAGATATATAGATTATAAGATACTGATTGATTTTTGCGTAAAGTAGACAATAATTTAAAGCAACAAGAATATTATATAATTCGAGCTCGAAAATTGTTTTGTCTCTGTTAACTCGACAAAAAAACTGCAAATTGTATTAAAAAAATTTGCTATAAACAAATTTACAATATTTAAATTTAAAGTTATTTCGATCGATTCTAAAAGTAGTAAGTTTATATTTAAAAGTAGTATATTAATATTACTAACTAAAAATATCAATCTAGACTTTAGTTTGTTTATTGTTTTGCGCATTGATACAATACAACTTTTATTGTATTTATCTTAAATTTTACAATTTTCTCTCGATGTCGACAAGTCTCTGCTATCGACAAAATATAATATCAAAAATATATTAAGTATCGATATTATTTTTGCTATCAACTAATATCGAATATAGCTCGCAAGCGCATTAACAGCAAATTAATATTATTTAGCAAAAAATCTCTTTTTCGATTATAGTTTTCTATTGCTACAGATCTCTATACTCTTGTTACAAAATCTAAATTTGAACTTACTGTTTTGTTTTATTCTATTATATAGTCTACAATATTATTTGCTGCATTATCTATAGCAGCACTATTTGCATTTTCTATTAAAATATCGACTATATTGCAGACAAGCGCTTTGACAACATCAAATATAGCAGTATTAACAACAATATATACAATAGTGTCAAATAAGAAGAAGAGACTTCTGCGCAAACAAAAAACAATATTAGACAAACAATTCGAAACAGAGAACTTTTCTTCTAATAGCAAGAAATTACAAAACAAATAAAAATTCAAAAAGAACAACAAGAACTTCTATTACAAATATTAAAAGATTACAGGATTAGAGAATAAAACGCGGATATCGAATAACAAATTAATCGACAAAAAGATATTAGATATTTTATTCGATAACAAAGATAGAACAATCGACAAAAAATATACAATAGAAAACAACAATACAACTATTAATTAATCGAATTTTGCTAAAATCGAAAAAAATAAACAAACAAAAATAGATCTAATCGAGATAGACAAAAATGTCAGAAAAAAAATACTTAACACTTAGATTCTAAATATTAATAAAACAAAAATATACAAATATATTGCATCAAAAAATCGAGACAAGTTCTATAAATTCTGACAAAAGAATGCAACAAAAATATACAAAAACTTATTAATTGAATTGTTTGATCTAAAAAAGAAGTTGTATTTTTTTTAAATTCTCGAACTTGTTATTATATTGCAGATATAGCAATTTAAGATTAGAAATAACTTTAATAGCAACAAGATAGATATTGACAAAATATAATACTCGATTTTAGAAACTATATAAAGAATAATTTTTAATTAACTTGTTGTTGTAAAGTTGTTGCAACAGATAGTTTTTTTTGTTCTGAATCAATAGTTTACGCTCGCATAACAAGAGATTTGAGAGTTTTAAAAAAAGAGTTTTTTAATAGTACACAAATATCTATTATAGAATATCGAAAACAATAAATGTTTGTCTAAAAAATTCAATCTCTAATTTTTTAAATACTTCTGTGTTTCTGACAAAATTATATAGAATTTTTTGTTATTGATCTGTTGTTCTAAGCTGCAAGTTATTCAGCCGGACTTGTTAAATTTTATATTAAAAAAATAAAAGTTATTGTACAATTATAATTACAAGTTGCTAAAAATAACGTTCAGAGTTGTATATAACAATATATCGAAAAAATCGAGACTTCTATTAAGCTATTGCGATAAGTATATTATTCTGCCGAAAATAAACAATAACTATATATACTTCTATATTTCTAATCTATTTAAAAAAGATTTCGATTGCTATATTATTGCTATCAGTTTTTTGTTATACGAAAGTCAAGTAGTTAAGACATTAATCTTTTCGTTGCAGTATTTGAATAGAAAAAATAAATAGAAAATATTCAGTATATTAATTTTCTCCGAAGCTACTAAAAATAAATTTTACTATAAAAAGCAACAACAGAGTACTACAATTAAAAAATTTATCGAATTTGTTGCAAATTCTGATTGCAAGTTTATATTTTTCAGCAATATTTCTTGCAAAATTTCCGACAATTTGACTGAATAGATCGGAGTGCTAAAAATCGATATAGATTAAACAAATAACAAAATTTTTTGTAATATAATCGAAGCAACAATTACGAAACTGCAGAAGACTTTTAATATTTTATTAAGAAATCTCAAAAAGTTAATATAGAATATTCAAATTATAGAAATCAAGTTTTGCAAGATTGTCGAGCTGTTTCTAATAAAACAAACAAATAAGATAGACTTTTTCGATTTTAAAATAGTAAAATTTCCGAAATTCTACAAACAAACTATCTATATCGCGAAGCCGTATTAATAAAAGAAAAAAGTTCAATTAATTAGAACAGAATTCTCGAAGACTACTAAAAAACTGCTGACAGAATACTATAAAACGTAGATCAAAAGTAGCAAAAAAAACAATAAATTAATTGCAATTCTAGATAAGAAGTTTAACAACAAAATTTATAGTTTACAAGTAATAGTATCTCTCTTTTTTGTCGATTATCTAAAATATATTAAAAAGTCAAAATTGAAAGAAATCAATATCGAGATACTAAAAAGAAAGATCTTGCTACAAAATATCAGATATTATATAGAATATACAAATTTGATAGTAGATAATTCGAAAATCGATATATTATTTTGTTGATTTGCGAAGTTGTCGAAGAATTAAAAAATAATTGTAATATCTATATTTCTGTTAGTAGTTGTAGTATTTTATAATATAAGTACTATAGCTTTCTATCTCTATTATAGTCTTAATACGTTTGTAACTTAGATCGCAATAACGCAATACTATAAAAAAAAGAACAACAATTGATCGCAAATCTAGTATATTGAAAATATATTTTTCGAAATATTAATACTGTTTTATTTCGATCTAAGTTAATCGAAATGTATTAAGATTGTCGAAGATTTTCAAAAAAAACATAACTATAACAAAACAATAAAATTCGGAGAGAAAATATTGTTTAAACAAGACTTTTAACTGCGCTTTATAGTTGAAACAATCGATATTCTATTAGTTAATCTAATCTTAATTAAAGCGAGATATATTATAATTATCGAATCGATCTTTATAAAAGACACAAAGATATAGATCGGAAAATATATATATTGTATCGATCAAAAAAAAAATTGCTATATCTAAAAATTAATATATAATTTGAGTATCGAGAAATAAGTTATTATTAAATAACAATTTAAACAAGAAATCTTTATAATAATTTTGTACAACAAGAAGTTTCAAATGTCGAAAAAGAAGTATTAGAGATTGCTCGATAAGATCTAAGATAGCAATATTCTATTTTGTGTTGTCAAAATCTCTTATATTTAAGATCGAGTATCTTTATAAATAAAATGTTTTGCGCTATCGATAGATATATTGTATAAAATACTTGTTTAACAACTTCTTCAATTAACTTTTTAAGTTTAGAGACTCTTATATTTATCTAAAATGCGTTTAATATATATCTACAATTTACAACTACGCATAATATTCAATTATTAACTTTGCAAACAATAGAATTATTTATCGATTACAAACACATTATTGAAAGTTGTATACTAAATAGATATCTACTTGTATTATAATAATCTCAAAAAAAACAGAATTACTATAAGATTATAGTCGACAATTCGAACAAAATTAGATTTATAATTAATCGATTTCAAAATAGTTATTTGATAGTTAGCTAATAGTTGGATAATAGTCGATCGACATATTAAAAATACGCTAAATTAGTATATTATAATTTGTATAATTTTTTATTGCAGACTTTTCTTCGCAGATTTTCTTTATCAATTTTTGCGTTTTAGTTGTCGACTACTTTATCGAGTGTTCTAAAGAACTTTTAATCGATATTGTCAAATAAATAGCATATTTTACAGCTATACTATGTTGTTTGATTTATTTTATTGTTTCTCTACTACAATTCAAGATAAGTATCGACAAAAGCGCAAAAAGAAAACGCGCAAAACTTATACAACTTTTTTTCAAAATAGCAAATGTTCGTTCTGTACTTAGTTGTAAAGAATAAAAACTAATTTGCTCGATTGTTAGCGAAATCAGATATTTTTAAACTTTTCTAGACTACTTTCTGATCGATCTTGCGAGAAAAATATTATTAATAATAATAATAAAGACAACAAGAAATCAGTAATAATTTTAAAATATAAACAAATCGATAAGTCTATAATAGAGACAACTATTAACTATTGTTTTGCACACAATAAAAAATCTAGTTGTATTAAGAATTATATAAATTTGCTTAAATTTAGATTAAAAATATACTGATCAAAAACAATAGAAAGACTCGATAAAAATCAACAAATTGTTGTTCAATTTGACAAACAGTTAAAATAGCAAAAATCTTGTTGTCTCGTCTCTGTTAGCACGTATACAGTATAGCAGTATTTTAGATACAAAATTCTTGTTTAACAACAACAAAAATAGATCTAATCAGATTTCTAGATTGCAACAAAAAAGAGTTATATAATTGTAAAACACGTATTGTCGATACGCTTGTATAGACAAAAATAACAAGAGTTTTGTATACAGCAAAATTAAAAAATAGTTTAAAACTGTAATATTCTCGAATTACAATAACAACGCAGATATTATCTATTTTTTCAAATATAATCGATGTTTGTTCTCGATACTGATAAAACATCTATAAGTAGAGCAACAAAAATCTACAAAAACGCAAATCAATTCAAAACTATATATTTTTAAATAGAGAATAATAGATCGATACTAATATTTAAGCTTGTTAGAATTCGATTGACACAAAAATAGTTGTACAACAAAATAAACTACTTTTGCAATTATATTATAGAGAAGATTTGCAATCTAATTGTTCGAATATATAATATTGACAGAAACAACGCAGTAGATTATATTGCAAAACTACTGGAATATAATATATTTACTTGTTTAGTATATTAAAATATAAAAATTTAAAAAGAACAACAACAACAATTAAAGCTATATAGAATTTTCGCGAACAATTTCTGCATTCAATCTTTTCAAAAATAATATATTACTTTTTCTACAAATTCTCTGTCGACAAACAATAGAATATTAAATATTAAAAAATATAGATCAACTATTTAACTCGATTTATTTCAAACTAGTATTTTTTATTGTTGCTGATATGCGCATAGCTATACAGAAATAGAAAAACAATACTAAAAAAAAAGTATTTTTCGCGAGAAATGTTGCAAAAGATAGATTTCTAATATTAGATAAAAAAACTGTCGATTAATACAAGCAGAAAAAATAATCAAAGTTGAGAAAATCTGATATAAACAATTTTTCGAGAAGCAACAGAATATACTGCTTTATATAAAACTGACAATACAAAAGAAAGTCAAGAGATATATAAAATCTATATATAATAGTCTTTAGATAGATTATTTAATCAAAAACTCTATAGACAATTTGTTCAACAAATTCGATTTTAATATAAAGATCTATTACAAGAGAATCGAGAGTTTGAAATTAAACAAAAACAATTGTTAATACAATATCTCAGTAAATATAATCTTCAGACAGCAAATTCTTCGACTAATAACAATACAAATATAGAATCTGAAAAATGCTCTTAATATTAAGAACAATTATTATATAGATAATACGCAATATTTGCTGAAATTAAGAGAAATCAAATTAGCAGTTAACAATTGTTAATATTAGCAACCGAATATCTTTTTCGACAATAAGAACAATACTATATCTATATATATTTAAACAGATGTCGAAACTTCAAAAAATTGTAATATAAAAAAAAATAAAGACAATTCTTGCTGTATACAAAATATATCGATATATTAATAGATATTGTTGTTCGACAGTTATCTAATTATACTAACGCTGTTAGTTTACAAAATCTGTCGATAGTCTGTCGGAGATTAAAAATTATTCGATTAGCAAAAACAACAAAAATAGAGAATCTAACAATATAGATAGCAAAAAAATAAAATAGTTCTGAGCAACAAATATCGAAAGCTGATTGCTATTTTAGTCTATCAGCAATAAAACAGACAATAAAGAAAACAATAAGATATATTTCTAGAAATTCGATACTTATAGTAGCTAACATTTTGCAATACAGCTTTCTATCTCTTTTTTCGATCGAAACAACAAACAAGTATTAAAAAATAAATCTATTATTTAGATCGAAATATCTCAGATATTTTGATATTTTCTAACAATATTATATATATAACTTACTAGTCTTGCAGAATATTGAGTCGACAATATTAGAACTAATAAACGACTCTTGCAAGTAAATAATAGTTCGATATAATAAAGAAGAGAAATATTTTAGATATTCGATAATACAAAAGAATATCAATTGAACAATTGTTAAAAAGATACTAGACTTAAAGAGCAATTAACAACTGAAATATATTATTAAAAAAAAGACTGATAGAGAGTTTTTAAATAAAAAAAGTAATTGATATATATCGGATATCGCAAAATAAAAAAATATAATTAGAAAAGTTTTTACAAAATACAAAAACAAAATAATTACTATTCAAGTAATCAAGAAGTCAGAAACAAGAAAAAATTAAATAGATTTTTTGTTTTGTTTTTTGTTTGTTACTACTATTATCTATATTTTCGATATAATCGAATTGTTTGTATACTATATATTGTTCGAGTTCTTGCTAGACAGACTCTATTAATAGTTGTTAAATAATATTTGTTTCGAAATATTCTTTGCGCAAATTGAGAATATTTGCTTTTAAAAAGTACAAATAGATTTTAAACTTTATATACTTTTAGATGTTATAAAGACAATTGGCAATTTAGAAATTGCAAATATAACAATAACTACAATTCTATTAAAGATTGCACAATATATCTAAAAATATTAATATAAGCAAATTTTTTGAGCAGTCTATATTTATAGACTTAACTAATAGTACTAAATTATAAAACTTGTTCGATCTAATATCGGAATTCGAATATAATAATCTGTTTGATTAATTCGAACAATCTAAACTTGTATTGCTAATCGACAATCGACTAATATATTATTTAATACAAAAAATTTCGCAAAAAATTGTCGATCTATCGATCTAATCGAACTTACTAGAATCTTGCAAGTATGTAGCAAATATTCAACTAGAACTCAGGATTTTCGTCTTATCCAATTCAGTCAGATTCTAAAAGAGAATCGCCGATGTAACTTAACGAAAACATTTGTCTTATAATTTTCGAAAACAATTATAATCTTGTTGTAAGATTTTTTTGATTTTATTAATTAAGAAGTGTCGCAATATTATAGATGTAACTTCTTCGATTAAGTTTTTAATTGCAATAAACTCTATAAATTAATCGAAACATCGTATAATATTATTAATAAAAATGTTATACTTTATTTTGTATTTTTTAACGAAATTTTCGATTTTATTTAGCAAATTTTCGTTGTATTAATAATCGAATTCGAACTTATAGTCTTTTTAATAAATTAAATATTTTAAGATAAATTTCTTGCAATTGTAACAACAAAGTTAATAATTAATAAAAATTTAACTTTGTAGATATGTTATTTGTTATTAAATTTTATAACTAGTTTAAGATAATTAAGTTGCAAACAATTGTAAAAATTGTTTTCTTTAAAAATTAACTCTAAATTAGCAATAAAAATAATTAAATAAATTTTTTAATCGACGAACAAGTCAAATTTATAAATTAAATTATCTTTTTATTCGAAAACTATAAAGAAATCAATTTGTTAAATAATTAATTTTGTTAATTTTACAAAAGACAAGCTATAATTCTTGTGCAAACAAAAAAAAGCTTAATCGTTTATTTAAAGAGTCAAAGATTAATAATATTTATTGTAAAGATTCTTTGTTATTATATTAATTTAAGCAATTGCGATCTTAATCTTTGTCGCATTTATTAATTTTTTTTCGAATTAATTCTTTTTTTACTTGTTAGATTTAAGAAGAATTAAAGAGTTTCAAATTTTAAACTTTATAATTATTTTATTTGACAAAAGATTAATAAAGAAACTAAATAAGTTGTTTAATCGTATTCGAAGAATTAAAAGAAAAAACACTTAATCAAATTTAAAATTGTTCGTTATTATATAGCGAAAAACGAACTTTATCGTTTAATTAGTTTTTTCGCTTTAATTATCGATTTAAAAATAATAAACAACAAAAATCAAAAAATTAATGTCGAATTTCTTAAATACAATGCGTCAAAATTCGAATAAAAACTTTTTATCACAATTGTATATAAAAGTCTTTAATATTTTTTAATTTGCGAGTTTGTTTATTATTACATTGATTTAATTCTTAGCAATATACGTATTTTTATCGATTATAATTATTACTTTTTTGAAAAATTTATATATCGCAATAAGTGCAATATTTATGTTTTGCTTATTTAATAAAATTAATATAAAATCGAAGCTTATTGTATAAAAGAACATTAAAAAATTAATAATAGAATTTAAAGTATTATACAATTAATAATGCTTTGTTTAACAAAGATTGCACTTTTAACAATATATTACGTAACGTTGTAGACAATTGCTCAACTTGCGAAA
>JAABUW010006210.1_pt1 | contig 15120 bp, 13 predicted proteins | sample 5560081 | NCBI WGS metagenome assembly JAABUW01 (sample SAMN10711882, study PRJNA513363) | rock metagenome | isolation source: Antarctica rocks | place: Antarctica: Victoria Land, Knobhead sud
ATGGACCGCCGAACCTGCCGTCTGAGAGCTTGGGACGAGATACCCGAGCCACGTTGTCGCCGACAGTCCGTTCATTGTCATGGACACAGCGTCTAAATTGCAGCGGTTATTTCAGCTCGGACCCTAAGGCGGCCGGGATCCTGCAGGCCGCGTTCTCCGGCGGGTTCGTGCTCGCCTCTGTGCTGTGGCTGATCATTGGCGGCTGGTATGGCGGCTCGTGGCGCTGGCTCTACCTAGCGGGCATCCTGCCCGCCCTGGTGGTGGCGCTGTCGGGTAAGTCGATCCCGGAATCGACCCGCTGGACGCAGCGAATTCCATCGATCGGCGACATCGGCGCGATGCTCGGCGCCCACCGCCGCAACCTGGTCATCTGCGTGATCGTCTCGATCTCGATCACCGTGGGTTTCTGGGCGATCTCGTCCTGGGTGCCGACTTACGTGTCCTCGCTGGCGCCCGATCCAGCAAGCGCCATAGCCTATGCCGGATTTGCTGGGCTGCTTTTTGCCATCGGGGAGATCATCGGCTGCGTGGCGTTCGGGTGGCTGGCCGAAAGCTGGGGACGGCGCTGGACGCTGGCGGTCTATCTGGCCGGGTCGGTTGCGATTACGCCGGTGGTCTTCCTCGCGGTGCACGACGTGCAGACCGTGGTATGGCTGCAGATCGCCAATGGCTTCCTGACCGGCGGGATCTATGGCTGGTATGCGATCCATCCGGCGGAGCTGTTCCCGACCGCGATCCGCTCCAGCGCGATCAGCATCATCTTCAACTCGGCCCGCTTCGTCGCGATGTTCGGACCGATCATGGCCTCGAGTCTGATCGCCTACTTCGGCGGCTACGGCATGGCGGCGACCGTAATGGCGACAATCTTCGTGCTGGGCATCGTGGCAGTGCTGTTCCTCCCGGAGACGAAAGGGCTGCCGCTGCCGCCGTGATGCGGTCAGCCAGCCCAGGCGGCGCTGAACTGGGTGGCGACCACGTCTGCATGTGCCACGTCGGCGTGCAGCAGGCCAAGATCGCGCGCAAATGCGTTGAGACCGCTGATGCTCTCCGGCGTGATGCGCGCGTCGTAATAGGGCAGATCGCGGCGGATCAGCTCGGTGATCAGTGCGGCCTGGGTGTCGGGGAACAATCCGCGCCCCACTTCGGCGGCGAGCGAAACTTCCGCCTTCAACGCCGCATGCGTTTTGGCGATGGCGCGCACGGCGGCCGCCGCGACATCGGGCGACTGCGCGATCAGGCGGTCGCTCGCCGCCAGCGAGGCGAAGGTGAAATCGAAGCAGGAGGCGGGCCCGTCACCGCGGCGAATGTCGAGGATGACGCTGCCCACGCCGCGCCGCGCCGCGATCTCGGCCCCCATTCCATTGGCCCAGAACCCATCGATGATGCCGTCTTCCAGGGCCTGCGCCGCATTGAGGCCGAAATTCACGCCGGCCCCGGACGCCGCGGGAATCGGCACTATGGAGATGCCGCGCCGCTCCATGTCGAGCCCCGCCACAACCAGCAGCCGCCGTAACCCCATTTCCACCCAAGGGGCGGCGCCGATGCGGCAGTCGCGCAGCACGCCCAGATCGCCCCTTCTTCCGCCGCGTCTGGAATCCATCACCAGGAACCAGTACATCCCCTGCGCCTGGGCGCAGAGCAGTTTGACGCCCTTCCAGTCCGGAAAGACAGCCAGCGCGGCGTGCGCCGCCCCACCCACGAAGGCGATGCTGCCGTCCTGCAGGGCCTGGTAGGCCTTGCTGACCGGGAAGATCATCGCCAACTCGACGTCCAGCCCTTCGGAGGCGAAAAAGCCGAGCGCCACGGCGGCTTGCGCCGGGAAATACGAGTTTGAGATCATATCCGGCACAGCCAACTTCAGCATGTATGTGATCGCTCCTCGTCCAGGGCCGATCCGGCCGCCGCGGCGGTCCGCCGCCCCATTGCTTGCGCAGCAACCCGTGCCGTAATCTCGCCGGATAGACAAGGCTGAAGCATGGTTCATCTTGCCACTGACGTTCTGATCATCGGCGCCGGGGGGGGCGGCATGTATGCCGCCCTCGAGGCCGCCAAGGCCGGATCGTCCGTGCTGCTGGTGGATCGCAGCCTGATTGGGCGTGGCGGAGCGACGGTGATGGCGATGATGACGGTCGCCGCCGCCGTGGGCGAGCAATGCCCGGATTCCTGGGATAACCACTTCGCCGACACGCTCGCCGCCGGGCAGGGCCTGTGCGACGAGGCTCTGGCCGCCATTCTCTGCGAAGAAGGCGTCGTGCGCATTCGTGAGATGGACGGGTGGAAGGTCGGCTGGGCGCGCGAGGACGGTCACATCAAGCAGGCGCATGCCCCAGGGCACGATCGGCCGCGCTGCGTGTACGTGGATTTCCTCAACACCGGGCCGGCGGTGTCCAAGACGCTGCGCAGCAGGGTGAAGTACCAGCCCGGCATCAGGCGGATCGGCGACCTGTTCATCGTCGACATCACCCTCCAGGACGGTGTCGCTTGCGGGGCGACGGGCTTCCACATGGGGAGCGGTGAGCCGGTCACGCTGGCGGCGAAGTCGGTGATTATCGCCACGGGCGGGCTGACCCGGCTGTACGGGCGCAGCAGCGCCTCGCTGAACATGGGTGGTGACGGCTATGCGCTGGCGCTGCGGGCGGGGGCGGAGCTGATCGATATGGAATTCGTCCAGTTCTTCCCGATCGGGCATCTCGCTCCGCGCTTGGTCGGGCTCGATCCGATCATGTGGGACCCGTTCCGCTACAAGCTGGGCGGCACGCTCTACAACGGGCTGATGCAGACCTTCGAGGACAAGTACGCGGCAAGTGCCGCCCGCAATGACGGCCACTACGTTCTGACCCGAGATCAGGCGACGTATGCGATCTTCAAGGAGGTCGAGGCCGGGCGTGGCTCGCCGGCGGGAGGCGCCGTTCTCAGCTTCCAGCACGTGCCGGAGTCCGAACTGCGCCGCGCCTTCGGGCCGGTGATCGACACCTTGGCCGCGAACGGAATCGATCTCACGCAACGCCCGATCGAGGTTGCGCCGATTGCGCATTACCACATGGGCGGCGTCCGCGTGGATGCGCGCTTCGAAACCGAAGTGCCGGGCCTGTTCGTTTGTGGCGAGGCGGTCGGCGGGGCGAACGGCGCGAACCGGCTCTCCGGCAACGGAATCACCGAGGCCCTTGCCTTCGGAGCCCGTGCCGGACGGAACGCCGCTGCCCATGCCAGCGCACATGGCTTGCGCTGGACGCCGCAATCCGCGGCCCCGCAACTCGACCTGCTGTCCCGCCGTTCGACCGTGATGACGGCCAATCCGGCGGAAATGATCTCGCGCCTCCAGGTCCTGATGGCGGCAAGGGTCGGTCCGTTCCGAACCCAAGCCAAGCTTGCGGCAGCGCTCGAAGACATCGACCAGCTCGCGGCGTCGCTGGGCGATGACCCAATCGCCTCCGGTTTGCCGTTCGACGCCGTGCTGGTCGACTGGCTCGACCTGCGCAACATGCTTCAGGTCGCCCGCAGCGTGGTGATCGCCGCCGTCGCCCGCACCGAAAGCCGGGGAGCCCATCAGCGCGAGGATTATCCCTGGCGTGACGAGGCCTGGGCGCTCAACCAAGTCAGCAAGCTCGAAAATGGCGTCGTCGAACTCGTGGCACGTCTGCCCAGGCAGGCTTTGCGGCATGCAGTGGAGACCGTCACATGATGGCGACTCTCGTTATTCGGCGCGCCACCGCTGGCTCTGCCGCGGTGGAAGCGCGGTTCAACGTGCCGTTTTCGTCCGGCCAGACCGTGCTGGACGGACTGCGCCATATCCGCATCCACGACGATCCGTCGCTGGCGTTCCGTTACTCCTGCATAAACGCGAATGCCTGCAAGGAGTGCATGATGCTGGTCGACGGCAAAGTCGCGTATGCATGCACGAGCCGCCTCCATGAGGGCGAGCAGACCCTGGCACCGCTGCCGAACAAGGAGCTGGTGAGCGATCTCGTGACCGAGATCGCTCCGCCCGATGAGCGACTGTTTCGACGCGAGTAGATGGTTTTCCGGCCATCCTAAGAAACACTCACGCTTGGCCCCCATGGTGCCGGCTATATGCGATTCTTCTCATGGAACACGCAATTCCAATTGCGGCCGAATGGTGATGTGGCCAATTTTGGTCCGAACGGCCCCAGGCACCCGAGGGATGTCGGTTGAGAGGACGAGGACGCCCACCTTCACCATTCATGGCATTTCGTCACCTGGGATTTCACGGAGAAACCTTATGGCCCTATCCAGGCGAACTCTTCTCACCGCCGCCGCGGCGTCGGGATTGCCGCTCTCCTCCACGCGCGCGCAGTCTCCTGTCATAAAGGTCGGTGTGCTGACCGATATGAGCGGTCCTTACGCCGGCCAGGCGGGCCCCACTTCGGTGGCCTGCGCCCGACAGGCCGTGCAGGATTTCGGGACGGCCGCGGGATTCCAGGTCGAGGTGGTCGTCGCCGACCATAGGAACAACGCCGATATCGGCTCCGGCATCGCCCGCCAGTGGATCGACCAGGAGGGTGTGGACTTCATCGTTGACCTGCCGAATTCGGGCGTGGCGCTGGCGGTCTCCGGCGTTGTCCGGGCAAAGGACAAAGTCTGCAGCACGAACGCGACAACGACGGAGCTCACGAGCGGGGCCTGTTCGCCGAACACGATCCAGTGGACGGTCGACACCTATATGTTGGCGAAATCCACCGGCGGCGCCATCATCAAGGAAGGTGGTGCCAGTTGGTATTTCGTTACCGCCGACTACACGTTCGGCCACATCCTGGAACGGGATACAAGCCGGATGGTGACGGCCGCGCAGGGCAAGGTGTTGGGAAGTGTCGCCTATCCCTTTCCTAGCACCACGGATTTCTCGTCCTACTTGGTGCAAGCGCAGACGAGCGGCGCCAAGGTGCTGGGACTTGCTACATCCGGTGCCGACACCGTCAATTGCGTCAAGCAGGCGCATGAGTTCGGCCTGACGCAGCAGGGAATGAGGATCGCGGGATTGCTCGTCTATGTCGACGACATCGATGCACTCGGCCTCGAGACCGCGCAGGGTCTGCTGTTGACCGAAACGTTCTACTGGGATCTCAATGACCGCACGCGCCGATTCATGGAGCGCGTGAAGTCGAAGATCGGAGATCGTTGTCCGAACATGAGCCATGCAGGGACCTACGCCGGCACGCTGCACTACCTCAAGGCGGTGGCCAGCCTTGGGGCTGCACAGGCAAAGGCCAGCGGGGCCGTCGTCGTGAACCGCATGAAGGCGATGTCGACCGATGATGATTGCTTCGGGATGTGCAACATTCGGGAAGATGGCCTCATGATGCACCCGGCCTATCTGTTTCAGGTCAAATCCCCGGCCGAAAGTCACGGCCGGTGGGATTACTACAATCTCGTCGCCACCACGCCGGCCGAGGAGGCCGCGCCTCCGCTCGCTGAGGAGAAATGCCCCCTCATTCGCACCTGAGATATCTCTTCGCTTGGGTAAGGTGGTCCCATGTGGTCCGACAGATTGGCGGCTTGGGGAAGCTCGATCTTGCTTATTGTCAGGCTGCCAATTTCCCCATTCCAGCTGCCCCGTATGCCTCGTCGGGCGTGTACCCGGTCAGAGCGGACTTGCGCTTCGTATCCAGGGGCGCAGGCTGCCCGGGTGTAGAAGCCTCGGTTTGATACAAGCTATGGAGAATGTCGGATGTATGAGTTGAGGCCGCCGCCACGACAGATCGATGGTGCGCTATTGGACATCCTCCGCCAGGCAGAGCCAGCCACGATCGGTCACTTCCTCCATACCGGGTTCATGGAGCCGGGCATTCGAGGCCTGTTCCCCGACATACGCATCGCCGGCACGGCAGTGACCGTTCTGGCACCCGGGCCCGATGCGACGATCGTGCACTACGCCATCGGCCAGGCGAGGCCCGGCGACATCCTGGTGATTGACCGCTGCGGCGACATGAAGCACGCGTGCATGGGCGGTGCAGTCGCCTATGCTGCCAGGAAAGCCGGCGTGGCCGGCATCATCGTCGATGGCATGGTCACCGATATCGGCGAGTTGCGGCAATACGGTGTTCCCGTCTGGGCCCGCGGCCTGTCTCCGATCACGGTGAAGCTGCTCGGGCTGGGAGGTGGGTTCGGTGTTCCGGTGTCATGCGGGGGTGTCGCCGTGATGCCGGGTGCGGCGATCTTTGCCGACGAGAACGGTGTGCTGGTGCTGGAGCCCGACCAGATCGAAGCCGCAGCGACCCGGGCGATCGGCATGCAGAACGACGAGAAGAGAACATTGGCTCGACTGGATGCGGGCGAGAACTATCCCGACATCATCGGCTCAACCGCCATCATTGAGAAGAATGTGTTGTCCAGGTAGCTCCCGAGAAGACGCATCCGCCAGTGGGTCTTGCCGCCGCATCCGCCCGCATGGCGGGTCGTGACCGAAGCCAGCAGAGGAGGGACGCATGGAAACTACCCCGGCGAGCGTAGAAGCAACCACTGCGGTCGGTGATGTCGAGGCCGTCTATGGCAAGATCGCCAGACGCGTGCTGCCATTCCTCACGCTCTTGTTCGTGGTGGCCTGGCTGGACCGGGTCAATGTCGGCTTCGCCAAGCTGCAGATGGCTCAGGATCTCAGCTTCAGCGAGGCCGTATTCGGCTTCGGCGCTGGCATCTTCTATGTTGGATACCTGCTGTTCGAGGTCCCGAGCAACCTCCTGCTCGAGAAGATCGGCGCACGCAAGACGATGGCCCGGATCACGATTCTTTGGGGCTTCACCACCGTCGCGACGATGTTCGTGACGTCGGCGACATCGTTCTACATCCTCCGCTTTTTGCTCGGCGCATTCGAAGCCGGCCTCTATCCCGGCGTTATCCTCTATCTGACCTACTGGTTCCCGGCCCGGCGGCGCGCGCAGATGCTTGGTCTCTTCATGACCTCCGTACCGATCGGCGGCATCCTGGGTGGGCCTGTTGCTGGCTGGATCATGGGCACGATGGGTGGCACTGCGGGCTACGCCAACTGGCAGTGGCTGTTCATCCTCGAGGGGCTTCCCTCGATCATCCTCGGGCTCGTGACCCTGGCCGTGCTCGACGATAAGCCTGACCAGGCACGCTGGCTGACGGAAGGGGAGAAGCGGCTGGTTCAGGCGGATCTGGAGCAAGACCGCCGTCTGGCGGGCGACCGTAAGCACTCGTTCCTCGAGGCGCTCAAGGTTCGGCAGGTGTGGCTTCTGGCACTGATCTATTTCTGTCTGGTCAGCGCGAATCCGACACTCGGGTTCTGGCTACCCACGATCATCAAGGGTCTGGGTGTTGAGAGTGCTACCGTCATCGGGTTGCTGGCATCCCTTCCTTATATTGTCGGTGTCATCGCGACGGTACTGGTTGGCCGTCATTCCGACCGCCATCTGGAGCGGCGCTACCATTGTGCGCTTGCGACACTCACCGCGGCGGTCGGGCTCATCATGATCGGCGTGCTGAGCGAATCTCCGGTGCTCTCGTTCCTGGCGCTCGTGGTGGCGGTCGCGGGGGTTCTCAGCGCGTTCGCCCCGTTCTGGCAAATGCCGACAATGCTGCTTGCGGGCAGCGCCGCGGCCGGTGGCATCGCGCTGATCAACTCGCTCGGAAACCTGTCCGGGTTTGTCGGCCCCTGGCTCGTGGGCGTGCTGAAGGATCTCACGGGAACGACGGCAACGGGCCTCTACGCCGTCGCGGGACTGGAGGTCCTTTGCACGGTCCTGATCCTGTTGTTCGTGCCACGGGCCAAATCAGCCGCGAACCGCGCCCGGCCGAAGGTTTGACAGAAGCCAGGCGCCACCCAGCCCGGTGATCTGACCCGTTTATAGACCGGTAGGCGCGCGGTTGTGCCAATCCGTTGTCGCCTGAAAGGCCCAGCCAATCCGTAACGCCGTTGCCTCGTCATACCCGCGGCAGACGATCTGCAATGAGGTCGGGAGACCTTCCGCGGTGATGCCGTTCGGCACTGCCAGGCCGCAGAGCTCAAGAAGGTTGGCGAACCGCGTGAAGCGCGCGGGTGCCTTCCCTTGATCGACAGCATCGACGGCGATCGCGGTTGTCTCGGTGGTGGGAGTCAGCAATGCATCGAAGTCAGTCAACGCCGCTGCGAAATCCTGCTTCAACTCCTCGCGTTCGCGGAGTGCCGAGAGGTAGTCCCGGACCGAGATCTTGGCCCCGGCCAGGACGCGAGCACGGACGGCATCGTCCAGCGGCAGAGCGGCATTGTCTGCCAAGTGTCCGACAAGCGCGTATGCTTCGGACTGCATGATGCGGCTCGTCATCGCAGCGTAATCGTCGAACCTGCAGGGAAGGCGGATTGTCTCGATCGACGCCCCCACCCGACTGAGCACCTCCAGCGCCGCGTCGTAGGCTGCCAGTACCTCGTCGGACACGCCATCCCGTTCGCCGTCGGGCATCCGCGCCAGGCGCAGGCCACGGACGCCTCGCTTCAATGCGGGCATAGGGTCATCGACGGCGTGCGTGAGCGTGCGGGCGTCGAGCGGGTCCGGCCCTTGGAGAACGCCGTAGAGCAGCGCCGCGTCCTCGACGCAGCGGGTTATCGGCCCCGGAGTGTCCAGGCTGGGGCTGAGCGGCAGCACGCCATAGGTGCTGATCCGGCCTATCGTCGTCTTGAGCCCGGTGATCCCACAGAACGAGGCCGGCAGCCGGACGGAGCCGCCCGTATCCGTCCCGATCGCCCAGGGCACCATGCGCGCGGCGACCGCAACCCCCGATCCGCTGCTGGATCCGCCGGGAACGCGATGCGTGCCCAGGTCCCAGGGATTCCAGGGCGTGCCCATATGCTGGTTCGTCCCCCAGCCGCCCAGTGCGAACTCGACGGTGTGGGTCTTGCCGATGACGATCAGGCCGGCTCGGATGAGCCGCGTGGCGAGTGTCCCTGTGCGGGCGGCACGCCGCTCCCGCCAGGCTTTGGAGCCGCCGGTCGCGACCCGGCCCTCGAGCTCGACGAGGTCCTTCAGCGCGATCGGAAGTCCGTGCAGCGGCCCGACCGCGTGGCCGGAGCGGATTGCCTTGTCGGCCCCCTCCGCGGCAAGCCGCGCGTCATCGAAATAGGTCTCCACGAAAGCGTGCAGCCTCGGCTCGGTCGCCTGAATCCTCACGATCGCCGCTTCAATAAGATCGACGGGTGAGAGCCGTCGGGAGGAGACCTCAGCGCTCAGAACATGCGCAGGCAACGAGGTCAGATCAATGTCGCTGGCATTTCTCATCGATTGCTTCCTACCCGGACGTGGCTTCAGTCCGCCTTTAGGCCGCGGCGATGTCAACCCGCAGCGATGGCGACAATACCTTCGCTCTCGTCGCGACCTTGTTGGGGGAGGTTCGGCTGGCGAGTCGCCCGGGGGAATTTCACCCCCAGGCGCTCCTAGAACCGTGCTTGAAGTAGAGTAGGGCGTCGGCGAGTTGCCAATACGGCACTTTTCCGGTGCCCCCTCCCCAAACCGGACATGAGTCTTTCGATCTCATCCGGCTTTCCAGTGCCCCACCCTCTCGCGAGGTAACCGCCATCACTGTTTCGGCTGTTGCCATTGCGGCTACCTCCCAGCTTTGGCCATCAAGGCACCTGCGGCCCTTCGCCATGTGGACGGCTTTCCCGTCCTCGGACTACTACGGCCGCTCCGTCACCATGGGCCTCGCGGCCTGTAGGCGATCCCGTGTCCGCACGAGATGAACGTGATAGCGCGACTTAGGTCCCCTGTTCGCCCCCTTGAACGGCCTCGTTGGCCGTCGCTCGGCAGGGAGAGATTTCGGACGGCGAAACGTAGACCGTCCTACCCTGCCGACCGCGCCCTTACATGCCGTGGCGCGGGATGTGACGTTCCATCGCTGGTGGCTAGGGTTCAAGCAATCCATCCTTGACCATATCGCGCGGGCCTTGCAGGGCGTCGGGTCTGGCATGTTCGCCCAAACCCCCGCTTTACCATCATGCTCTTGTCCCCATAGGCTTTCGCCATCGGGTAAGACGGTTGACCCGGAAGCACTTCTCCCAGCTTCCCCCGCCTAAGACGGGGATTCATCTCGCCGCTTTTCACGGCGCACCCTCTCGGGTCATACGGCTCCCAATGTTCGGCCGTTGACGTGCAGCACGCGCCAATGTGCGAACAGAGCCGGGTTTGCGCGGTGTATCCGAGCCAACCAGTCTCGCGCGCCCTTTGGCCGCGGACGCAGACGTTTGAATTTGTTCCGCGCCCAGCGGATCAGGTGGGCATCTACGCATCGGAGTGTTGGATGGAGTGCCGACCTGTAGAAATGGCTGTAGTAGTTGACCCAGCCTCGGAGATACGGGTTGTACTCCTGGGCCAGGTCAGCCAGGGCCAGGTCGCTCCGTCGATGCAAGGACCATCGCCGGATTGTTTGCCTGATTGCTTTCAGCGCTTTCGGACTGGCTGCAGGCAGGAACGCGACCGCGTGTTGATTGCCGTGCCATATCGCCTCCCTCGGCCGGAACGCCTAGCCAAGAAAGTCGAACGTCTGGTTCGGAAAGTCGCCTCGCCGGTTCGTGTCCTTGCAGCAGACGAGCTTCGTCTTCTGCGGGTGCAAAGTGAGCTTGCAGGCTGTAAATCGAGCCTCCAAGCTGCTCCACAGCGCCTGGGAACCTCTTGGTTCGACGTGCGACTTCGGCGAGGCGCTCGCAGCCCTGCTCGGCCGCGACGCCCCGAACCTGTCGCCGTCGGTGGTCGCGCGGCTGCGGGCCGAGTGGGAGGCGGACTACATGCGCCGGCAGCGGCGCGACCTGAAGATCGCCCGCGACCCCGCTGGTTTCTGCGCGTCGAGTTTCGCCGCCTCGGTCGGACCCATGAGCTTCCATGGACGCCTCGCTTTTCAGAGATCTCGGGCCTCTTGCATGCTGCAAGCGTCGGGCCACGCCCGTCGCCGCCCTGTTGTCACTGGACAAGCGCCCGGAGGAGCGAATGGCTTCCGAGGGCGAGAAGCCCGGCGAAGAAGCAGAGCCGGAAGGCACGCGCGCTGACGCGCCGCCTGACGCGTTGCCCGGCCAGCATGCCGACCAGGGCCGGGACGAGCGCCAGGACCGAGGTGCCCGCCTGGGCCATGTGGAACGCACCCTCGCCCGCAAGGCCCGCGGCCAACGCGACGGTCGAGACCGTGAAGGACAGCCCAAGCGCCTGCACGAGGTCGTCCTTGCCGAGGCCAAGCGCCTGGAGGTAGGGGACAGCCGGGACGACGAACACGCCAGTCGCGCCCGTCACGACGCCCGTAGCCGTCCCGACGAGCGGTGAAAGCCAGGGTTCCAGGCGCGACGGCACCGAAACTCGGATACCGGAGAGGCCCAGGAGGCCATAGATGACGAGGGCAGCGCCGAGCCCTCCGCTTGCCAGCGTCGCGTCGGTGCGAGCGAGCAGCCCGGCGCCGGCGAGCGCGCCAAAACAGATGCCCGCCATCATCGACCACAGGCGTCGGACGAGGCCGACGAAACTCGGTCCCGTCGCGAGTTGCCAAACATTCGTCACGAGCGAGGGGATGATGAGCACCGCAGCAGCCTCTGCCGGCGTCGTCACGAGCACGAGTAGGCCCATGGCCACCGCCGGTAGCCCGAGCCCGATCACGCCCTTGACCATGCCCGCCAGCAGGAAGGTGAGGCCCGCGACCAGCGGGACAGCAAATGGAAGCGTCATGGCCCCCTCATGCCGGATCGGCCACCTAGGAAGGGGTCCCCGGAACCTGAGCCGCGCTTTCATCGGTCGGACCTTTTTGAGGCTCGGTCACGCCACGGTCACGGACCACGCGAGGGTGGCTCTTCCTGGGCTCGACAGTGCAGGCCGGCGCATTACGGTGCCGGGTGGCAACAAGAGCTTCCCGGCGAGCCTCGGCGCTTTCACCTCCGCCTCCGTCGGCGATGGAGGATGGGACACACTCTTGCTTCAGACGGCAAGCTGCTGCGCAAGTTCGGAGAAACCGGGAACCACGATGTCGATGGCCGGGTTTGGATTCGGGTCCGGAGGCCCGGCTTCGCCCCATTCCGACGGCCGGCGGACGAAAGCCGTCCGGTAGCCCTCCTGGTGCGCGGCCATGAGATCGAAGTTGTGGCAGGCCACCATCAGGATCTCTTCGGGCCGCAACTGCAGCAATCGGGCGGCGCGGCGATAGGCCTCCGGCAGGGGTTTGTAGACGTCGAGCATCTCGCAGGAGAGCACCGCGTCCCATGCCAGGCGGTTCCGCCGCGAGACATCGACGACGAGCGATAGGCTCAGGATGGTGAACGACACCACCACGTAGCGCTGGCGAAGCCGGTCCAGCGCCGGCGCGAAATCGGGCCACGCGTCCAGTTCGTGCCACCGCCGCACGATCAGGCGACGGTCTTCGGCCGAGAAGCATGTTAGCTCGTTCTCGGCGACGATCCCCTCGAGCACGTCGCGGTGGACGTCGTCGATGTTGAAGCCCGGGCTGATCGCGCCGGTCATCCGCTCCAGCGAGCGCCGGCGGTAATCATTGGCGATCCGCGCCCAATCCCTCTCGACACCGTGCCGACGGCCCGTTTCCGCCAGCGCCGCCGCGATGCCCGAGTGCCAATCGAGCACCGTGCCGCCCGTGTCGAACGCCAAGGCCTTGATGTGCTGCACAGTGTCTTCCTCCCCTGGCTTGCCCGGTGGCCGAACGCGACCATGTCGGGCAGCCGGTCGAACGTCGCCGCATTGTGGCGACGCGGAACCCCATGGGTCAACACGGGACCGCCTCACGGACGGCTTGGCGCGCTCCAGTCGTCCTCATGGTGCGATCCCCGGCACGTCACGCCGGCTCAGGGGGCGAGGCCGCACCTTCGCAATCTGTCGGCACACCGCGCTTCGACCCCAGCCAGCCGTCGAGTGCCGGTAGGATGCGTGCGGCTGGCTGGAAGCCGTTCGTGACCAATGCATAGTGGCCTCCCGAGCCTGCGCTAGCGATCAATGTGGGAAAACCGCTGATCCCGGCACTGTGCGCAATCGCGAAATCCTGCCGCGTCTCCTGCCCTAGCTCGTCCGAGGCGAGCGCTTCGAGGAACGCATCCCGCTCGAAGCCCAGCTCGCCCGCGAGATCGGCCAGGACTAGCAGGCCGGTGACGTCCCGGTCCTCGGCGTAGAAGGCCGCATGCACGCGCCGGAGATAGGCGAAGCCGCGGGCCTGGCCGCCGCGGCGCGCCAGCACCACAGCGCGCGACGCGGGCTCGGTGTCGTGAACGAAGCCCTGGCGGCCGAAGAAGCCGAAGTCGAAGGGCTGGCCGGACGCGGCGTGAACGTGTTCCCAATGAGACCGCGCGCTGGCCTTGGACGCGTCGTCCATGGGCACGCGGGTGCCGGGGCGCAGGCCGCCCATGACCAGCCGAGCGGGGAGGCTCTCGCCGTATCGCTCCCGGATCGCCTCGATCACCGGTGAGAAGCCCCAGCACCACGAGCACATGGGATCGGCGAAGTAGACGAGGTGCATGCGGTCGTCCTCCGGTCGCGTCCTGCCCGAACCCTCTCGCGAGCCGACAGTCGCCGCTGCGGCGCGACCCGGCCGACGCGCAGCGGCGGTCGTGCCCGTGCGCGTGTTGAAGCATTACGCCGGCCGCGCCGGGCCGTTCCGTCCGGGCCTGCGCACGAGTAGTCGAGGCTTCGTGGCGCGCCGCCGCTCCGGGCCGGACGCATGCTGGGCACGATAGCGTGGACTTCCCACCCGCCGAACCAGAGAAAGACGACAACAAGCGTTCAGCGGAGCAGGGCCACCGGCCCACGAGAACCGACGGACTTCTCCGCGACACTCAGGGACCTGAAGATGTCCACCTCAGCCCTCGAAGAGGTGCGAAGCGTGGGTGACTGCGCCGCCGGCGCGAAGTGCGGCGGCGACCAGGGCGGCTTCGGCCAACTGCGCGTCATTGGCTCCAGCCTCACGTGCCGCCTTGGTATGAAGCTCGATGCAGTAGGGGCACTGCGTCGTGAGCGCGACCGCGACGGCCATCAACTGCTTCTCGCGCGCGGTCAGCGCGCCCTCGGCGAACACAGCCTTGTCGAAGGCCCAAAACGCTTTCATCGCGTCGGGCGCGTTGGCGTCGAGGACCTTGAGCTTGGCAAGCCGCTTCATGTCGAACATTACAGCTTCCTAAGTTTGTTAATGTATGCATCAGGCAGGTAAACCGTCCCGGGGAGCAATGGGCAGTGTGAGCGAACCCTCAGACCGACTGATCAACCTTTTTGAAGCGCTCGCGATGGGTGTCGCCGACCGGGTGCGATGGGCGGCACTGGATGAGACGACATTCGGCGGCGAGACTGCGGCTGCACTGGTCGTGGTGGGGCATGCGCCGGGGCTGTCGATCGATCGGTTGGGCCGGGTGCTCCGGCTCTCTCATCCCGGCACGGTGCGGCTGGTGGATCGCTTGGCGAACGCAGGTCTCGTCGTGCGAAGCTTGGCACCCCATGACCGCCGAACGGTGGCACTGAACCTCACCAGAGAGGGGCAAGAGCAGCGAGCCGCGCTCTTCGAACGCCGTCGCAAAGCATTGGAGGCAGTCCTGCAAGCCGTCTCGCCCGAGGATCGGGCTGCTCTAGAACGCGTCTCCGACACCATACTTCGGATGCTACCCAGCGATGCTGCCACAGCACTAACGGTCTGCCGCTTCTGCAACGAGCTCCAGTGTCTTGACTGTCCGATGGACGCTTTTGGTGCCATTGTCTAAGCTCGACTTTGGCCATTCAGGCGGCGTAGCAGGCGGCGCCAATCAGGGCGTTGATGGCGATGCGAGGTAATTTGACGAGGTCTGGCACGGCCGCGGATGTGCGGAAATCATGGTGCGTCCATAGCTCGCGGCGAACCCTGGCAAGCGCGTCGCGACGATGCCGCGGCTGGCCCGGCCTGGCGTGGTGCATGGATCGGTACAAGCAACTTCAGTGGTTTAGGGAACGTCAAAAACGCATTTGGGGTCAGAATCGGCATAGTTCATACCGCAACGAACATAATTTGACCGCTAATTGCGAACTCTTATCATCTACGCCGGACTCACGGTAGGAACTGTCGCAAGATTGGGGGTCAGGAGACGATTGCCATTTGCGGGTAGGTGTCGTTGGCTGGCTGGAATTGCTGTCCGAAGCCGGAACCGAGCGTGCCATTATAGACGGCGCAGCGAACCTGCAG
>JAABUW010006212.1_pt1 | contig 15116 bp, 10 predicted proteins | sample 5560081 | NCBI WGS metagenome assembly JAABUW01 (sample SAMN10711882, study PRJNA513363) | rock metagenome | isolation source: Antarctica rocks | place: Antarctica: Victoria Land, Knobhead sud
ATTGCGACGCCGTATCAGACAACTTCCGCGTCATCTCGCCGAAGGATTTTCGGATACTGACGTGAACGGGGTATATACCCCGACTCGTTGAAAATCCGGCTTTTCCGCTTGCCAATGTCGCCAGGCGCGACTCTAGCTACTCCCATGATCCGCCCCGGCTTCCTCGACCCTGCCTCGCGAAAGGACCTGACTGACCTAGCGCGCGACGGGTCGGTCGCGCATCGGCTGGCACGTCGCGCAAACGCGCTCGTATTGCTGGACCAAGGCATGAGGTGCGTGCAGGTGGCAAGCATGTGCAGCACCACCTCGCCGCCACGCTGGATTAGGCCGAGAATGGGCGGCTTGTCCTTCTACAGCGTGCCGCGTCCCGGCGCGCCTGCCAGTCTGCAACGGCGCCCAAGCCGCCCCTTTTGGCCACTTCGTCCGGCTGGCCTTTGTGCCCGGCCACCACGTAAACTCCGTCGATCTCCACCTCGCCTTCAAGCGTAACCTCCGGGGCTTTGGCGACCAAGCCGCAGTGCAGCTGCTCCGTCATGGGCTGCACGTCAGAGCCGCAAAGGCCCAGCTCCTTGGTGTTCTGACGGTTCGAGAGGTTCAGCCCCATGAAGGGGAGGCACAGAACCCACACGCGCAGAGGCTGGTGGTGCCCGGCCAGCACCATCGCGTAGCGATCCCTCGGAGGAAGATGCCGCAAAGCGGCATCAAGGCCGGTCAGGTCGTCGAAGCGGGACGCACATGCCTTGCACCGATACCGCTGCCGAGCCGGCTGCGTGTCGTCGTACCCGTTCCGGACCACTGCAGGGCTGCCGCATCCGGCGCAATGCACGCCCTCTGGCCAGCGCTGCTGGCGCACGAAGGCGAAGCACTTGGCGTCGTCGATCAGGCAGGAGAGATTGACCAGGTCGGGTGTGGCCATGAACGCCAGATCTCCTCGAATGAAAACGGGCGGTCGATCATTCCGCCGCTTTCATCACATCAGACGCTCGTCAGAAGCACCAGCCACTCCTCCGCCTGGCAACACCCCGGAACCCGATAAGAGCCTCAGCTCCAAGATGCTCTCGTTCAACGCTGCTCTTCCCATCACGGAGCAGCAAATGGGAACACAGGCGGCCATAACGATGGTCAGGCCTACTCAACCTAAAGTAGTAGTGAAAACACCTCTTAATTGTAAAGCGGTTTTCCGGTAAGCTTCCCGCGCCCGGGCACACGGTGCGCTTGCATTCGCGTCCTTCGTAGCGCCAGTCGGCACGCATCTGGTGCAATGGCGCCTGTCGGCCAAATGCCGGGTTGTCGGAGGACGCCGTCTCGTCCAGAGTTCGGTTAACGGATGCGGGGCGAGGAACGGATCGTGGCCATCAAGGCAGTCATTCTGGCGGGTGGCCTGGGCACGCGGCTGATGGAAGAGACGGAAAGCCGGCCGAAACCGATGGTTGAGATCGGCGGAAAGCCGATCCTCTGGCACATTATGAAGTCGTACTCCAAGCATGGTGTCACCGAGTTCATCATTTGCCTCGGCTACAAGGGCTATATGATCAAGGAATACTTCGCCAATTACTATCACCACATGGCCGACCTGACCATCGACCTTGGCCGCAACGCGATCGAGGTCCATCGCGGCAACGCCGAGCCCTGGAAGGTCACCCTCGTCGACACCGGCGACGCCACCATGACCGGCGGCCGCCTGAAACGCGTCCGTGACTACCTTATCGGCGACCTGTTCTGCATGACCTACGGCGACGCCGTCAGCACCGTCGACATCGGCGCGTCGATCACCTTCCATCGCGCCCATGGCCGCCTCGCCACTGTCACCGCGGTCGCCCCGCCCGCCCGGTTCGGGGCGCTCGACCTCGACGGCGACGTGGTGCGCAGCTTCCGCGAGAAGCCGCTCGGCGAGAATAGTTCGATTAATGGCGGCTTCTTCGTCCTGAACCCGGCCGCACTCGACCACATCGAGGGCGACGCGACCGTTTGGGAACGCGAGCCCATTGAGCGCTTGGCCGCCGACGGGCAGCTCCGCGCCTTCATGCATGACGGGTTCTGGCAGCCGATGGACACTATGCGCGAGAAGCGGCTGCTGGAAGACCTGTGGAACTCCGGTCAGGCCCCGTGGAAGGTCGAATAGCCGTGCTGCCGAACCCGGCGTTCTGGTCTGGCCGGCGGGTGTTCCTGACCGGGCACACCGGCTTCAAGGGCGCCTGGCTCGCCGTCTGGCTGCAGCGCCTGGGCGCCGTCGTCACCGGCTTCTCCCTGCCCGGCGAGCCCGGTAGCCTGGGTGCGGCCATAGGCATCGACGACCGCATCTCCGTCACCCGCGGGGACATCCGCGACCCCGCTGCTATCCGTTCGGCGCTGCAGGCAGCCTCGCCCGAGATCGTGCTGCATCTGGCCGCGCAAGCCCTGGTGCGCCGGTCCTACGCCGACCCGATTGAGACGTTCGAGACCAACGTGCTCGGCACCGCCCAGGTGCTGGAGGCGGTGCGCGCATGCCCCGGCATCCGCGCCGTCGTCGTCGTCACCACCGATAAGTGCTACGAGAACCGCGAGTGGGCTTGGCCCTACCGCGAGACGGATGCGCTGGGCGGCCACGACCCGTATAGCGCTAGCAAGGCGGGCGCGGAGCTGGTGGCCGCGTGCTGGCGCAGCTCGTTCCTCGCCGAAGCCGGGGTGGCCGTCGCCACCGCCCGGGCCGGCAACGTCGTGGGTGGCGGCGACCCCTCGCCCGACCGCCTGGTGCCCGACTGCATCCGGGCCTTCGCTGCGCACGAGACAGTTCGCATCCGCAGCCCGAACGCCACCCGCCCATGGCAGAACGTGCTGGACCCGCTATGCGGGTACCTGGTGCTGGCCGAACGGCTGGCCTTCGCCCCCAACTTCGCCCGGGCGTGGAACTTTGGCCCCGGCCCCGACAACGTGCGGCCGGTAGGAGAGGTGGTGCGCATCCTGGCCCAGGCCTGGGGCGACGGCGCCGGCTGGTCGGTCGACGCCGGGCCGCACCCGCATGAGGCCGGGCTGTTGGCCGTCGATGCCTCCCTGGCCCACGCCCGGCTCGGCTGGCGCCCGCGCCTCCCGCTCGACCGGGCCCTGGCTGCCACGGCGCGCTGGTACCGGCGCAGCCTGGAGGGGGCCGACCAGCGGGACCTCATGCTCGCCGACATCGACGATTATCAGGCGGACCCCTGCCCATGACACCTTCACCCAGCGCCTCCGACTGCCGCTTCTGCGGCAGCCCGCTCACCGAGACCTTCGCCGATCTCGGCATGTCGCCCCTGGCCAACTCGTTCATCACGCCCGACCAAGTGCGCCGCATGGAGCCGACCTACCCCCTGCACGCCTGGGTCTGCAGCGCCTGCCGCTTGGTCCAGCTCGAGGAGTTTGAGAGTCCGGACTACATCTTCAGCAACTACTTGTACTTCTCCTCCTACTCCGAATCCTGGCTGCGCCACGCCGAGGCCTATACGGCGGCCATGGTCACCCGGTTCGGCCTGGATGAGCGCTCCTCAGTCGTCGAAATCGCGAGCAACGACGGCTACCTGCTGCAGTACTTCAAGCGCCACGGTTGCCGGGTGCTGGGCGTGGAGCCAGCGGCCAACGTTGCGGTTGTTGCCGAGCAGAAGGGCATCCCCACCCACGTCGCCTTCTTCGGCGTGGAGACCGCGACCCGGCTGCGCGCGGCCGGGCACAGCGCCGACCAGATGGCGGCCAACAACGTGCTGGCCCATGTCCCCGACCTTAACGACTTCGTCGGCGGCTTCGCAATCCTGCTCAATCCCGAGGGATCAGCCACCTTCGAGTTCCCGCATCTGCTCCAGCAGATGCGCCACACCCAGTTTGACACAATCTACCACGAGCATTTCTCCTACCTGTCGCTGCATGTCGTGCGACGGATTATGGAGCGGCACGGCCTGCGCGTGTTCGACGTCGAGACACTGCCCACCCATGGCGGCAGCCTGCGCGTATTCGTCTGCCATCTGAAGGCCACCCACGCCCGCCACGATGCCGTCGCCGCCGTGCTGGCCGCGGAGGCGGAGGTCGGGCTGGAAGGCCCCGACGCGTACCGCGCCTTCGCCGAGCAGGTGGTCACGGTGAAGGCTGGCCTGATGCGCTTCCTGCTGGACGCGCACGACCAGGGCAAGCGAGTCGCCGGTTACGGTGCACCGGCCAAGGGCAACACGCTGCTTAACTACTGCGGCGTCGGCCCCGAGCTGCTTAGTTTCACGGTCGACCGCAGCCCCCATAAGCAGGGCACCCTGCTGCCCGGCGTGCGTATTCCTGTTCGCGACCCTGAGGCGATTATGGCGGAACGGCCCGACTACGTGCTGATCCTGCCCTGGAACCTGCGGGCAGAGATCATGGAGCAGATGGCAGGAATCCGCGCCTGGGGCGGTCGGTTCGTGGTGCCGATCCCCGTGCTGGAGGTGTTCTGATGCACTTCACCGCCCTGGCGCTCCCGGGAGTCTGGCTAGTGCGGCAAACCCCTCGCGAGGACCCGCGCGGCCATTTCGCCCGCACCTTCTGCGCCGACCAGTTCGCGGGCCGCGGCCTGCCCTCCGTATTCCCGCAATGCAACGTGGCGCTAAACGCGCGCGCGGGCACGCTACGGGGGATGCACTGGCAGGCCGATCCGCACCCCGATGGCAAGCTGGTGCGCTGCAGCCGGGGCGCGATGTTCGACGTGGCGATCGATATCCGCCGCGGGTCGGCAAGCTTCGGCCACTGGGTAGGCGCGACGCTGACGGAGGCGGACGGCGACGCGCTATACATCCCGCCAGGCTTCGCGCACGGCTTCCAGACGCTGCGGGACGCGACCGAGGTGTTCTACATGATGACCGTTCCCTATCGCGACGGCCTGGCGCGCGGCCTGCGCTGGAACGACCCGGCCGTCGCCGTGGACTGGCCTTTGCCTGACCCGACCCTGTCGGACCGCGACGCGGCGCTACCCGGGTTTGCTGAAATCGAACCACTGTCATGACACGGCGCGTCGTCCTGACCGGGGCCACCGGCTTCGTCGGACGCCAGGCGATTGCGCCGTTGCAGGCGCGCGGGTTCGAGGTGCATGCACTCGGGCGCCGACCGACCGCGGCACCAGGAGTCGTGGACCATGCGTTGGACCTGCTGTCCGATGACCCGGCGCCGCTGCTGCGCGCCATCTGCCCGACCCACCTGTTGCACTTGGCTTGGGACGTGACGCCGGGACGGTTCTGGACGGCGGCCGAGAACCTCGACTGGGTGGCGGCATCGCTCCGCCTGTATCGCGCCTTCGTCGCGGCCGGAGGCGACCGGGTCGCTGTGGCCGGAACCTGCGCCGAATATGACTGGACCGGGCCGCTGCTGGATGAGGCGACGACGCCGCTGCGGCCGGCGACGCTGTATGGCGTTGCGAAGCACACGCTGCACCAGCTTCTGGCGGCGTCCGGCGCGAACCTGGCCTGGGGCCGGGTGTTCTTCCTGTATGGCCCGCACGAGGCGCCGTCTCGCCTGGTGCCCAGCGTGATCGCGCCGCTGCTGCGGGGCGAACCAGCCTTGGTCGGCGACGGGGCGGCGGAGCGCGATCTCATGCACGTGGCCGACGTGGCCGGGGCATTGGTGACGCTGCTCGACAGTCCCCATGCTGGCGCGGCCAATGTGGCCACCGGCGCCTGCCGGCCCCTGCGCACCGTGGTGCAGGGGATCGCGGACCGGCTGGGCCGGACGGACCTAGTCCGGTTTGGCGCCCGCCCCTCCCCGCCCGGCGAGCCCGCGCGGCTCGCCGCGAGCACGGGCGTATTGAACGGCCTAAGATTCCAGAATGAATTCACCTTTGATACCGGGATCAGCAACACTATAGGCTGGTGGAAACGGCACATGATTTGCGATGCGCGCCGCAATGCATAGCACATTACCAGGCGATGCCATGTACTTGCTTGAGAGCAGACCGCAGAATACCAAACACATGCCGACATTGTCTATTGCTGTATTACGACGTCCGGGCGATCGTGCACCGAGGTGTTGGTGGCACCGCTGATGCCTGTCGATGCTTTGTGCGACGGCAGGTCTCAATCCCGCCGCCTGGCTTCTCCTGCGTGAATGGAATTGACCATGTCAGATCGCAACCACTCCGCACCCGCTTCAGCATCGGCGATCACGTCGGAACACTCGCGGTTCGGCACGGCGCAGGCCAGCGCGATGCGCGCCCTGAACGCCGGCGACCTGCGGGCGGCCGAACTCTACATGATCGAGGCCCGGGCGGTCGATCCCTACAACCCTATAGCACACTTCCAGCTCGGCGTGATGCTGAAGACGCTGGGACGCGTTGACGAGGCGATCGGATCCTTCCAGGTTGCCGAATGCCTTAGCGCCGGATGGCCCGAAGCCCTGGCGCATTTGGACAGCCTGGACGCTGGACCTCTGCGTCCGACCGACACCTCCTCTCCCCAGGTCCCCGGAGCAGCCCAGCCCGTAGCCTCCCCGAGCCCGGCCCTTGCGGCGGCCGAGCCACGCGCACCGAAGCCTCGACGACGACCGGCGACGATGCCGGACGTACCCCCGACTACGAGCCTTTGGGACGAGGAGTTCTATCGCGAGAACACGCCCGAACTGGCCTCGGCCGACATGGGTGCGTGGCAGCATTTCCTAGAGATTGGTGCGTCAGCCGGCCGCGATCCACACTTCCTGTTCAGCACTAGGCATTACTTGAGGGCGAACCCGGATGTCTCGACATCCTGCCAAAACCCCCTGTTGCACTTCCTGCAAACCGGACGGGCCGAGGGACGGTCGTTCCACTGGTTGTTTTCGGTCGATGCTTACCGGGCGTTGCACCCTGACCTTGCCGAATACAGCGACCTGCTCGACCATTTTCTGCGCTACGGCCTTCCGGAGAACCGGCAACCCCACCCGCTCTTCCGGCCGATCGATTACCTGCGCGCCTACGCCGACGTCTCCGGCACGAAGCTACCCGCATTCGAGCACTTCCTGAAATACGGCGATAAGGAGGGCCGCACGCCCTACCCCTTGTTCAATCCCACCTACTACCGCTCCGAATACAAGGTCCCGACCGGCATGGGCGCACTGGAGCATTACGTCCGCGACAACGTGTTCGGCAATCCACATCCGTTGTTCCATGGCGACTTCTACCTCAAAGTGAACCCGGAACTGGGGCCGCCCAAGCTCAACCTGCTTACCCACTACGTTACAACCGGGGCGCCGGCCAACCGCGCCCCGCATCCGCTGTTCGACCCGTTCCACTACCTGACCCAGACCACCGACCACGACGCTCGGCGCAATCCGCTGCTGCACTACGTCGAGACCGGCGCGCCTCAGGCACTGTCGCCGCATCCGGTGTTCGATCCCGTGTTCTATCGCAACCAGGCCCGCAAGCAGGGTTGGGCCGGCGCCCCGCTGCCCGAAATCGGCGTGCGCATCAGCATCCTGGTCCCCGTGTTTAACACCCCGCCCGACGTCCTGCAGCAATGCATCGAATCTGTCCGCGGACAGAGCTATGCCTCATGGGAGCTGTGCCTGGTCGACGACGCCTCCACCAACCACAAAACCGTTGAAATGCTCGAGCGTTACCGTGGCACCGACGCTCGCATCAAGGTCGTGCGCTCCCCACAGAACCTGCACATCGCCCGCGCCACCAACCTGGTCGCCGAGGTCGCGACCGGCGAGTTTCTAGCCTTCCTCGACCACGACGACACCATTGCCGTGGATGCTCTGGCCGAGGTCGCCCAGGCCGTCATGGCCCGGCCCGACATCGACCTCCTCTACACCGATGAGGACAAGATTGACCCTTCCGGCCTGCACTGCGACGCCTACTACAAGCCCGACTGGTCGCCGGACCACCTGATGACGGTCATGTACGTCCTCCATTTTCTGGTCATCCGCAAGTCGCTGTTCTGGAGCATCGGCGGCCTGCGCCATGAACGCTCCGGCGCCCAGGACTACGACCTCGCGCTGCGTGCCAGCCGCCGCGCCCGGCACATCCATCACATCCCGAAAGTCCTCTACCACTGGCGCATGATCCCCGGCTCCGCCTCGGCTGAAGTCGATGCGAAGCCCTATGCGCTGCTCGCCGCCCGCGCGGCCGTCGAGGACGCAGTGGCCCAGGACGGGTTGCAGGCGACGGTCGAGGACGGGCTGCTGCAGGGCACGTTCCGGGTGCGCTACAGCCTGCAGGCAGCACCCCCCGTGACGCTGCTGGTGTTCACCAACAACAGCGACCGCGACGTGCCGGGGCGGGGGCGGATCAACATGGTCAGCCACTTCCTGCGCTCGATTGCCGAGACGAGCACCTACCGCAATTATCGCATCGTGGTGGTCGACAACCAAAACACGCCGACCGCCACGAAGAAGCTGATCAAGGAGCTCGGCGGCCGAATCGTCCCGTTCAAGCCGGAGAAGGCGTTCAGCTATGCGCGCAAGGCCAACTTCGCCACGCTCCATGTCGAGACGGAGCATGTGATTTACCTCAACGACGACCTGGAGGTGATCTCGCCGGGCTGGATCGAGGCGCTGCTGGAGCTGCTGCAGGTGCCGGCCATCGGCGGTGTGGGCGGGCGACTGCTGTATCCCAACGACCGAGTGCAGCATTCGGGGGTGGTGCTGGGCGTCCATGGCGGGGTCGGCCACGCCTTCTGGTCGCTGCCGCGCACCGAGGTCGGCTACATGGGATATACCCACCTGGTCCGCAACTACTCGGCCGTCAGCGGCGCGGCATTCGCCACCCGGCTCGAGGTGATGAACGCCATTGGCGGCTTCGACGAGAAGCTGCGGGTCGATTTCAACGATATCGACATCTGCCTCCGCATGGGTATCAAAGGCTGGCGCATCGCCTTCACCCCGCATTGCGAGCTGTACCATTTCGAGGGTTCGACCCAGGTCCGCACCACGCAGGCACCGGACGAGATCGCGCTGTTCCACAAGCGCTGGCAAGACAAGCTCGACCTCGACCCCTATTACAACCCGAACCTGCCGCGGGACCGCTTCAGCTTTGCCTGACCTCGGGCTCGCCAGCTTCAGTCCCTGCGCGTGAAGGAACAGCCATGCCGTCCAGCCTGCTCCATTCCAAAGGGGCCCGCGACCTCGCCGATTTTGTGTTGACTCGCGGCATGCAGGGCGACGACCCCCATCCGCTGTTCGACGTCGGCCATTACCTGAGCCAGCGCCCGGACCTGGTGCCTGAGGTCCGGGCTGGGCTGAACCCGCTGGTGCACTACCTGGAACACGGCGCGGCGGAGGGGGTGGACCCGCATCCGTTGTTCATCACCCAGTTCTACGTCGAGCAATGCGCCGGGCTCGACGAGGCGCTGGTGTCGCCGCTCGCGCATTTCCTGATGGAGGGGTGGCGGATGGGCCTCGATCCTCATCCGATATTCAGCGTCAACGACTATCTTTTGGGCCATCCCGAGGTCGCCCGGTCCGGGGTCAATCCTCTCCTGCACTGCCTTCGCCTGCCCGCCGCCGAGCAGGGCTATATCAGCCGCTGGTTCGACGGTCGGTACTACCTGGCGAACAACCTCGACATTGCCGCGAGCGATTGGGCACCGTTCGACCACTTCGTCCGCCACGGGATCGCCGAAGGCCGCGCTGGCAGCGGCTATGCCGCGCACATGCTGGCCACGAACCCGACATTCACCCGCCCGTTGGGCCTGCGAGACCTCGCGTGGGAGACCCATCGCCGGACCTTGTGGGCGCGGTCACCTGGCCGCCTCCACCCGCGCCAGGTCGAGGCTGCCGCCCAGGAGATCGCCGGCTTCACCTACAGACCCTCGGTCTCGCTGCTGATGCACGCGACCGCCGACGACGGGACGAAGCTGCCTGAGACCCTTGCCACGCTGGCCGAGCAGACCTACCGGCAGCTCCAGATCTGCGTTTCCGTCGACCGGGACGCGCCGGACACGCTTATGCGCGCCCTGGCCGCCGCGGGCGAGGGAGGCGGCCCACAGATCGCGGTCGTGCGGCGCGGCTGGAACGGCGACCCGGCCTTCGCGCTGAACGCCGCGCTCGACATGGCCCAGGGCGAGTTCGCGGGGGTCATTGCCCCTGGTGACTCCCTGCACCGTCACGCGCTCGCGATCCTTGTCGGCCGCATGCAGGGGCGCGGCACTTGCGACGTCGCCTATGGCGACGAGGACACGGTCGACGGTGACAGCGTCCATTCGGACCCAGTGCTGAAGTTGGGCTGGTCGCCGGAGGCCCTGCTCGGCTGCGACTATCTCTCCCGCCTCGGCCTGTTCCGGACCTGGATGCTGCGCGACGTCGGGGGTTTCCGCCCCGGCTTCGACACTGGCTGCGTCCACGATTTGGTGCTCCGCGCGACCTGCGGCCTCTCCGCGAAGTCCGTCCGCCACGCGCCGAAGATCGTCTATCATCGCCTTGCCCTGCCCGCAGCGTCCATCAACGCGCCTCGGCAGGACGGAATCCACCGCGCGATCGCCGCGTTCCTGGACGCCGAGGGCGCACGGGCCGCCATCGTGCGCGCTGCCCCGCGCGACAGCTTCCGCGTATCCCTGTCCAATTGCACCGACCCGCTGGTCAGCATAGTCATCCCCACCGGCAACGCCACCTTCGTCGGCCCGCTCGGGCGCGAATGGGTGCTGACCAACTGCATACGCGGCATCCTGGCTGGCAGCGCCTACAAGGCCGTCGAGATTGTCGTGGTCCATGACGGCAACCTCACGGCCGAGCAGCAGGGCGAGTTCGACCGGCCCGAGATCCGCCTGGTGCGGTACCGTGACCCGATCTTCAATTTCTCGAAGAAGATCAATATGGGCGTTGCCGCCTCGACCGGCAGCTACGTCCTGCTGCTGAACGACGACGTGGTGCCCAAGCGCCCGGACTGGCTGAATGTGATGCTGGGCTTCGCCGAGCGGCCGGGCGTGGGCGTGGTCGGCGCCAAGCTGTTCTTTCCCGACGGACGGCTTCAGCACACCGGCATCATCGTTCAGGGCGGTATGCCCGGCCATCTCTACTATCGCGCGGATGGCTGCGAGGCGGGCACGAACGGCATGAACATCGTCGCCCGCAACTGCCTGGCCGTCACCGGCGCCTGCCAGTTAATGACCCGCGCCAACTTCGACCTGGTGAAGGGCTACGATGAGGCGCTGCCGCTCAACTACAACGACGTGGACATTTGCCTGCGCCTGATCGATCGCGGGCTGCGGGTCGTCTATGCGGCCGGCTCCGAGCTGTACCACTTCGAGGGCGTGACCAAGGAGCTACTGGTCGGCGACCGCCTCACGCTCCCGTCCGAGACCGAGCTGTTCCAGGCCCGCTGGCGCGTCCGCTATGCCCAAGACCCATTCTACCACCCCGACCACCCGATCGACCGGCCGCTCGGCTGGGAACCCGCCGACGGCGTCCGCCGGACCGCCTCGCAGGCGCGCAAGTTGCCCGGGGAGAAATGCGCCAGGACCAAAGGCGTCAACTTCTTCGGCGCTGCCAACCGGGCCAGTGGCCTGGGGACCGCGTCGCGCAGCTACGTCTCGTCGCTTCAGGCCGCCGGGCTGGCCACCCGCATTGTCGACCTCGACAAGCTGTATGGCCACCAAACGATCGTCGATCACGCGCTGCCGTCCGTGCCACAGGACTTTCCGATCAGCCTCGTGCTCGCCAACGCCGACGCCACCCCCGCCACCTTCGCCAACTACGCCGACGATTTGCAGCGCGCCACCTACCGGATCGCGATGTGGGTGTGGGAACTGCCGGCGATCCGCCCGGAATGGATGGGGATGATCGAGAAATACGATGAGATCTGGGTGCCTTCGCAGTTCTGTCACGACGCGTTCAAGCCCATGACGAAGAAGCCGGTGACGATCGTGCCCTACTCGCTCGGTCGGCTACCGGAGTTCTCGAAGGAGGAGGCGCAGGCGGTCCGCAAGGAATTCGGCATCCCCGCGAACAGCTTCGTCTTTCTGTTCATGTTTGACACGTACAGCTTCGTCGACCGCAAGAACCCGACCTGCCTGCTGGACGCCTTCGAGGCGGAGTTCAGGAACGCCAAGGCGGTCACCCTGGTGTTGAAAATCTCCTACTTCAACAACCTGCAATCCGAATACAGCAAGGGCAATTCTGCCTTCCGCACCCGCCTGGACTGCTTCCTGTCCCGCTGTCGCAACGTCGTCATCATCTCGGAGAGCCTGGCCGAAAGGGACGTCTATCGGCTGCTGGACTGCATCGACTGCTATGTCTCGCCGCATCGCGCCGAAGGGTTCGGCCTGACAATCGCCGAGGCCATGTATTACCGCAAGCCCGTTATTTCCACTGACTTCAGTGGTACTCGCGACCTAGTCCAGGACGGGGTCGGCCTCAAATTGGGCTACCGCATGACAGAGATCGCCGAGAGCGTGGGCCCGTATGCCCAGGGCAACATCTGGGCGGATGCGGACCCGGATCACCTGCGGACCCTAATGCGCCAAGTGTGTGACGACCGGCCCGCGTCTCAGGTGCTCGGCGCCGCGGCTCACGACTTCATCGTGGAGCGCTTCTCGCCCTCGATCATAGGAAGCATTGCCCGCAAGCGCCTGCGCGAAGTCGCGGACGCGATCTGATTAGTTAGATTTCCAGTCTGCCTAGATAATCCGTTTTTCTGATGGTTCTACATGAGGCTTACGATTTATGGGTCTGATCCACTCTCACAGGTGCAGCATGAAATATCATCTCCTGGAGTCTCCTCGCGGCACGCTGTGTCATAGCCCCGCCACAAATGGCATGATTACATTCGTTCGGATTACAGCAGGGCTGTCACGAAGCAGGGACTTCTGGCCCGGCCATCCAACCCATGCAAAGTCGAGAAAAGTGGGAAAGCATCCTAATAATCAGCCACCCTCCTTGTTTTGGGTGCAGTCCAAAGACGTTGAGACGCCAGACCCACGTTGTGCCACCTTGCCTCCTACTACTCTACACTAAATGCAAAATAACGTCCTTGAGGGCTTTGCGAATGGCAATTTAACCGTTGTCGAAAGGGCTGTAATGGAGAAATTTGCTCATATTGAGCGTTGCTCCATATTCCTGAGTTCTCATAATACGCCGACGCCGAACGTTGTTGATTGGGAGGCTTGCAATGCCGGAGAGCACTTATTTTACTTCGACAGTAGTCTTATCACACTTGACTATCCTGCAATGGCTGCCATTGTAACCCGCTGGCTAGCGTGTTTGAAGATCGTCGATGCTTATAACACATCTGTAAGGCCAACTGGACGGACCAGTTTCGACATCGGGGATGTAAGTCTTGGCTACGGACTGCGGTTCTCCGACCATCGGTCGGATGCCTGGCTTATCCCAGATTCTGACTTCCTATCCTCAAACAGTTATGAGGGCGCAAGGGAGGCATTTGGAACAGGCGCTCCAACCTGGGACTATCGGCAGACAATCGCGATCTGGCGCGGCAGTTCGTCGGGGAGGTCCTCGACTGGCCTAATGCAGATCCCTCGCGTCCAGCTTTGTCGGCTTGCCGCACAAGAAGACGCGCAAGGGTTGATCGACGCAGGAATTACAGCGATCGTCCAAGCACGCACTCCAGAAGAAGCAGAAGTGCTACAGAACAGCGGGCTTTGCAGGTTCCACATGCCACTCTCCAATATTGTAAATTTTAAGATGCAGATTGACGTCGACGGCAATTCCAACGCCTGGGCTGGCTTATTCCAAAAATTGCTTACTGGCAGCGCCGTTCTAAAGGTGGCATCCAATCAAGGTTGTAGACAGTGGTATTATTCGAGGCTTGTGCCTTGGCAAAACTATGTTCCTGTGTCCGCAGACATGTCGGACTTGAAAGATATCGTGAAATATCTTGTGGCGCACGACACTGTCGCACAAGCAATTGGGGCGGCAGGACGGCAACTGGTGACGGCGATGACGCTTGAAGCAGAAGTCAAAGCATGCCTGGATACCGTCGAAGGAGCGATGCGGGAGAATGCTTGGCGAGCAACCCACATGAAAGATGCGTAGTCAGGGTAGGTTCGGCTCGCCAGGGCATTGTTGCACGAGAGCATGCAAAATCGTGGCTCTCCCGCACTTTGCGTGGAGGCGGGAGGCCGCCTGGAACGGATAACTCGTTGAGAGTCTGGGCGGAACTCGCACCAGCTGGCTTCGGCCATCGTGTCATATACGGCCAGGCAGGCAAGTGCTGATTCCATCTTCGGATCAGTCACTTTGTAACCGACGCTGGTGGGACGGCTCCACGCAAAGTGCGGGAGAGCCACGATTTTGCATGCTTCCTCTCACCGTGACCAAGAAAGCTATCCCGCCTGTCAAGCAGAACCTTCAAGCGATTGCCGTGGCAGCAGTTCCAGCGATTTGCCAAGCGCTTGTCGCCCGACTACAATGCTGTGCGCACGGCTCTCGCGGTACCCTGGAGCGACGGACTTGTTGAAGGACAAATCAACTAAGCAGGCTTCCCCGGCCTCACGCACGGATGGTAATGTAGGGTTATCGTTGGCGTTTGCTGGGTATACTCCGTCCACGTGAGAACCCGAAAACTTCGCACCTCCGAAACGCCGCTTAGATCATGGTCGACTCGCAAGCCGGTGTTCGGGTTCTCACGTGGACGGAGTATAGAAGTCATGGCGGGTCGGTCTCCTTTGGTTGCGACGGCTGAGCAAGAGGCTGGGTTGCGGGTGCTGTCGCGCTCTGACGTACGCGGCGAGGCGGACCGGGCGCGTGCGATCCTGCTGACCTTGCAGGGCTGGACCAGCCTGGAGGTGGCCGAGGCGTTCGGGGTCACACCGGAGGCGGTGCGGCACTGGCGCGGGTGGTTCAGCGAACGCGGCGTGGACGCCTTGCGTGCGAGCCTGGCGCCCGGCCCGTCGCCCTCCAAGGGTGAGCGGGCGCTTGCGGTGGCGCGCGGGTTGCTGCGCCAGCCGGTCGAGGACCGCACCAACTGGACCTTGCCGCGCCTGCGGGCCGAGATCGAGCGGCAGACTGGGGCGGGCATCTCGGCGGGGCGCTTGAGCGTGCTGTTGAAAAAGGGGGGTTCACCTGGCGCCGCCCCCGGCACGTTCTGAGTGGGCGACAAGACGCGCAGGCGGTGGACCGCATGGGCGTGCGGCTGCGCTTGCGCCAGGCCCAGGCTGACGCGGGCGACATCGTGCTGCTGTATGCCGACGAGAGCGAGGCGTTGACGCATCCCTACCTGGCCCACGCCT
>JAABUW010006213.1_pt1 | contig 15114 bp, 14 predicted proteins | sample 5560081 | NCBI WGS metagenome assembly JAABUW01 (sample SAMN10711882, study PRJNA513363) | rock metagenome | isolation source: Antarctica rocks | place: Antarctica: Victoria Land, Knobhead sud
CCGCGCCCAAATCCTCGCCCACGGCACCATCATCAAACCCCAAAACGACTCCCAGTATGGACCCGAAGACCACATCGAACTGCTCGTCGCCAAAACCCCCAAGCTCACTTCCTCGCAACAAGCCTACCGGACGCAAAACTTCAACGAGAAACAGTCAAGCAAAATGCGACCCGATGGAACCTTCGACTTCCAGCTAGCGAGGCAGCAGACGGCGGGTTCTTTGAGCGCCGCCTCGTCGTCGTCAGCAGGAGCAGATAGAAAGCATTACGCTGTTTTGGTCCGTCGGAACGGGAGCAACGAGAGGATCAGAATAATAATCAAGGGAGAGCCGAAGGATACGATCGAGGAGGCGTTGGAGTGGATGTTGGAGCGCACGCAGATGATTGTGCATGATATGGTTGTTAAGAATTCGAAGCAGGATGTTGATGAGTGTGTTATTATGTGAGACTCGTGGACGGACCGTCTACCAAACTACCTTATCATTTCATATTGCAGAGAGATGTCTACTTCGGCGGATTCATAGTGCAAAAGCAGTACCGCGCGATCTTCCACTCCCCTCCCACCTTCTGCATCACGAATAACTCCTGATTCGCTTCCTTACTCATTTGGCCCGTGGCGTTGAATTTCTGGATGCCTTTCGAGGAGGTGCGGGCGAAGGCGTACTCGTCGGATGCTACGACGACTTCCTCTATGGTGAACTCGACGTCCAGGGTGAGTAGTTCGAAGCACTTGGTGTACCATTCCTCGATGGCTTTGTGCCCGATCTGGGTCGGGGAGTGCTGGGCCATGGTTACGCCATCTTCGACGTAAAGCGGGACTATGGACGAGGCATCGGAGGCCACAAGGGCGTCGCGGTATGCATTTAGGGTGGAACGGATGGCTGCGTCGGGGGAGGACACTGGTGGGGTGGTTAGCGATGCTGGGAGGGGTAGAGGGGATGCACGTACTGTTGGCTAAGGGTCCTTTGGATCGAGCTGTGGGTTTGGATGTTTGGCAATTGCTGAGAAGATTGTTCAGTCTCATTTGACCGTGCACGAGGCTCTATACACATTTACCTATACCTGGGCATGGCAAGCGATTTCAGCCGTACGACTCTACGCTACTGCACCCAGCAGAGGAGACCCATCCCCCAACGGCACAACTTCCCTTCGATACCACACTGGTATGTCGTTACTGCGCTACATGGAAGCCACATACTGCAGAGCCCGTATTTCTGTGACTGCAGCCGATGAACCTGCCTATTCGGCGTGCTTCATCAGCTCTGACTAAGTGTTGTCGATGGCTGTAAAAAGGACGAGAGGCATCGTGGGCATGCAGTGCTTCTTCGAGGCGTCCAGTGAAGCTGGAGTGGGCGAACACGAACCCGAGCCGTGCACGGCAGCTGCGAGCACAAGGGAACGCCTCGTTAGCTCGAACTGAGCCTTTGTGCAGTAAGAGCAACAAGGACATAACCAGTCCGTATAGTTCACCTTGGTATCTTATTAGCAGGCCAGTGAATACCCAGGCACATATGTGGTCTTCAGAGTATGCAAAGTGATGTTAGTCGCCAAGTGGTGCGAGTCAGCGAAGAGGTTCACTCGCTGTTTCTGCTTCCATAATCACCTCTCGCTAGCCGCTATTGCGCAATCGAGCTAGTCCCAAGTAGGCAGTAGATTCCAAAGCGAGCAACGCGAGCGGAGTGACGTACGGGATATAAGACGTCGTCGCTTCCCAGCAGCTGCAATTCTACACCATACAGCCGAGATAGTGAAGATGCCTTTGATGGACACGATAGTCAATCTGTGGACTTATTGTCCCTCTTCAGGACAGGTTTCGCTGCCACCGACATCGAGCTCGGGTTCAACGACGGCGACGGGGTCGAAGGGTGGGCGGGTGGTGGTGGTAAAGAAGTGAGCCGCTGCGAGGAGGCAAGACGGACATATAAGATCCGGAGAACTCTTCGATGCCTCAACACCTCAGCGCGTGGCATTCAGCATACCGCGACCAACGTGGAGAGTATTGTCGCCGTCAACGCAAGAACATCGAAGTCCACAACAAAGCCCAAGCCGAACTTGTCGCTCGACTTTCAGAGCTTGCAAACTTCAACACGTCGATCCCAAGGTAACTCAGGCATCGTCGGCGGTGGAGAGAACCAAAAGAAGAGTGGCGGGACAACCTGCACTCATGATCCTCAACTTCGATAGTAGTCGAATGATGTGCCGAGATTTGTGGGCGCAGGTGGTGGTAGTCGGGGAGCTGGATAGCAGGTCGTCGAAATACTTTGAAGGACATGTGTCGGACGATGTTGTAGGACGGGTTGTTTGAAGTAGTCGGTAGGAAGTAAACAGCCTGATGTCCTAATGAACCCTATTCTCACGGTACGGTAGCATCTCAGTGAAGATATGTCACCACTCTCAGACTCTAGGGAAGCACGTGAAGTTATGGGTCCCATTAGATCGATGAGGACCGCGTGAAGTGAGGTGAAGTGTCAAAAGATAGAAAGAAGGCACGAGTCTGTGCTACGCGAGATCCGGCAGTAACCGGTGCTAGCCCGCGAGCTTATCAACCGTCATCTTCACATGCTTGCACTTTCGCACTTCACAACAACCACAAACCGCGAAGATGCCTTCAGCAACCCCCATAACCGACGTCGAGATCCCCACGAACCTCCCAGATCTGTCGGAGAAACTACCAAAGCTAACACCACGACGACCACAACCCGAACAACGACCATCGAACCCACCTCCGCCTACTCCGGAACTACCGAGTCCACCGAACCTCGCAAAGCACGAATATTACCCCCCAAGCCGACGCATCCTGTCCGAACGCGATCACCAACTCTTCCTAAGTTCACCGACACATGACCTCATCGTGAGCTTCGTCTTCCACCTGTCGGAATCCGTCCGCAACACCACAATATCACAAGTCAGAGATTCGGCAGCTGCACAAGACCCGGCGATTCTCGCGCTACTCGCCGTGTTGGACGAAGCAGAAGCCGCATTACAGGCATGTCCACCACTTGATACAGGGTCTAGATTCGGCAACCCTGCCTTCCGCGATTTCCTGGCTAAGATCAACAACAACCTACCCCTCTGGCACGGTAGGCTGAACGTCACGGACCAAGATGCGCAAGCCGAAGTGTCACAATACCTAGCCAACAGCTTCGGCAATGGCTCAAGGATAGACTACGGTTCCGGTCACGAACTCAACTTCATCCTTTGGCTACTCTGCCTCCGCCAACTCTCGGTACTGGACGACAGCACGTTCCCAGCTCTCACCCTAATAGTCTTCCCCCGCTACCTCCAAGTCATGCGCGACGTCCAAGCAACATACTACCTCGAACCTGCCGGCTCCCACGGCGTCTGGGGGCTGGACGATTACCAGTTCCTCCCCTTCCTCTTCGGCGCCAGCCAATTACTGAATCACAAGCACATCCGACCCTTGAGTATCCACAACGAGGTGATAGTCGAGGAGTGTAAGAAGGATTATATGTATCTTGATCAGATTGCCTGGGTGAACGAGACGAAAACTGTACAGGGATTGAGGTGGCATAGTCCGATGCTTGATGATATCTCGTCCTCGAAGAATTGGATCAAGATTGAAGGCGGTATGCGGAGGATGTTTTTGGCTGAGGTGATGGGGAAGTTGCCTGTGGCGCAGCATTTTTTGTTTGGGAGTTTGTTGACGGCTGTGGAGGAGATGAGCAAGGATGGCGAAAGCAACGCCAGCGAGGTGACGGCTGGCGGACTGAAGCATTCTCATGGTGCGAATAGCTGGGGCGACTGCTGCGGGATCAAGGTACCGAGCGCGGTGGGCGCGAGATTTGAGGCGCGCAAGAATGGCGAAGGTGGGGAGTTGAGGCGGGTACCATTTGACTAGCTACATATCTTTTGAGAGCTGGTATCGAGGATGACATGCCGGTTCGAGATTGTCAAACACCCTCTCAGCGGCACCTGGTCCACTTCGAGCATCGTGAGCCACCCTGATGGAGGGAATGTTCTGACCCACCAGAATTGTGCAAACGAGGCCTTCAACATCGTCAATGGCGACTACATCATCTGGCGGTATATGTGGCCTCGACTGGCAGCAAATTTCGGGGCAAACGCCGGTTCGGACCAGAAAGTCTCCAAGCCGTCACCAAACGAGGGCGATCTTCAGCTTGACACCAGCTTCCTAGAGTGGTCCGCAGGGAAGCGGGAGGTTTGGGATCAGCTGTGCGAGAGGCAGGCACTCCCAGATGCGAAGAGTACGTTTGAGTTCGGCACCTGGGCGTTCCAGGACTGGGTGTTCCAGAGATCGTGGAGTGCGACCTTGTCCTTGAGTAAGCGCGTCGGTACGGTTGGACTAGGTACAAAGACTCCTACGACTGCTTCGTGGAGACCTTTGACAAGTTTAAGAAGTTCGGGCTTATACCTGATTGTTGTCGACCCCAGAGGCTGAGCGAGATCTTCACTCTTGGATGACTTTCGGCTTTTTTGGCTTTTTGATGCTACTGGGTCGTGGCACAACTAGTGTTGCGCGTGCCGTACTCGTACCGTGTTGGTTTTTCGTCTTGGATGAGTCTCGGTGGTACGTACATCGGTGCCGAGTCGTGCTTTGGCGATGAGCTCGATATCACTATCGATTGGGAGGGATGTTGATACTGGATGCCTGCAGGGAACGTGCTCGAATAGAACGGGAAGGGGAAGGTGGAAAGGAAAGAGATATGCAGCACGGGCCACCCAGCCTCGACGTGGACTAGCGCATGGAAGACCACCTCACCCGTCGACGACGACGCGTACCGTGAACGCTTCTTCTCGTCTCTTCGCACATCATTCAGTAGGAGATACGCATCGCGATTGTCGGCGCAGTAGGAAACCGAACAGCTCGAGCGCTTCAGCTATTCCACATGGACGAAATTGAGAGCAGAAGTCGAAGCTTCCAGAGCAGAAGCGGCTGCCTTGAGCAAGCAGAACGATAGGCTCGTCAAAGATGTCTGCGATCTGCAGGGAAGGCTAAGTCAGGTACTGGACGACACTCCGCGAGACCTCGCGACCAGCTCGGGTATCCCATGGAGGAGAAGCGTAAACACTCCTCCCCTAGACATTGAACCACGAGGTCTTGGCTTCCACTCTCTCGCGGAAGAACTGCTCGTTCTTGTTCTCGAGCACTCGTGTGGTGAGGACGTAAGCTATTGGTACGGCGCACGATGCTACGCCGAAGACTTTCCTGACCTCAAAAACCTGCGCCTGGCATGTCGCGAGTATGCCTACCTACCGCGCCTTATGACGGCTTTGTTCGAGAGGGTCTGCCTCGTACGACCTCTGGAATATCTGGAACTTCTGCGGTCTACGGGTCTGTCCTGGCAGAAGCAGTATGTTCGCCGTGTGGTTTTCGCACTTGACAAGGATCACGTTCCTAGCGTTCTGAACGTCGATGCAGGCATCTACGCGAAAGCGTCTCGGGAGATCGCCACACGTCTGCCACGAGTGCAGGCTCTTTGGGTGGACATCCTTCGCCAGCTACCAAAGATAGGCTCGGTTTATATCGGGTACATGCAGCCGCAGTTATTCGAACCTGTGCTTGCCAGTCTCGGCGCAGCTGGAACCGAGATCAGGCTGTTGCACGTAGACAACCTCAGACAAAACCGTAGGACCGAGCACGATTTCGCTTGGACAACTAATGGCCGGCTGGATGAGCTGAATCTTTCCAAGCTGCATACCCTTACATGGACACCGACCGCGGGAGACAGCTCAAATGAATCATTCAACGTCCCTGATCCCAGCGGCAAGGCTGTTATCGAGCTCGTCAAAAGATGCTCCAATACCATCCAAAGGCTGTCCGTTGGCGACGAGTTCATTTGGGTGCCCTTCGAACCTTGCCTGTCTCTTCCGAAATTGAACCACCTCTACATTGGAAATTTGTGCGGACTAACGATCGCTTCGTTCACCGGATTTCTGCGCAAAAGCTGCCCATCGCTAAAGAGACTTACGATGAACGGCCCAAGGACAGCGTACGACAAAGATATCGGCGTGCAAGAGGTGTTGGACGTAATCCGCGATCATCCAGGCCGATTGCACGTTGAGTTCGACAGGTTTCCATCCACTGACATTGAACTGGTCGATTTCAGCCATGTGGTTGGCGGAGGGACACAATATGCTTCTTGCAAGGAGGACAAGGAGAAGCATATATACTATAGCTTGGCGATGTATCTGTCAGGCACAGGTCGGTGGAACAAGAGTATGAGGTACTGCTTGGACTACGCAGGTGAAGACGTGGAGGAGTACGACAGCGGCGTTGAAAGTGAATAGTCAATGAGCGCTGTGAAAGCTAGTCTGTACAAGAAGACTCGGTGCGGTTTGGTGAAGTGCTCAAAGAGTGAGACACCGTCAAGCTGTGCCTTCCTCACCCATGAGGTTCTACAGCATCCCATAAGGATCCTCATCTTGAAACCACTCCAGCCAACCAAACTTCCTTTCAATCCTAAAAGATAGCTCCCTCCACTTTGGCGCCTCGTACTCGAAGCCGCCAAAACTCGTTTTGCACCCCTCCACCTCGCAATGATCTACATATCTGTTAGGTGCCGCCTCATCCAGGTGCAAGTGATCTAGTCGCTCTCCAGCTTCGGCGAATGTGATGTGCGAGCAGACCTGGAAGTCGCCTCTAAAAAAGCTTTCGAGCACTTCAGCTAGTGCTTTGGGAAAGTTGAACTCGCAGTTGTAATCCGCAACGCGACAGTCTAGATGGATGTTGTGTGTGAGAGTGAGGCCGTCCGAAGATATAGAGAACTCCGTGATGTGAGGCTTCATGTTAGAACTCCCCTCCACGAGGACGGAGAGTGGCTTCGTCGGGCTTTTATCATCTGCTGCGCATCGGTTTCCATCTGTCTACGGACGTAGAGAGTAGTGGGCTGAGCTTTGCGTGCCGCTGGTTGTGTCGTGGAGCTTTATTATATTATCGCGTATTTGAACGAGCTCTCGCAGGTCGGCCGAATAGTCGCCACATATGAAAAACTTCCGATGGCACTGTCGCAGTAGCGTGTAGCTGGAGCAGCGTCCAATTGTCGAGGCATAAAGTGTTCTCGCTGATGGACGTACGTGCAGAAGCCGCAGACTGCATAGTCGGCGTCAAGAACCCCGTCGTGTTCCAGTCGGTAGAGGAGAGGGAGACACTCGCGATCTAATCTTGCTTGGAGACTGTGTGATTGTAATGGGTTTAAAGACAATTTTGTGAGATCGCGCGATCGGGAAGATTCCGTACGTAGTTGACGGCAAGTCTGATCGAGACAAAAGAGATCAACGGGAGACAGGTGCTCGTCTACCATGTCTCGAAGTTCGGTTGGAAGCTCGAGATACCTCGACTCCGAGGCCTCAATGGTTACGAGCTTGGCAGAGCTAATGGTGGACGGGGAGAAATGAGAGATACAGGGGGAGTCTGAGAGTAGAGCATTGATCGAAGCCCTCCAATATGGACCCATGGGGCGGGCTGACATGCTGCTTTTGCTGCTACCAAGTGGAGGTGGAAGTGAGGTGAGGTGAAGGGGGAAGAACTTCGGAAGCCAATGAGATGGGCAGCAGGCGGCTAGCCACAAGGGGATTGACCACCGCGGCGAGACTCCCGAAGCTTTATGTTTGAAGTGTGTATCAACTCGTAGCAGAACGATACTTCTCTCTGCAAAGCATCATGGATGGCGATGTCCGGCGGCGACTCGACTTCAGACGCTCGCCCCGATGATACAGCCCGACATGGAGCACAAGCCAAGCAACCGGCCAAAGCACGAAGCGTGTACGACTTCTTCACGATCCCTCCCCCGTTGAAGCGCATCTTCGATCAATACCCCCTCGTCACATATGCGGAAAACGAGCTGCCATTGCGAGCGCCGAAGCGTAAAGACGCGCATGTACTACACATATTCACCAACGAGAGCGATGCGCGCCATGGACGACCGAGCTTCAACCCGGCGTGCTTGAAGTGGCAGGTGAGAGGAAACAACCAGCTTGTATGCGTACTTTGCTGATCAGATCGAATGCACAGACGTTCCTGAAGATCGCTGGCGTGTCTTTCAATACGGTTGCTTCTACGAACCACGCCTCGCCTTCCGGATCCTTGCCCTTCTTGCTCCCATCGAATGGAGCATCCCAAACAAGTAGCGCAGCTCCAATCCCGGGCGCCCGGCTGAAGAAGTGGACGGCTTCGCAGGGCGGTGGAAGTAAGGTTGAGGAGGCATCAGATGTTCGCAGCGACGCTTACACGGCACTTCTGGAGAATGGGATACGAAAAGCTTGGGTATGCTTCCTGCACGGCGAACAAAAGACGAAAGCTGACATGTTCGTGAAGCTATACCAACTCTACATCAACCCCTCCAACTCTCCACTCGTCCACCGCTTCTACGTAGCGCCCAGCTCGTCCAACTTCTTCGTCCAAACGACGATCGCCTACCAGCTACACCGCGCAGCCCAGCACGAGCTCACAAAGTCTTCCGCCTCGGACACGATCCACGAGAAAGATGTTATGCAAGAAGCGGCGTCTTCGTTCGAAGCTCTAGCGAGCCTACTCGGCGACGATGAGTGGTTCTTCGGACAGCATACTCCGGGTCTGTTCGATGCGAGCGTATTTGCGTACACCCATTTGATCTTGGATGCGAAGATGCGGTGGCAGGACAACAAGTTGGAGGGCATGTTGATGGAGCATGGCAATCTTGTTCAGCATCGATACAGGATGTTGGAAATGTACTACCAGTAAGTTGATTTGCATGCATAGCGAAGGTGTAATAACTGGTCGCCGAGGCGAATATTGTTAGATATACAGCTCATCTCTGCATCTCAGACCATTGAAGCTTCGTAGAAAATCAAAGCCAATGAATCCCCAAGCTGCAAGGTACAGTTCATTCAATCTCTGGGTGTGGCGTCAATGGTTGTACCACCGAAGCCATGACTCACATGCGATGTGGAGACGAACTCTAAGTTATATGCATTGGACTGTTGCATCAACATATTTCAAACATCTCGACGATAGGTACTCAATTCCTCACATGAAGTACAGGCCCATCGTTACCTACGACCGAACCTCAGCACTTCTTAACCAACAATGACTCAACCATCAACCGCAACAATGACCTTCGACACCTCCGTCGTCGACGTCCAAGTTCAACGATCTTTCTCATCCACCGAAACCAACACATCTGCTTCGACCGGGAAGGAGAACATGCTTCCATCTGAAGACTCGAACGAAGGACTAGCCCGACACGGCTCACCGTACAAAGAAGTCTCAACAGATGAGCTCTACGACCAATGGGCCAGCACATATGACACCGACGGCAACATCCTTCAATTCGTCGACGATCTACAGATGCGCAACCTCATGGAGCAATTTGTCCGACTATGTTCCTCCCGCACCCTCGCCAACGACACCGGAAGACTCGACATACTGGATCTGGGCTGCGGAACCGGACGCAATACTCTGAAGCTCCTTCAATCGCCCTGGCCTTCCAGCGTAGAGACCTTCATCTACGGTTGGGACGGTAGTCAAGCTATGCTCGACATTGGGCGGTCCAAGTGCGCTGATGTACACCACTCGACACCGGACCGCCAGTTCGGAGCACTGTTCGAGGTCGTCGATATCTCGGATCCTGCCAACGTCCCTGAACAGTGCGATTCCTTCTTCAGCGGCCTCATCTCAACTCTTGTCCTGGAGCATATCAAGATCGAAACGTACTTCGCCATCACTGCTCGGGTCCTCAAGCCAGGCGGATATGCTCTCATCACGAACATGCATTCGGACATGGGCCGGCTCTCGCGCGCCGGGTACAAGACTGCGTCTGGTGAGCGGATCAAAGGTACGAGTTATATCTACACTCCTGCCGAGACTGTCGAGGCTGCTGCGGCCGCGGGGCTGGAACTTGTTGGTGAGGCTGGGGAGGCTGCTGTCGACGAATGGATGTTCGGGGAGGAGGATGTGGGGCATGGGGAGTGGGGGAAGGTGGCCGAGAGGGCGAGGAAGTGGGTGGGCACGAAAGTGTGGTATGGTATGGTGTTGAGGAAGAGGTGAGGGGGTCGCATGGGATCTGTTCATGTTCATGTTCATGGTCTTAGAGGGTTTTGGTAGCTTGTAAGCAACAGCACCTACGTGTGGCCATCTCCGAGGACATGGTCATCGATATACGCTACTTCTGTTTATTGATGTCGTTCCTACTCTTTCAGTTTGTTTGCTGGCGAACGATTCTCCAATATAGCCGTGTATACAATTAGATTGCGGGTGCGCCAACCTCATGCGTCAATTCGGGCCGTCTCTTTCCATTCCAACCCCCGGCCACAACACTCCCGCCACCAGCAGAGAGTCGTTCCTAGCTGAGAATAAATTGTCCGTGATGTAACCATGTTCTACAGACCCTTCATGAGCCGGCCACCCACGCCAAAACCCGGATGCGAGGATGGCTTGACTGAGTTGACTCCTCGCAATCTGGCATCCTTTCGACCCCGATATCTTAGCGACTGAGTCTCCGAAGGGCGCCAAACCTCAGCGCGTTGGCCATATGGATGGTAGCCCGAGAACTATAAGAGACTATGGACTCGTGTCAACGCCTTCGAAAACCAGCAGATCAACGCACAGTTTGCACACATCACACCCGGTCAGGGCTATAAAAAGCCACGAATTCTGGTTTCAGCGGATACTGCTTCGAAGACTTCGCCTCGGACGGGTCCAGGAACTCAGCTTGCAGACTGTTGTGGTCGGTACTCAACAGGCCATTCTTGCCCAATATCTCGAACGTCAGATCGGCCGGACCGAGCTTGGTCACGAACATAAAGTCCGCTCTCCAATACTTCTTCTTCAACTTCCACATCTGGCGGTTCTTGAGCTTCATGTCGTTCTCGGTCAACTTGAAGTTTACTCGGACCACTTCTTTGCAGCCACCTTCTGGCAGCCGCCTGGGTAGCTGATTGACAGGCAGCGCACTCATAACGATCCGGGCAGACCGTGGCGCATGCTCTTCACCATCTGCCAAGGTGCTGTGGTACTCTTTGCGTATGCCCTCGCTGGTACTGATCTCTTGTCCCTGCTTGATGAACCACCTTTCGAAGTCAGCGTGGGTCGTGGATCTGGATGAACGTACTTACTCGATGAGATCTGCTACGTATTGGCCTTTGGTGTGTGGGTTGATCAAGATGGGCATGCCCTGATGTCTTGCTTCGACATAGCTCTCGCGGACTAGGACGCCATAGCTGTTGCGACAGCGCCTGGAGGTGAAGACCTCTTGCCCCTTCGAGGACAGCTTTCCAAGCTGTTGTGTTCGCTCCTTCACGAGTCCACGGACGACGGCAAGCTGTCTGTCACTGGTTAGCTACCGAAGATGGCACGATATGTGGGTGAAAAGTCAATCTTACGGATCCTGGACCTTCATGGTTCGAATCGAGGCTGTGTTGCTTGAACGAAATCCAACGTTCAGCCCATACCGCTTCTGAATCTGATCGAAAAGGTACGGTGAACTCCCTAGACCACCAGAGAGAATGATGTACGACACTTGTTCGTATGGAAGCTCTGCTTGTATGGCCAGGAGACGCTCGTCGATCAACTCAAAGATGCGTTTCACCTGCATGTCAAAGATCTCGGTCAATATGGTACGGTCGATCGACATCTTGGATTTCTTGATGCCTGCCTCTGGAAACGTATGCATCCCTGCTAGGCCTTTGACGTCGAGCCAGAACTGGTCCACCACGGGATTTGGGAAGGAGTGCTTGATGGTCTGGAATTTCTCCATGAGCATTTCCTCGGCAAGACAGTACAAGTCTCCTTCCAGATGGTCTTGTATTAGTGCAAGTCGTTCCACGATATGCTGCGACATCCTGAAGTCAATCAGCGTGGAGCCGACAGCCACACCTTCCACATGGTCTAGAGGCTCCAGCTCAATTTTCTGATCCGTTGACTTGATTCTCAGGAGGTTGACATCGGTTGTGCCGCCACCAGCCTGTCGAAATCAGCTATGCTCAGCCGCTAGGACCAATGCACTTACGTCGCAAATCAAGAAAATGTCACCAGTGCGATAGTGGGTCGTAGAGGCCTCGATGGCCGCTGCTTCGGCTTCTGTCAGCCCCATGCGGACGCTTTGTTGACCGGAGGGAGACGCAAAGCCAGCAGTCTCCATAAGCCCTTGAATGCTGGCAATCATCGCAGGATTGTTCCATGTGGTGGGTGTGCTGAAGCTATACTCGACCTTCATCGTGCGCCAGTTCGGGATGGACGCATCGAAGTAATTTTCGATCTCACGGTGCAAGCAACGAAGGTAGTCGAAGTACCACTTCCTTGCGTCGTGGCAGCTCCATCCTCGACCGTCTTCGTATTCGGCATCCAATGTCAGCTTGAACTGCTCGCGGACGTTGATGGTGTCGTCACCGAAGACGGTTTCGAAGCCCCAGTTCCTCAGTTCGCCAGTTTCTTTGCTATAGCCCACGCGGGTGGCGACTTTTTCTGCTTTCATGGCGCCATGGCCGGCGGGCCATCGGTTGATGGTATGGGGGTACGAAAAGTCTGGCCCAACACTGTAAGCCACGCCCTGGGCATGTCAGCATGTCTTGGTATTGCAATCTGACCACCTGATCATACCGAACATGTCTGTCCAACATCGATGCCCACAACAATATCAGGTCTTCGAAAAGCCATCATGGCTCCTGGTTGCAGTCTACCGTGCAAGCTACGCAACGCAGCGACGTTGGGTCAAGTTCGTGCTGGAGCACTCCCGCAGTCGATTTTGTGGAGCCGCAGAGCCCCTGCCACACGCTGATTCGGAGTCTTGGTCAGTCCTGGGTCGCGACGGAATCGGACGAGAACAGCCACGAGGCATCTACCCCTCGAAGCTCGAACCGTGACTGTGTGGGCCGCAGGCATACTGATCTAGCGGCGACTACCAATAGCTTGCTCGAGATGCATGGTACCACGAGTCGAGACAGGTACGGAAGTATCGAGGCGCTTGCTCATGCTAAGCGATGGAACCGTCCGTTAGGAACAACATGCATATGGTTCAAGCCCAGCCTTGTCGATTCGGACGGTCCATTCCCGAATGTGTTTCGTCAATGCATCTTTCGTGGGCGCATGACTTGGACGTAACCAAACGTCTCAGCCTTGCAGCATGGTGTCTAGAAAGACGATCTCACTGGCGCGCGAGACGACTTTACAATCTCCACAAGTTGCATGTGCATGAGGCCAGAGCTGCTCATCCAACAGCCTCTTCACCCGTCGACGCAGCTTGCATCCAATACGAGCTGGACTCAAAGGTTGCTTTTGTTCCCAGCCTTGCATGATGATAATCGTTACTATGTCGGGGCGAACATTGGCATTGAGTCCGAATTTTTCCGTGGGATGGAATCACGCATTCGCGAACAGCGCATCCTACGATCTGCTCGCTGTATCGGCGCTTTGCATATAGCAAGCTGTAGGATCATTGCAACCACTGAGTACAGACAAATTTATGTCGATCATCCACGCCCAGGCCGATATCTCGCTTCGGAATCCCTGCCCGAGCCGCTAGCTTCAGAGAAACCGTACGCCCCGGTGCCGACTACATCTAAACTTGGACCTCCTAAGATTTCTGTATGCCCCCTAGTTCTGTAAGCTAGTAGCGACCTTGACTGTGTCAAATGGAAGATGAACCAACTGGCCCTGCATTACAGCGCGAAGATTCGACCAATGCCATTGTCCGAATTCTGATCTGGCGATGAAGGTACCTTTATGGAGTAGAAACATGCTGGTCCAAGCAGAAATTAATATGCTCGTAGCTCTGTAGCTGGCAGCAACCTACGCCCTTCTCATTCATTTCGCAGAAAGGTCATTTCTGTACTGCGTTCATGCTCTTGGAGTTGCATCGTGCTTTCGCCGTTCCCCCAAGGAAACCTCGACATGACCACGGTCTCATGCCCTGGTGCTACACCATGTACCATCTATCTGATGAGCGACACAGCTCAGAAGGCCCCGGTACCTATCACGATTCCCAGCGATACCGTCTTTCTCAATCAATTCACACTCTACCTACCATTTGCCGTTACCACACCCCAGAAAGTTGATGCCTCCGCTCTAATCTCTACGCTCACTTTGGCCGAGGCATATGTACCAGGAACAAAGGTGGACCCCACGGTCTTTCGCGATGTACCTGGAGACCCAGCCGCGGCAACGCCTGCAGTTCTCACGGCGGTCGCAAAGTACGGGAATATCGATTTGAATCCGTCAACGACTCTCTTCATCCCGTTCACCAGTGGTCTGCCATCGACGGTGAGCCTTAATACTCTTTTCGATGCATTGGCGACTGCAGAAGGAACAGGCGCCCCAACAGCGAGCTCGAATGTGCAGCCAGTACCGGGACCTAGCAGTGCTAGTGGTCCAACACCCACGAGCGACGCGGGTGGGCAGACATCAACGACGAAGACTTCATCATCTACAACCACAACCAGTACACCTCCACCAGCAAATCCGACTAGCGCATCTTCATCGGGATCAAATGGGGACGTCTCGAGTGCGGCACTGGGGGGAGGCATAATCGGTGCGTTGGTCGTTGGCCTGCTTCTAGGTGGACTGATCGCATGGTTCTTCCGGCGCAAGAAGTCGTCGTCGCGTGCACCAGCCCGGGCCAGCCTGCGAGATTCGAGTGATGAAAGTGGGCTTGTAAGAAATATACCAAACGAGAAAAGGCCGCTAGTAGTTGCTTCGGACATGACCGGCTGGCAGAAGCACTTGCCACGAGACAAAGACGACGGCACAATCAGCAAAGCTTTCAAGTCAATCTTCGAGCAGACCCAGGTGCATATTGAAGGCTTCTACGATGGAGAAGGTAGCGAGATCACGCAAAATGACATAGTCCGTCTAGAGACAGTGTCATCGGATGGTCTTGCGGTGATGTTCTTGCAAGCGCACGATGCCGTACCAATTCTTCAGGCATTGCTTATCCGTTGGATCATTCACAGGATCTCGGGAAAGTCTTCTGTTCAGGATTCTCTACTTCGCCCGGAGTACGCCGTGGTAGCTGTGAATAATGGATGGCACATGGAAGCGGACGGAAGAGTTAATGGAGCTTCAGCAGAGCAACAAAACGGTCAGTCCAATTGAAGCAGCTCGACAGTGCCACCTCCACTAATATAAACCAGGATTCCCACAAGCCTTTGCTCAGTGGCGCCG
>JAABUW010006215.1_pt1 | contig 15112 bp, 13 predicted proteins | sample 5560081 | NCBI WGS metagenome assembly JAABUW01 (sample SAMN10711882, study PRJNA513363) | rock metagenome | isolation source: Antarctica rocks | place: Antarctica: Victoria Land, Knobhead sud
AGGGGATGACGTCCTCGCGGTCCTCAACCCCCGGGCGCCACCGATCTCGCTCGAGCCGCCCGGGCCGGTCGAGCGAGTGGCTGACGTCATACGCGCCCGGTTCCGCCTCGCCACCGCCGACCTGCCAGGCGACGCCCGAGGACTGCTGCCGGGGCTGGTCATCGGCGACACGACGAACACCCCGAGCGACCTCAACGACGCGATGCTCCAGACCGGCATGACGCACCTGTCCGCGGTCAGCGGCTCGAACGTCGCGATCATCCTGGCGGCAGGAATCGGCCTGTGCCGTCTCGTGGGACTGCGCCGCCGCTGGCGACCGCTTGTCGCGCTCGCGATCCTCGCCGGGTTCGTCGTCCTCGTCCGCCCGGAGCCGAGCGTCATTCGTGCCGCTGTCATGGGCGCGGTCGGGCTGCTGGGGATGAGCACCTCGCGGCGCCGGGCCGGCATCCCCGCTCTTGCGGCTGCGATCCTCGCACTGCTCTGCTGGGACCCCTGGCTGGCTCGGTCGTTCGGCTTCGCGCTTTCATCGCTGGCCACGCTCGGGCTCCTGCTCTTTGCCAGTCCGTGGGGCGCGGTCATCGCGCGGGTGCTTCCCTCCCGGATCAAGAGCTGGGGTCCGGCCCTCGCCATCCCTGCGGCGGCGCAGCTGATGTGTGCCCCGGTGGTGGTCCTGCTCCAGGGTTCGGTGACCCTCATCGGCATCGTGGCCAACCTCCTAGCCGCGCCGCTCGTTGCGCCGGCGACGGTCCTCGGGGTCGCCACCGCGCTGCTCTCGGTGGTCTGGACCGGAGGCGCTGCGCTCCTCGGCAGGATCGCCGCGCTGCCAACGCTGGGCATCGCCTGGGTGGCACGAACGTGCTCCGAGGTCCCGATGGGTTCGGTGCCCTGGCCGGACGGCGCCCCCGGTGCTGCCCTCCTGACGGGGATCAGCCTCCTCGCCGTCCTCTGCGGACCGTGGCTCCTCCACCACGGGCGACGAGAGCCCGTGGCGTTTCTCGCCGTCAGCCTGCTCGGCGTCGCATCGGCCCTGCCCACAAGGCTCGTCACCTGGCCACTGCCGACCTGGCAGCTGGTCGCCTGCGACGTCGGGCAGGGCGACGGGCTGGTGCTGCGGACCGGGCCCGTGAGCGCCGTCGTCGTCGACGTGGGACCCGACCCCGACGCGATGGACGGCTGTCTCTCCCGGCTCGGCGTTCGGGTCATCGAGTCGATCGTCCTGACCCACTTTCACGCAGACCATGTCGACGGGTTACCAGGGGCTCTGCGCGGCAGGGAGGTGCGCCAGATCCTCTCGACGCCTGTCCGCGACCCGTCCTTCCAGTGGGAGGAGGTTCAGCAGTGGGCGGCTGCGGCCCGGATCCCGCTCGCGGAGCTGTATGCCGGGGACGACCTGCGCTGGACCGGCGTCTCCGCACACGTCTGGTGGCCGGAACGGGTCATTCGGGAGGGGTCGGTCCCGAACAACGCGTCTGTGGTCATGACGGTCGACGTGGGTGGCCTGAGGGTGGCCATGCTCGGAGACGTCGAACGCGAGGCCGGACACGCGGTGCTCCTGGCACTGCGTCGGGAGGGTGTGACCCTGACCCAGGGCTTTGACGTCGTCAAGGTGGCCCATCACGGCTCGGCGAACCGGGACGACGAGCTCCTTGCTGCACTGCACGCACCGGTGGCGATGATCAGCGTCGGGGCCGACAACGACTACGGCCACCCCGCGCCGTCCACGCTCAGTGCCCTGGAGGCGGACGGCTTCGCGGTGTCGCGGACGGACCAGGACGGCGACATCGCTGTCGAGAAGGCCCTGGACGGAAGAGTGCTCGTGGCGGCGAGGCACTGACCGGTCTAGCCCGGTCAGGCGTGGACCAGAGCGTAGTCCTGGGCGCTCTCGCAGAGCGCCTCCAGGGTCGCCTTGACCGCCGGCACCCGTTGAAGGTCTTCGGTGGTCACGGCATGGATCTGGCGACGAGACGCCGGTTCGAGGGAGAGGGTGACGACGTCGGTGTTGTGTGCTGCTGCGAGGATGAGATCGGGGACCAGCGCCACTCCCAGCCCTTCACTGACCAGACCGAGCACGGCGACGTAGTCCTCGGTCTCGAACGACACGTTGGGGATGAAGCCGGCCTGCTGCGCCAGCGAGAGCAGGTGACCGCGGCAGCGGGGGCAGCCGGCGATCCACGACTCGTCGGCGAAGTCGGCCAGCTCGGCCCGGTCCTCGGCGGCGAGCGGATGGTCCTGCGGCACGGCAAGCCGCACCTCGTCGTCGAGGAGCCTGCGGGTCACGAAGTGGTCGAGGTCCTCGCTGCGGGCGATCTCGCCGCCCTCGTAGGCGAACGCCACGGCGATGTCGCACTCTCCGGCGCGCAGGGCAGCGAGCGACTCCGGCGGCTCCGCCTCACTGAAGGTCACCCGAATGTCGGGGAAGCGCTTCTTGACCAGTGACAGGGCACGCGGCACCAGCGACGCGGACGAGGACGGGAAGGCCACGAGCCGCACCCGCCCCGATCGCAGGCCGGCGATGGCTGCGACCTCCTCCTCCGCTGCGTCGAGAGCCGCGAGGACGCCCACGGCATGCCGGGCGAGCACCTGACCCGCTTCGGTGAGGCGCACGTGGCGGCCCATCCGCTCGACGAGAACGGTGCCGCTGCGCTGCTCGAGTCGACGCACCATCTGCGACACCGCGGGCTGGGAGTACCCGAGCGAGGCAGCGGCCCCAGTGAAGCTGCCCTTGTCGCGATGGCCCGCATCACCCGCAGCCCGGCCGCATCGATCATGGTCCCAGCCTATGACGCCCAGTTATCCAGTCCCCACGCCCTCGTCCGGCTGGTGATCTGAGCCCGACCGCACGGGGTCCACCCGGGTACCTCACCGCGGACGCTACGGTCCAGGGCCATGCGAAGCAGCTCATTCTCGTCGACGCACCGTTGGTGGCCCCGCACGAGGGGGTGGCTGACCCGGCATACGCGTTCCGTGCCCTGCGCGGCTCCGACAGGCGGACCCTCGTCGGCCGGTTCTGAACCCGGCGCGGGGACATCGCATACTTGACGGGTGTCCTCGAGTGCCCTCACCTCCGAGACATCGACCGAGCTCACTGCGTTGAGCCAGCTGGTGCAGTGCGGCGGAGTCGTCATCCTCTCCGGCGCCGGCCTGTCCACGGAGTCAGGGATCCCGGACTACCGCGGTCCTGACGGGACCCGACGCGTGACGCCGATGCAGTATTCGGAGTTCATCAGTTCTCCCGCCGCACGTCAGCGGTACTGGGCGCGCAGCTTCGTTGGCTGGCAACGCTTCTCGCTCGCCGAACCCAACCGCGGCCATCGTGCGGTCGCCCGCCTCCAGGAGCTGGGGCTCGTGGACGGCATCATCACCCAGAACGTTGACGGCCTCCACCAGGACGCCGGAGCGCATCGCGTCATCGAGCTGCACGGCAGCCTCCAGGTCGTGGTCTGCCTGACGTGCGGCGAGCGCAGCAGCCGTTGCGCGCTTCACGAACGGATGGACTCGGCCAACCCACTCTTCACCGACCGGGTCCGCTCCCTCGCGGAGGACGGGTCGCGGGCGTCCAGCCAGATCCGGCCGGACGGCGACATCCTCCTAGATGACGGCGTGATCACCGCCTTCCGGATGCCCCTCTGTCTCGTGTGTGGGAGGGACACCCTCAAGCCGGACGTCGTCTTCTTCGGGGAGTCGGTCCCGAAAAACAAGGTCGAACAGTCCTTCGACGTCGTCGCACGCTCGTCGTCGTTGCTCGTGCTCGGTTCGTCGCTGGCCGTGATGAGCGGCTACCGGTTCGTCCGGCGGGCGGCCCGCGACGGCATACCCGTGGCCATCGTCGCGTCGAGCCCCACGCGCGGAGATGCCGAGGCGACCGTGCGGCTGCACAGCCCGCTCGGCGAGACCCTGCACGCCCTGGTGACCGACGTGGCGGAGAGGTCCGGAAAGCAGCCCTGACGTCGTCGTTGGCTGGAGGTCATGAGCAGATCCGGCGCACGACGGCTAGATGCGTCGCAGCACCGCCGTCACCTTGCCGAGGATCGTCGCGGCGTCACCGTCGATCGGGGAGTATGCGGTGTTGTGCGGCATGAGCCAGACGTGGCCGTCCTTGCGTTTGAAGGTCTTCACCGTCGCCTCCTGGTCGAGCAGGGCCGCCACGATGTCGCCGTTCTCGGCGATCTGCTGCTGGTGCACGACGACCCAGTCGCCGTCACAGATAGCGGCATCCACCATCGAGTCACCGACCACCCTGAGCAGGAAGAGGGAACCCTCGCCGACGATCTGCTTCGGCAGGGGGAACACGTCCTCGATGGCCTCCTCGGCGAGGATCGGGCCCCCGGCCGCGATCCGGCCGACCACAGGGACGTAGGTCGCCTCAGGGCGGGCGTCGCCGGAGCCCGTCTCGGTGTCGAGCTGTCCGCTGCTGCCGACCAGCTCGCTCACCCCCCCGTCACCCGAGCGGTAGCCACGCTCGCCGAGGACGGCATCGGGGGAGACGACCTCGATGGCCCGAGGCCGGTTGGGGTCACGGCGCAGGTAGCCCTTGCGCTCCAGCGTGGTGAGCTGGTGGGCGACGCTGCTCGGGCTCGTCAGGCCCACGGCCTCGCCGATCTCACGCAGGCTCGGGGGATATCCGCGGCGGTCGACGGAGTTGCGGATCACCTCGAGGACGCGCCGCTGGCGAACGGTCAGCCCGTCACCCTGACCCCGCTCCGGCATCTCGTGGACGTCTGCCATGTGTCCCAACCCCTTCGTTGTCGCCCGTGGTCGCGCACCGGTCTCTGTCTCCGGACCCGCGGCCCAGCCATCTGTCGCGCAGTGGTGTTCTCGCAGGTCAGCACCCCTGTCAGACCCCGGTGGTGGACTACCTGCCATGAGGACAGACTACGCGTTTCGAACGCCAGTGCCAAACATGTGTTCGAGGCGTGTCTCGACTTTTTCGAACACCCGTGCTAGACATTCTCCAGGAGCTTTTTCGCACACCCGTTCGACGGGACGCCGACCGGCGAAGCAGATCCCGGCCCACGAAGGCACGGCCTTCGTTCGCGGGGACGATGAGAAGGAGGACAGCATGAGTGCAGCAGCTGCCTGGGACGTCGCACCGCTCGAAGGGGCCCGGAGTCAGCCCGTCCTGCACCTCGTCCCGAGCGGTCCGGATGTTGCCACGAGTGTGCCGGCTCTGAGGATCAGTCGCTTCGGACGGCTCCTAGCCACCACGAGCGTGGTCATCGTCGTCACGGTCCTTGCCGTCACGCTGCTCGGGATAGCCGCTGCGGGAGCATCGATCGACCACACCATCACGGTCCGGGTCGGGCAGACGCTCTCCGAGGTCGCCTCGGTCGAGCTTCCCCAGCTGTCCGTGGCCGAGGGAGTTGCCGAGATTCAGCTGGCGAACGACCTGAGCACGAGCCAGGTCCACGCCGGTCAGGAGATCGCCATCCCGGCCGTCGGCTGAGTGCCGCGTCCGTCGAGGCCCGCGCCCTAGGGCGCCCTGTCGGGCAGTGCGCCCGACCCCCTGAACGGCACCAGGACTCGACCCCCTGCTGCCGGCCTCGCGAGAGGACGAACGCCGCCCACCGACGCAGTGGGCGGCGTTCTGCGTCGCGACCCCCCTCTCGACACCGGCGCCTGCTGCGGACAGGGTCGTAGTTCAGGACGCCGACGGCCCTGTGGACAACGGGGAGACGACCGTTTCAGCATGCCTAGGCTCGGTCTCCTGACGAGGCCTGGGGAGGAATCATGTACTTCGCCGTCGATCCTGAGGATGTCGAGGCGGCTGCGGTGCCGCTGGCCCATCTCGCCAACGCCGTGGCAAACATCGACCTCGGGGCGGACCTCGCGCCGCTGGCTCTCGCGCTCCCGACGAGCAGTGTCGCCGCGGCGCTGCCGGAGCTCGGTGCGCGTTGGGCAGTCTGGGCCAGTGGGCTGAGGGAGGCCGCCAGCCGCCAGGCCGGGCGGCTCGGCAGCACCGGCACCTCGTATGCCGCGGCCGAGGCCATGGCGCGCTCGGCCCTGTCCGCAGGACGCCACCGGTCGTGACGGCCAGCTTCGGTGACGTGCGGCGCTGGCGTGCGGATCTCGTCGCCGGGTGTGCTCGCTCGGTCGCGGGCAACCGTTCGCGGCTCGAGGCCCTGGGCCGTCTGCTGGCGTCGGGCCCTCGAGAGACGGCGACCTGGGACGGCGAGGCGGCGCGGTCGGCTCAGGCACGGCATACCGATCTGGTGGGGGAGCACCGTCGGATGGTGTCCGCCGTGGCGGCGACCGCAGCAGCGCTCGAGCGTGCTGCAGAACAGGTGGTCGGCATCGTCCGCCTCGCTGCCGCTGCCGAGGAGGTCGCCGGGCGGCACGGGCTGGCAGTCACGGAGCAAGGTCAGCTCGTCGCCGTGCCGGGGTGGCCGGTCCCCGCTGACCCCGGTGAGGCACAGGTGGCCGCGTTGGCCCGGGAGCGTGCCGGTTGGGAGGTGCGTGACGACCTCCAACAGCTCCTCGTGCGGGCGGCGAAGGTCGACTCGGCGTTGCGCGCGGCACTGGTCGAGGCGGCGGCCGGACTGGTCGCGATGTCGGCAGGAGGCACGATCGCGCAGATCTGGGCCGGATCAGGCCGTGGCGACGACCCCCGGCTGCCACTGGTCCCGACCGGCTTCGGTGGTCCTGGATGGACGCCCTGGGACAGCGCCGCGTGGTGGAGGCTGCTCACGTCGGGCGAGCAGGAGCGAGTGGTCCTCGAGCAGCCGGAGCTCGTCGGGCCAGCGGACGGGGTGCCCGCGTGGGCCCGCGACCGCGCCAACCGGACCCTGCTCGATCGAGTGGAGACCTGGCTGACCGAGGAGCAGGCACGGCTGCACCCGCCGGCGGGACCGGTCCCGCCGTTGCTCCCGACCGGCAACCCGTGGGTGGAGCAGTCCAGCCGGGTCGTCGCCCAGCTGGCCTCGGTGCGGGCCCTCCGGGAGGTGGTCTCGCAGCGCGACGGCCGCGTCCGTCAGCTCCTGCTCATCGACACCTCGGGGCGCCTGACCAAGGCGGCCGTCGCGGTCGGTGACGTCGACCGCGCGGGCCACGTCGCCGTCTTCATCGGCGGCCTGACGACGACGGTCAACGGTGACGTCCGGCGGTACGACACGGCGATGGGACAGATGACGGACCTCGCGCGGCGACAGTCACGAGCTGGGGGCGACGGGCGGGACGTCGCCGCGGTGACCTGGATGGGCTACGAGGCGCCGCAGTGGAACGACGTCATCGAGCCGAGCCGGTCGGTGCTGCTGCGGCGCGCCGCCGAGGCGGGCGCACCGCACCTGGCGGACTTCGCCAACGGCGTCGACGCGGCCGGAGGCCCAGGTGAGCCACCGCAGCTGACCGTGTGGGCGTACTCCTACGGCTCACCCACCGCCGGCCTCGCTCTTGCCGGCACGAACACCGGCGTGGACGACCTTGTCGCCTTCGGCTCGCCCGGTCTGGGTGTCCGCGACGCGGCCCAGCTGCGCCTGACGACCGGGCACCTGCATGTGCTCGAGACCGGCGACGACGTCGTCGCCGACCTGGCTCGCTTCGGCCGCGACCCGGACCACCTGCCCGGCGCCGATGTCCTCTCGACCTCGAGGATGCCGCTGCCCGACGGGACGACGGGGCGAGAGAGCCGCGGTCACAGCCATTACCTCGAGCCGGGGTCGACGAGTGCCTGGAACATTGCCGCGGTGGCGGCCGGGACGCCGCAGCTGCTCGTGCGCCGCGACGAGTGTGGTCACCTCACACCACCGACGGACGTCTCGTGCGAGCTCACGACGGGGCACTGAGATCCGGGCAGCACCGTATGCCGGGTCAGATTTGCCCGAGCCCGACGCGGCTCAGGCTCCCCAGGAGGCCTGGCTGCCGCCTACCCGCTCCTCGGTGACCCGCTCGAGGTAGCCGGAGTCCTTGAACGCCGCTACGGGGTCGCGGGGCAGACCCTTGGCCTCGCGCGCGCCGGCGAGCGGGTCGCGCACGTCGCTGTTGTAGGCATCCATGAGGACGGCGTTCGCGCCGAGCACGTCCCCCGACTGCTGTGCTGCCACGAGTGCCTCCCGGTCGACGAGCAGCGCCTTCGCCATGGCCTCCTCGACGTTCAGGACGGACCGGATCTGGGCCTGGATCTTCGGCTCGATGTTGTGGCACTGGTCGAGCATGAAGTTCACGGCCGAGGCCGGGAGGTGGGCGTCCTGCTCGACGATCTCATGGAGGATCCGGAAGAGCTGGAACGGATCCGCCGCCCCGACCATGAGGTCGTCGTCGGCGTAGAACCGGGAGTTGAAGTCGAACGCGCCAAGCCGCCCGGCCCGCAGCAGCATCGCGACGATGAACTCGATGTTCGTGCCCGGCGCGTGGTGGCCGGTGTCGAGGACCACCTGCGCCTGGTCGCCGAGGGCGAGGCAGTGCGTCAGCGACGTGCCCCAGTCGGGGATGTCCATGGTGTAGAAGGACGGCTCGAAGAACTTGTACTCGATGAGCAGCCGGTGGTCTGCGTCGAGCAGCGCGTAGATCTGCTGGAGCGAGTCGGCGAGCCGGTCCTGACGGCCGCGGATCGAGTCCTGGCCCGGGTAGTTCGTGCCGTCCGGCAGCCACAGCTTGAGGTCGGTCGACCCGGTGGCGCGCATGACGTCGATGCACTGGGAGTGGTGGGCAACGGCCTTGTCCCGCACGGCCTTGTCGACGTGTGCCAGGGAGCCGAAGCGGTAGTCCTCGTCCTGGAAGAGGTTGGAGTTGACGGCACCGATGCGCACTCCCTCGGTCTCCGCGTGCTCCCGCAACCGCTCCCAGTGCTCGACGAGGTCCCACGGGATGTGCAGGGACACCCGCGGGGCGAGACCCGTGACGCGGTGGACCTGAGCCGCGTCGGAGACCTTCTCGAAGGGGTCACGGGGCACACCGGGGCTGGAGAACACCTTGAAGCGGGTCCCCGCGTTGCCGAAAGCCCAGGAAGGCAGCTCGAGGGTGAAGGTGTCGAGGTCGGTCAGTCGCGTCGTCGTCGTCATGCTGGGCGGGCTCCGATCAGCGCCGGTCAGGCGCCGTAGTTGGTGCGGATGAACTGGCGGGCGTCCTTCGCGAGCCGCATGCCGTCGGTCCACGTGTTGCGCCAGATGGCGAGGTTGGACGACAGCGTCGGATGGACGACCTCGGACGAGAACGACTCGAAGGTGAGCACCCCCTGGTAGTCGACCTCGTGCAGCGCCGTGAAGAACTCCTCGAAGGGGACGGACCCGGTGCCCAGCGCGCCGCGGTGGGACTCGCCCAGGTGGACGTAGCCGAGCTTGCCCGCGTCCGCAGCCGCGTGCACGGCCGCCGAGAAGGACACCTCCTCGATGTTCATGTGGTAGACGTCAAGGTGGGCAACGACATTCGGCCGGTCCACCTCCTCGATGAAGGCGAGCGTCTGCTCCGTCGTGTTGAGGACGTTCGTCTCGTAGCGGTTGCAGAACTCCAGTCCGAGGGTGATGTCGCTCTCGGCCGCCTTGTCGGCGAGCCACGCGATCGACTCGATGGAGCTGGCCCGACCGCGTTCGGTGACGGGCGCGGCATACCGGCCGAGCTTGGAGAAGATCACGCCGCCGAGATAGTGACCACCGACGTCCCGGGTCAGTGAGACGACGTCTGCGAGCATCGCGCGTCCGCGTGCGACGCATTCGGGGTCCTCGCTCGAGACGTCGGTCTCCTCGGTGAGGCCGAGTGAGAACCCTGACTGAAGACCATTCTCCTGCAGCAGCTTCGCGGTCATGTCGGCATCGAAGGTCTCGACGTCGGGCATGGTGAGCTCGATGAGGTCGTAGCCCGCCTCCCGGGTCGACTCGATGGCCTTGCGGGCCTCGTCGGGGCTCCAGCCGCCGACCCAGACCAGCGCGTGGACGCCGATGGTGTTGGTCATGTCATGCCTTTCGGTGGTGGCGTTGTTTGAGCGGTTGAGCGGTTGAGTTGCATCAGCGGACGAACGCCTGCGGCACACCGGAGTCGACCGGGATGATCAGGCCGGTCGTCACCGGCAGGGTGCCGTTGGTCAGGGCGACGACCGCCAGCGCGACGTGCTCGGGCAGCACCTCCTCCTTGAGGACGGTCCGCTGGGCGTAGTACCGGCCGAGGTCCTCCTTGGCGACGCCGTAGGTCTTGGCCCGGGACGCGCCCCACCCGCCGGCGAAGATGCCCGAGCCCCGGACGATGCCGTCGGGGTTGATGCCGTTGACCCGCACCCCGATGTCGCCGAGCTCCGCGGCGAGCAGTCGCACCATGTGCGCCTGGGCCGCCTTGGCGGAGGAGTAGGCGACGTTGTTCGGACCGGCGAAGACGGCGTTCTTGGAGCAGATGTTGACGATGTCGCCGCCGAGCCCCTGTGCCCTCAGCACCGGCTCCACCGTCTTGGCCACGACGAAGGAGCCGCGCGGCATGATCTGGTACTGCAGGTCCCAGTCCTCGAGAGACGTGTCGCCGAGCGAGCCCGCTCGGGTGATGCCGGCGTTGTTGACGATGAGGTCCAGGCCGCCGAACGCGAGCACGGCGTCGACAACGCCCGCAGCGACAGCCTGCGCGTCGGTGACGTCCATGCAGACCCCGGCCGCCTTGTCGGGTCCGCCGAGCTCGTCGGCTACAGCGGCCACCCTGGCCGAGTCCAGGTCTGCCACGACGACGTTCGCACCCTCGGCCACGAGGGCACGAACCGTCGCCAGCCCGATGCCGGACGCGCCGCCCGTGACGAGCGCGACGCGGCCGGCGTGCGGCTTCGGTCTGGGACGGCGCTGGAGCTTGAGCTCCTCGAGGATCCAGTACTCGACGGCGAACTTCTCCGCCTCGTTGACGGGCGCGTAGGTCGAGACCCCCTCCGCCCCGCGCATGACGTTGATCGCATTGACGTAGAACTCACCGGCCACGCGGGCCGTCTGCTTGTCGGCGCCGAACGAGAACATCCCGATACCCGGCACGAGGACGATGGCGGGGGCCGCGCCACGCATCGCCGGTGAGTCGGCGACCTTGTGGCGCTCGTAGTAGGCGCGGTACTCCTCGCGGTACTCCTCCTCGAGCGCCACCACCCGCGCGACGACCTCCTCGACCGGCGCATCAGGCGCGGTGTCGAGCAGCAGCGGCCGGACCTTCGTGCGCAGGAAGTGGTCGGGGCAGCTCGTGCCGAGGTGGACGAGGTCGTGCGCCTTCTCGCGGGCGAGGAAGTCGAGGACGGCCTCGCTGTCGGTGTAGTGCCCGACCTGTCGGCTGTCCCGGGACGCGACGGCCCGCAGGTGGGGGAAGAGCTCGGCCGCACGCTGGCGGCGCGCTGGCCCGGGGAGCGGGGCACGGCTGGCGTCGGGGGCACCGAAGGGCTCCGACTTGGAGTGCGAGTCGAGGTATGCCGCGGCCTCGCGGATGATCCGCAGGCTTCGCTCCTCGACCTCGTCGCTCGTCGTGCCCCACGCGGTGAGACCGTGGCCGCCGAGGACGGCGCCGATGAGGCCCTGCTGCGCGGCGAGGTCGCGCATCGCCTTGCCGAGCTCCCATCCGGGACGTTTCCAGGGCACCCAGGCGACGGCGCCCCCCCAGATCTCCTGGACGAGGCGCTCCCCGTCGGCCGCGCAGGCGAGGGCGATGACCGAGTCGGGGTGCAGGTGGTCGACGTGGGCGTGCTCGACGAGGCCGTGCATCGGGGTGTCGATGGAGGGGGCGGCACCCCCGGCCCCGTGCGCGCAGAAAGAGAAGAGCGCCACCATCTCGTCTTCGTGCTCGACGCCCCGGTAGACGCGGTCGAGGGCCTTGAGACGGTCCCGTTCGAGGACGGCGAGGCCGCCCGCGCGCAGCCTGCCGAGGTCACCGCCGGAACCCTTGACGAAGAGGAGATCGACCGGCTCGCCGCTGGCCGGGTTGTCGACCGTGACCTTCACCGAGGTGTTCCCGCCCCCGTAGTTCGTCACCGTCGGGTCCGAGCCGAGCCGGTTGCTGCGGGCAAGGAGCTCGCGCACACCCTCGGGCAGCGGACGCTCTTCCTCGGGCGACGTGGCACTCGTGTCAGACATGGTGGGGTTTCCTTTCGGCGGACTGTGCTGCGATGCTGGTCATCTGGACGAGCGGGTGCGCGCGTCCAGCAGCGCGAGGAACACTGCGTAGGACCGCTCGAGCCGGACCGCCTCGCTGCAGTCGGGGGCCACCGGGACGGCGGTGGCGACGAGCCGGTCGACGGTCTCGTTGAGGTGCGGCGCGTCGCCGGTGGTCGCTCGAGCGATGGCGTGCGCCGCGAGGATGGCCGCGCCCACGGCGCTGCCCCCGGTCAGGGCATGGACGACGCCGGAGCCGGTCAGCGCCCCTCGCCCGCGGCCCAAGGGGCCGGCGCCCAAGGGGCCGGCGAGAGGCCTGGTCAGGACCGGGGTAAGCACCGTGGACCGGACCGTGTTCCACGTCGCGCTGCGGCTCGCCCCGCCTGTGATCGTGTGCCGGCTCGGGCGGATGCCGAGCCGGGTAAGCGTCTCGACCCCCAGGCGCTCCACGAAGGCGACGCCCTCGAGGACGGCCCGGTAGGCGTCGACCTCGTCCAGCGGCTCACCACTCGTCACGGACTGCAGGCTCGGGTCAGCGACCGGAAAGCGTTCACCCGCGCGGGCGAGGGGGTAGCGGACCACCGTGCTCGGCCCACGGACAGCGGCGGCCCGGTCCAGGTCGGCGAGGTCGCGCCCGGCGAACTCGGCGTCGAGGACACCGGCGCCGGAGCTCGAGGCGCCCCCGGGCCAGAAGTCGCCCGACGGGGAGAGGTGAGAGTAGACCGCACCATCCGGTGTGGTCAGCTCGTCGGCACTGACCGCCTTGAGGACGAGCGTCGTGCCGAGCACGCCCATGGTGTCGCCCGGGTGGACCGCTCCAGTGCTCAGCTGGGCCGTGCAGCCGTCCGTCATCCCGGCCACGACGACGACGTCGACCGGAAGGCCGAGGGCAGCGGCGGTCGAGGACGAGACGATACCGAGGACCTGGCCGGGCAGCACGAGTTCCGGCAGCCCGACGGTCGACAACCCGATCGCGGCCATGGCCTCCACCGGCCACCTGCGCCGGCCGAGGTCGATGCCGGCCTTGAGAGCGTGGGAGGTGTCCGACGCGACGACGGTGCCGACGAGGGCGGCAGCGGCGACGTCCACCGTCGAGAGCATCAGCGCCGGACCGTGACCGCTCGAGACGCGAAACTCCCTGTCAAGGCTCAGCATCCGTCCCAGGCTCGACGCGCCGCCGAGGCCGCGTGCGCTCACGTCCGCAGCCGACGAGGAGTCGTCGTACAGGCGTGCATCGCCGAGCGGAGACGCGTCGCTGGCGCACGGCACCACGGTGCCCGACGTCCCGGTGAGCGACAGCGCACGGACCCGCTTCGCCGCGGAGCCGAGGTCACGGCATACGTGGGAGATGACCGTGCAGGCGACCCGGGCATAGTCCGACGTCTGTCGCGAGACTCCTCCGGCCGAGCGGACCGGCGCCGGCAATAGCGCCGCGGCCGTTGCCAGGGTCTGACCGGTCAAGGCATCGAGGGCGACGCAGCGGGCACTCGCTGTCGCGAGGTCGATGCCGAGGGTGATCGCGTCCATCACCCGGCCACCCGGAGGAGCACGATGTCGGCAACCGTGGTCAGGTCGGCGACGGCGACGTCGGCCTCCGCAAGCTGCTCGGGGGTCGGGTGCTCGGGAGCCTCCCCCCGGGTCACCCAGATGGTGCCCATCCCGAGGGCACGGGCGGGCCGGACGTCGGTGTCGAGGCGGTTGCCGATGTGGACGGCGTGCTCCGCGGTGGTGCCGGCCCGGTCGAGCGCCCAGTCGAAGAACTCGCGGCTCGGCTTCTCGTGGCCGACCACGGCAGAGATGCCCCAGATGTCGATGTAGTCGCCAAAGCCGTCGCGCCGCAACGCTTCCACGGTCGCGAGCTCCTGGTTCGCGACGACGCCGAGGGTGACGTGTCCGTGCAGGGCGCGGAAAAGGGCGAGAGCATCGGGGTATGCCGTGCCGGCCGGGTGCGTCCAGTGCTCAGCGGTGCGCTGGTGCAGCTCCCCCCGGAGCGACTCGTCGCCCAGGAGCTCGCGGGCGAGCGTGCGGCGCAGCCCGCCGGACTGTCGGTTCCGGACCTCGTCGTAGATTCGGTCGAAGTCCCCCTGCCGGACCGGGGGAGCGCTCTGGCAGAGGCGGATCTCTTCCAGTGCGCGGCGGACCGCCGACGTGTAGCTCCCGTCGGGGTAGATCGGGCCACCGACGTCGCAGAAGACGACGTCGATCCGCTCCGGCAGGCTCACGTCCCTCACCGGCCGTGGGCGAGGTTGTCACGGCGCTCGTCGATGTCGTCGCGGGCGAAGAACGTGCTGACCTGCTCCTCGGTCAACGGTGCGACCCCTCCGACGGCGTAGGCCGTGGCACGGACCCGAGCGCCCTTGACGGCCATCGTTGACACGGCCTCGACCCCTGCGGTGGTCGGGGCGATGGCGACGATGCCGTGGTTGGCAAGCAGGACGAGCTGGGGGAGGGCAGCGTGCCGCTCGGCGTAGTCGCGCAGCGCCCGGACGTAGATCCGGCCCAGGTCGATGCCCGGGGTCGCATAGGGGACGAAGAGCGGGCGACCGATGACGACGGCCTCGTCGGAGTAGACGATCCGCTCCCATGCCTCGGCGGCCCGGACGCTCGCGAGGAGCCCGACGACATCGGTCGGGTGGGTGTGCCCGACGAAGCGGGCTGTCTCCGTCCCGCCGTCGAGGCCGACCGCGACGTGCTGGACGGCGGTGTGGACGATGGTCTCGATCGACCCTCGTCGCGGGATGCCCTCTGCGCGAGCGGCGTCCACCGCCACGAGGGCCGCTGTGAGGTCACCCTGGGTCGAGCGCGGGTCGTCGACGAGCGCCATGATCTCGTCGGAGTCGACGACGACGAAGTCCTCGGCCGTCGAGGACGCGAGGTTGGCGCCGGACGCCTTGACGACGAGCCGACCGTCGTCGAGCCGCTGCGAGGTGTTGCCCTCCGCGAGCACCGCCAGGTCCCGGGCCGGCTCGCCGAGAAGACGGGTCAGGGCGAGCAGCTCCGGTGTCGTGAGACTCGGGTCCCAGGTGGTGGGCATCAGCGACTGCCTCCGTAGCGTCGGTTCGTCAGCGCGTTCAGGAGGGCGGCGAAGA
>JAABUW010006223.1_pt1 | contig 15107 bp, 9 predicted proteins | sample 5560081 | NCBI WGS metagenome assembly JAABUW01 (sample SAMN10711882, study PRJNA513363) | rock metagenome | isolation source: Antarctica rocks | place: Antarctica: Victoria Land, Knobhead sud
CATTCTCCCTTCTCGAGACACCAACGAGGCCACTACAGTAACTGAGATCACCATGTAGCCTCTAGACAAGCCTCTGGGAACGTTCCAAACACTTATGGCCACCATGGAGCCGGTATGGGATCGTTGCTAGGTAGTCACGTTACTTGACAATCCGACGGTATCCGCAGTGGAACACTGCTCTCCCACCACTAAACCTGCCTTCCGACCCTGGTACTGGTAGGTTGGAGATGGGACAGATCGGCTTGAACAGGTTCTTGGGTTCTCGAGAATGCGGACACCCACATCGTTTCGAGAGCAGCGACTGTAGTGGCAGCATCCAGGCTCGTTCTTCGGAGATTACGCCCACACGCTCGGGTTGACAACGAGTAAACAACAAATCTCTCGCCCAGAGGACTGTCACAACCAATGCCGACGTTTCGACAATTTGGTCAACATCATCGAGGCCTGGTCTCAAGTTCTGCAGAAGCCCAGGGCTAGTTCGTACAGCATCGACCACACAATTGAACCAGACAGACCAATGAACCCACCAAGAGTCGTTGCGGTGCCAAGGGTACCACCTCAGAACCCAGCGATCGGGTACATCTCAGATACAAGACCTGCTTTGAGAAAATGCATCATGCCGTGGAGCTATATCCCAGCAACAAACATGCTTACCACAGTTTACTCTGATTTACGACCCTGCAACAACCCGACAAGCAGCATTCATCCGGCCACAGAGCGACAAGGCCATTGTGCCAGGTCATTCCGTATGGTGGACTCGTGCGCAGTGCGACCTCCACGATGAGATTTGGTGCCACCTCACCGACTGGCAGGATGACACTTGTGGCCGCGTTCCAGCAACGAACACCCTCGCCTCCACAACCCACCGGAAGGCGCAGGATAACAGCGAATTGGTGCCTTTTGTGTGTCCAGGACAACATGGTGTTCGAGTACCACACGACCTGCATCAACGGCTCGGATCCTGGATCTCGCATTGGCGAATCATTACCAAAGCGTTGGGCCGGTTTCACTGCATGGTTGGCAACTGGCGCGCAGGCGCTGCATGCGATTGGAGGAGTGCCGATGTTTTTCGAGGAGCTTTTCGAGCTGTTGTACAGATTTTTCGGTTTTTACATGCGGGTTCGCCAAACGCTGTTCGGCGCCAAGCGCATAGATGAACGTTAGTAACAGCGTGGCATCTCGTTGACGACATGTCTTTCTGCCAGTCTCCGCGAGAGGTTGCATGGCTGGCGAACCACCCGGCACCGGCGAGAGCGTGGAATGTGATCTCCACATTTTCGCGGTCATACTGACTCCTCTACGTAAGATGCGGTGAAAACGCCTGCCCTCAATGTCGATCAAGGATCTGGGGACGGATTCCGATCGTGTGGAGAGTTGGCAAATTCGTCTAATTTGTCCTTGATAGGTAAGGCGCCAGAACCAGGATTGAGGATGGATCTCGTAGATCATCTGAGATGCTAACGAGGACCGGCACGCTTGAACGTTGGCTCCGAGGGCTCACATGACTTGTTGCTCCGGTCCCGAATTCGATCAGACATCAAAGCCCGATGGTCACTACATGCGAAGGGAACAATGTCAACAATTGCCCGGCCGCCATTACTCAACCAGCAGCAATTCGAGGTAATCTAATTGTCAGGGCTAACGACTCCCACAGTTGCACAGCATCATCGGGTCGTGCTCCTCGTCCCATTTCATCATCACATTGTCCGCGGAAGAATCACTGTGATTTGAAATGGCAGCGAGCATGACCGAGTCAGTACGTGCAGCGCACGTCTAGGCCAGCCTGGGGCGAGCGAAGTGGCATGGTCCACACACCAATCGGGCGCCGTTAGATGTGGTCAGAGGTAGCGGAGGTTGAAAATTTAGCTTCGCATTCAAATCGGTCGACTAACTTTTTAGCTTTAGCACGTGCAGCAATGGTGAGACATCTCACATGGGTTGGGAAGATCTATGCCGTATCGAGTACTTGCACTTAACAGTTTTGGGCAGTCACTCGATTCCGGTTTCCGAAATTCCAAATAGCTTTGCCAACGGTTTGCCGTATCTTCTTTTGCTGCTGTTCTTTGCCGTAGATCGAAACTTTCGCAAGTAGCTGATCTCATCATCGGGTCCTGCCAATGAGCGTGCAACGTCCAGAAGTAGTATCGACTCCGTGTCGTTGTTTGCCTTTTGAGAATATTTTTAGTTTTCGAGATCGCGATCAACCCTAGATCTCTGCGTCGCTGCTCAATGTCACGCCAAGAATCAACCGGACTGGTGGGATTGTGCTTTCGGTAGAAGCAGCCGACCGTTTGATGCAACCCCCAGCCAGTGTCTATATCCATCGTTTTGGCTTGACAAGCCGAAATGAGGATCCCCTTGTACGTTCCTATGGCTGCGAAACGGGATGATATACCGTACAGGATCTAAAAATATGATTGTTCGTGGCAAGTAGGCAGGTATTCAATCGCATACTCGTTGCTGTGAAAGGGTGGTGTCGTCGCATTCTTCGGTCGCGCTTAATTGCCCCACTGGATTCGGGGTGGTCGCCAACCATACACTGCTCACATCGGCGATAGAGCTCCTGGGCTAGCGCGAGGATCCGCTAGAGGTAGTGTCGCGCAAAGTCATCTACGGGTCAATTTCGCTGGGACGATCGCCCGCATATCCACTCCGAGACTTTGTGCTCTGACTCGGTGCACGGGTAATGGCGAATGCTGGTGATTGATGTCTTCCTCCGCTGGCACCCCTGGTAGAGGAGGACGTCGCATGTGTTCTTTACCGCTAGCCCCCTTGCAAAGAGCGCCGGACGGCTCCAGAGCGGGCAGGATAGACGAAAGGCACATGGGACTCCTTGCAAGCTGAACGCACCTTTCCAGGACGCTGGATCGCATTGACGCACGCACTGTATACGTCCTGCGCGATCCCAATCCCCTGGTGGATACATCAGATCCATGGTACTGTGTTGTATCTTGCGCACTCGTGGCTCCCAAGTCCCAAAGATCGTTGTGTTCGAACGGCGGCGCATCCGCGGCTGCATACTCTACCTGCAAATACACATCCCACGGCCGAGTGCGTGTCGCAGGCCCCTCATCGTACTCCACATCATCGTCGGTCGATTTTTAGAGTTTCGCTTTCCGTTGTGACGGACCTGCCACTAGAGGTGGATCGTTGGCTACGGAACTCTATCTAAATTGCCGCAGTGCTTGGCTCCTTCCCTGACCCAGCGACGCACCGTTCGGTCAACGGCAGTTCTTATATTCCACACCAGGACTCGTAGCCTGCTGCACAAGCAACGCTGCATTTCAACCACCTCCACCACCCGACCGTTTGTACCCGCAAGCCCTCAGTCCTTCACACCTGTTGGCTTCCTCCCACTCTCGACCAAGTGTGAAGCAACGATTGTTACTCACGCCGCCGCCACTCCAACGTCACCTCATCCGACATGCCTCAACACAAGAGAGGTCCGTGGTACGTCGATCAATCCCCGTTGTCAGCGTCAGCGCACCGCTGTTGCGATCACAGACATCCCTCCCGCACGTTCATATTGCTAAACGATCACTTCATTCAGGTCTCAGACGGAAGACTCGATGCTGATGTCTTTGGTCAATCTCCATGGAGCACACAACTGGGTACGGATCTCACAGGCAATCCAAACGAGATCGCCCAAACAGTGTCGCGAGCGATTCCATCAGAATCTCAAGCCCAATTTGAACCATGACCCAATCACACCCGAGGAAGGGGTGCTGATCGAGCAAATGGTCGCCGACATGGGCAAGCGCTGGGCGGAAATTGCGCGACGTCTGCGAGGTCGCAGCGATAATGCTGTGAAGAACTGGTGGAACGGTGGCATGAACCGACGACGACGAAGCAACCAGCACCGGCGTCCTGAGCATGAAGTTCGTCAACAGATGGATGCCTCTCGTGTACCCGTTCAGAACAGGCCACCTCCACCACAGCAACACGCACTGCCCTCTGGATTCGCTCACGTGCAACCGCACTTCTTCTCACACCCGGTATACCATCCTGGTCCTGTAGGCATACCACAACCGATGCGCCTTCCGTCGAATGGCCCTCCCCTCCGATCAAATGGACTGGTCGAAACTCCGCTACCGTCACCCTCCGCATGGTCTCAGATGTCCACCGATGGCCCTCCTTCTCTGATGTCAGACGTTTCGTCAGCGTCGGCTCGATCACCTCATCACGGAGCCTCTCCCATCGAGCTCCAGCCTCTCTCGGGCGCACGCAGTGAACGACGACAATCGGCTGCACCAATGCTGCAGCTGGGCGTGCCTGGTTGTTTCGTCCAGGAGCACGACTTCCAGATGCCTACGATGCCGATGCAACGCTATGGCGAGATGCAAAAGCAGCCCCCGCGCATGCTGCAGGAGCCGTTCATGCCGGCGCAATCATTTCCGCACCCAAGCCAGTATCTACCGTCCCAGCCTCGCAACGCACCGATGCTTCACGGGCACAGCGGCCTGCACTCGTACCATACGATGCCCACTGAAGTGCACTCGAAGATGAGAGTCGCGCCACCTCCCTACCACCACCAGATGCCATCTCCAATGGCGGTGCAGCTCCCAAGCATCTCGGACATGTCCCGGGAAATGCACGACGCAAAGTCTACGCAGATCGACCCTGCTCTGAGCCAAGTCCGCTGCACGCCAGTGTCATCTGCTCCAACGTCTGAAGACTCGCCGAAGGACAAGATGAGCTTGTCCAACCTCACCACCTGAAGTGACGTTGGAATCCCTTGGTGTGGACGGTATCTTCAGTTTACCACAACTCCAATCCCCTTTTACCATTAAGATACCCACCAGCCGAACGGCTGTCGACTCTCGCGCTTTCTTTGTTCATACTAGCGTTTTAGCGGACGGGCGAGGATGATCAACATTGACAGCATATCTGAGACAGTCAACAGTAGCCAGTACAGACTACTAATAATAACGAGCTCCGAGCCCATCTGATTGTTGAGCGCGATTTTTGTTTTTCCTTCCCTTCTCCATCGTCTGATACGCTACCACTGTGAGATTTGGATACTGTGTAACTGCCAAATGCGGTATCGGGTCCTGACCGTTGTTAGGCATTATATTAAGTACCGCGGTTTCGTGCTGTACTCTGCGTAGTTTTGGTACAAACCCTTATAGCTAATGAAGGCTTATACTAGAGTCCAAAGGCGGGGGCCGTTTATAACGGTTACCAAACAGTATAATAGCAGCTAGTCTACGAGTGACTACCGGCGACAGCCTAGAAAGTGGGTTCGATCCCCACCTAGTATAGACTTAGAATACTAGCCGGAGCTTACGAAGGTTCCCTATTTGACAGGGACTTCGTCTAGACATAGGAATAAGCTTTTCGGGTGTTCTATACTCTTAAAGCTAGTAGAGTCTCGGGGATAGTGTTAGGCATTATATTAAGTACCGCGGTTTCGTGCTGTACTCTGCGTAGTTTTAGTACAAACCCTTAGAGCTAATAAAGGCTCATACCGTCAACCCGCAGTCCGTTTCTGGAATATGGCGTAACGGTTCTCCTTATTTCCGAGTGCTCGGTCGTAGTCGGAAATGAAGCACTTCCAGAACAAGCCAAATCGCTTTTGCGCTATCCTCCCAGAAAAGTAGAGTTCGAATGGTTTCAGATGCGTGGAGGAGTACTATTTTCAGATGTCTTCGAGTCCGTGTTCAGGGCGTGAACGTTTGAACGGCGCTGTGGTGTACCTTCGTAGCGCCATCGGCGGCCGCACCGTTGTCTGTGTTCGTGGTGGCGCTTGGTCGAGGGGGTTGGCGTCGCGGGGGTGCACAGGCTACAGCCATACAGGTTGCCAACTGCCCCAGGAGCACTCATTCTGATACTGTAGGATGGTCCGGCGGAGAAAGGATGACATTCGCAGGATTCATCACCGAGCTCTGGACGAGATTGTGATGTGCGAGAGTGGTTGAGTAGCTGGTATGGAAGATCGTGTCGCTTTTCTGAGGACGTTTTGGGTTGGTGCCAGTATGTGTGAGAACAGACGCGACACGCCTATCTACCGGTGCTGCTCTCGAAAAACGTATCAACGATGTCGCCATTACAGCAAACGCTAAGGGGAAAAGCGAGCGGTTCGTTCTGTGAGAGCAAGCTCGAGGTCGCCTCGCCTCGCCGTCTTGCTTGATCTCGAGAAACACGTTAGGAGTGCCCGCACTGCAGTCGCTGAACATTGAAGCCGCGTTTGTGGCTGTTGCGGAAAAGTGTTGTCAAGAATCGCGCGACGTGATTGGTCCACCGACTTCAGGATCGAGAACTCCAGTCAAGCAGCTTTCACCAAGAACGGTAGACGGCATTGCAGCACATTAATTCCAGTGAGCTTATATGCATTGCCGTTGACCTTTCTAATTCCTGAGAGTGTGCGTTTGATGAGCACGATGATACCCTGACGCCTGGTCACACCCGCCATCTTCACGCGACCGCCCCATGTCATTTTCTCCGGACAAAGGCGCAGTCCTCGATGGCACGTCGTTCACACGACAATTGGTACGATATCAGTACGAGGTACTCGACACTATATGATACTAACAGTTCTTACCTAGTCCCAACGAGACTTATCTTTGCAAATTCCCATCAATCGCGTAACAGTGCCTGGGGTTGTACTCACATCGTAAGTCTATCTGAATGGAATACGATCACGACCGGAGTGACTTTGCTGAGAACTGTGCCTTCCCAAGTGCTTGCTTTGCGGACCAACTATATGAAGATGGTTCGGCAATTGGGTGCCTTTCAAACCTGCTTGCCGTTGGCTTCCGAAGATTCGAGATAGATGCATACTGGGATGCGAGCCGACATGTCTGGAGTCTATGTCCGGTCGAGCTGGGAGATATTAGACCTGATCAGCTATCGTTACCATCGCTAGCCTTACGCGACACGTTTGAGGCGCCACATGAGCCTGCGGTGGCGTCCCCACATCTGCTTGTACGACAGGATGATTCATCCACCGAGATCCTGGCCCCTTCACTATCGACACAGAGCAATAGCGAGACCTTATCCTCGCCCTCAACGACAGCCACTTTGGACTCAGGAGCAACAACCGCCGGCGATGGCACTCCTGAGCCTACTGCGGTAGCGGGACCCGGCACTGCAATCGACACAGGAGGCTACTCGTGTACCACTTCGGCGACCCTTCAGCTACTGCTTCAAGTACTCTCCTCGCATCTCGATTCAACACAGACCAACGTCAACGCCACCGTAAGCTACCTAATTCTCAACCTGCATCAAGCCGCCAGCGCGAGTGGACAGACCTCCAACCTCACAATGGACCTGCCACGTGGCAATAACAGTCTAGGATCTATCTTGCTTTCTCCGACGACCAATATCTCAAACTATCTGTACACACCGCAGGATCTCAATGAGCAGAGAGCGGACCTCAACGCTAGCTTCCGTTGGTTCAGCGTCAATCCTACTCGAGAAACGGAGTCGGCATATTTCAACGTTAACAGGAGCGGAGGCAATGCAGTCACTCTAGATGGGTGGCCTGCGGAGAGCTTCGTCGAGATGACGCAGGCGAAGCGACTACTTGTTGGTGTTAGCCATGTCCAGCCAGAGCTTCGTCAATACAACTTGACTGCTGACGGTACCCTGTTATTTTCTTCGGGCGATCTTGGAGTACCCAGATCAGTGGAGATCGATACAGACGGGCAAATTTCGAACGGATGCTTCTTCGACGCAGACACTCTCGACGTCAGTAACGTCAACAACTCTTGGGCTGCGGTTGGACTGAACAGCACCACAGTCTCTGGACTAGCTTCGAACCTAGCGGCAGCCAACAATTTGACGCACTGCGGTATCGCGCCCATATTGAATCGTACACTTGGTGGCACCACCGCGGACGAGGACTGGCAGGTAAGCACTGATGGGTCCACAAGGTTCTCCTAGGCACAATCGGCGTTTGTGTAGCGCACTGAGACTTTTTGGACTCTTGCAAAAGACTGAGACACTTGCTGACCTGTTTACTCTTCTGCTCTGCAGCCCTACAAAGCTTTTGTGCAAAGCACCATATGGTCGTGGGCGCCGGGCGAGCCGCGCAACAGCACTGACCCGGACGCCAACGACCCAAGTACATCGACTGGATGTGCTGTCTTGAATGCTGAGTCTGGCTACTGGCAGGTTGAAAACTGCGGCGCAAACCATCACAGCGCCTGCGGCATATTCGGACAGCCGTACAGATGGACTATAAGCGACGATAGTACAACATACCAAGACGCCGGTATCTCGTGCGATGACGGCACAACGTTTGATGCACCGCGCACAGCGCTCGAGAACCGCTATCTACTTCACACTTGGCGGAGGGCTATCGACGAGCGGGATCTGGATGACGAGACCCTGCTATGGGTGGACTTCAACGATCTTGACACGAAAGAGTGCTGGGTCATTGGTCAGAACGCTACATGCCCGTATCTAGAAGACGACCATCACGGTCGGTTTGTGGCTGTGCCAGTTGTGGCGGCGATTATTGTGTTTGTGCTGGCTGCTTTGACTGTGTTCGTGAAGTGTGCTTCGAACAGGCAGACGGTGAAGAGGCGGCGAAGAAGGGGTGATGATGGGTGGGATTACGAGGGTGTGCCGTCTTGAAGACAGATGCTACAAGTAGTGGAAGGTGTTATGCTGACGCAGCAGTCGCAGTCACTGCGCTGGAATTGTACATGACTTGCAAGCCGTATCTGAGCAGATGGGCTGTTCGATATATCAAGAGCGCAGCGATACTAATGCCCATACATTCGGGTTAACATAAGGTATAGGTGTCAAGTGTACAACAGTATCTGATCTGCGCATAACGAAACACTTCGGATCTCGGAGGTGCCAGTTTAAGCAGGTCATATTTGAGTATAACATCTATGCAGGAAGGCTATCATTCCAATGCTCTTGTCTTCATATCTTCATATCTTTCATGATCCTATTGAGTCGAAACCTTTCCGTCATTTTCTACGTTGATGTGCTTATAGCATAAGGTCAGCGAGTGGCTCTGCGCTGTCGAAGAGTCTGAAAGATGCTCTGCAACGGGGATCCAATGGAGAATGATTCTATCTATCGGTGCTTACTTCGTTCGATTGCAGCGTCGAGACCTTATCCTCGGGCATATCGGCACTATAGAATATGGTGTCAGCACACGAAACCATCTGCCAGATAGGGAAGTACGCACGTGAAGCCCTTGACCAGCTTGAACTCGTGCGTGACCTTGCCGCCCTGCTCGGAGATGTGCTTCTTCGCCCTGTCGTATATGAGTTACATGCTCGAATATAACGATGCTTCATGTAACCTACTCTTCGAGCTTATCGGCGGAAGCACCGTCCTTGAGGGAAACCTGGATGAGATACGTCAGTCGTGAAATATGGTGAGCGTATTGCAGCGCTTACGTTGATAGAAGGCATCTTGGTTGATAGTTGGTGGATGAGTCTTCTGGTTGGTTGATACACGGTGGTTTGGTGAGAGAATAGCGGTGGTTTGTCTAAGGTCGGAAGCCTGTTGTCGTGGGCCCGATGACGTTGCTCGGGTAGATCCGGTCCACGCGAGTATCTTATCTTCTGGAACTTTTCGAATTTTCGGCACCGCGTTTATTTCAGTGACCTGCACCACCTTGAAAGGTCGCGGAGGGTCAACATGGCGGGAGAAGATCAACTACATCGTGCCCATCGGCCCACGAAGGCGAAGAAACAAAAGGACACCAGCCAGCCGAATCCCAAAGCTTTCGCCTTTGCCGCTCCGGGTCGACTAGCGAAGCAAGCAGCACGAAGCCACGATGTGCGCGAGAAGAGACTGCACGTTCCACTGGTGGACAGGCTTCCGGAAGAAGCACCTCCACTGGTTGTAGGAGTTGTAGGACCGCCTGGCGTGGGCAAAACGACCTTAATCAAGAGTCTGGTACGGCGATACACGAAGCAGACCATATCCGACCCCCGAGGACCCATCACAATCGTCACGAGCAAGAGACGACGACTCACGTTCATAGAATGTCCCAGCGACAGTCTTGCGAGCACCATAGATGTGGCGAAAGTGGTGGATATTGTATTGCTTATGATCGATGGCAACTTTGGTTTCGAGATGGAGACGATGGAGTTCTTGTCGGTGCTTTCGAGTACTGGTATGCCTGGCAACGTCTTTGGCATTCTCACGCATCTGGATCTGTTCAGGAAGCAGGATACGCTTAAGGCGCAAAAGAAGAGACTGAAACATCGATTCTGGAGCGAGCTTTATCAAGGCGCCAAGCTGTTCTACCTGAGTGGTATCATCAATGGAAGGTATCCCGATCGAGAAGTTCTGAATTTGTCTCGCTTCTTGTCGGTCATGAAGAATCCGCGACCTTTGGTCTGGCGCAATTCGCACTCGTACGCTGTTGCGGATCGAATGCTCGACATTACACCGCCTACGCAGATGGAAGAAAACCCCAAATGTGATCGTACGATTGCTTTGTATGGCTATCTAAGAGGCACAAATCTGCCGAGCCACGATGCCAGAGTCCATGTACCTGGCGTAGGCGATCTCGCAGTCCAGGAAGTCGAATCACTACCCGACCCTTGCCCAACGCCGCATTTCCAGCAGGCTAAAGAGAGAGCCGATGGGACGAAGAAACGACGACGACTAGGCGAAAAGCAGAAGATCATCTACGCACCGATGAGCGACATAGGTGGCGTGTTGGTAGACAAGGATGCGGTCTTCATCGACATAAAGAGTAACACGTTCGACCTGGAAGATGAGGATGCGGAGCGAGGGCTCGGAGAGCAGATGGTGGTTGGACTGCAGGGCGGGCGCAAGATGCTTGGCGAGGATGATCGAGGCATCAGTCTGTTCGAACGTGGCGAGCGGTTGAGCAAGGTGGAGGATGATGTCGTCGGCGATACCGGCCGAACGAGCCGACGGCAACCTGCTGTTATCGATGGAGAAACTGAGGGCGAAGAGATGGCGAATGATATTGACGAAGGATTTGAAAGTGGCGAGAGCGATGATGATGCGGATCTGGAAGCGTTACAACAAGCACCGGCTAAAATCGGCAAGTCACGCAAGGACAAGCAGGTTGATGGCGATGTGGCTTTTGCAGACTCTGACAGTGATTTGGGGTCTATCTCCGGTTCTGATCAAGACGCCGAAGATAACGATGACGGGAGTAATGATGAGTTCGACCAGGATGGAGACGAGGACGATTCCATTGAGGATGATGAGGACGACGACGGTGGCGATGTACGGTGGAAATCAAAGCTTGCAGAACGAGCACAGACGCTGCATGGACAGAGCCGACCATATCGTGTTACGGAGCTGGCGAAGATGATGTACGACGATATGCTCTCCACGGTTGAAGTGATATCGAGATGGCGTGGTGAGGTCGACGGCGATGCGACCATGGGAGAGAACGAGCAGGATGATGGCTTCTTCAAACGAAAGGAGGATACAGCCAATTCAGACGAAGATCGCATGGTTCCCAAGCTCGACTATGAAAGTCTTGAAGACAAGTGGACCAATGACGACAACATCAAGGCTCTTCGGCATCGATTCGCTTCGACTCGAGTGACGGGTGCTAATGCCGAAACACTCGGGGAGGGCGAAGATGAAGACGGGTTTGGTGCCGAAGACGATGTAGGTGACGGCGCCTTCGAGGACCTGGAGGCTGATGAGGCCAACGCTGGTGAGGAGCCGGACACGCTGGAAGCTGAGCGAGAGAAGAACGCGAAGCGGAAGGAGGAGCTCAAACTACGCTTCGAAGAGGAAGATCGAGAAGGTTTCCTCAACCCAACAAACACCAACCGCGAAGCCTCCGGCGCGGACGAACAACAAGAATTCGGCGAAGACGAATGGTACGATGCGCAAAAAGCCCTCCTGCAAAAACAACAAGACATCAACCGCAAAGAATTCGAAAACCTCGACGACCTCACCCGCGTCCGCGCAGAAGGCTACAAAGCCGGCACCTACGTCCGCCTCTCCCTCTCAAACGTCCCCTACGAGTTCGTGGCAAATTACAACCCGCGCTTCCCCCTCTTGCTCGGCGGCCTCCAACCGACCGAAGAGCGCATGGGGTACGTCCAAGTCCGCATCAAGCGCCACCGCTGGCACAAGAAAATCCTCAAGACCAACGACCCCCTCATCTTCTCCCTCGGCTGGCGCCGCTTCCAGTCCATCCCCATCTACAGCACCTCCGACTCCCGCACGCGAAACCGCATGCTCAAGTACACGCCGGAGCATATGCACTGCTTCGCCACCATCTACGCTCCTTTGGCAACGCCTAACACGGGTTTCTGCTGCGTGCAGAATTTCGCGAATAAGAACCCTGGGTTCCGGATCGCGGCCACTGGCGTCGTTTTGAATGTCGACGAAGGCGCGTCGATCGTGAAGAAATTGAAGTTGAAGGGGCATCCGTATAAGATCTTCAAAAACACGGCCTTCATCAAGGATATGTTCTCCTCCGCACTGGAGATTGCCAAGTTCGAGGGCGCCGCCATTCGGACTGTCTCTGGGGTTAGGGGGCAGATCAAGAAGGCTTTGAGTAAACCTGAGGGCCACCTTCGCGCCACGTTCGAGGACAAGATACTAATGAGCGACATCGTCTTCCTCCGGGCCTGGTACCCGATCCACCCGCGTCGATTCTACAACCCCGTCACCAACCTCCTCGACACCGCCGGCACCGCGGACGGATGGGCAGGCATGCGTTTGACGGGTCAAGTCCGCGCTGAACAATCCCTCCCCACGCCGCAGATCAAGAATTCCGCCTATAGGCCTGTCGAGCGCGCAGAGCGGCATTTCAACCCCCTCCGCGTTCCACGCAAATTGCGCGCGGAGTTGCCGTTCAAGAGCCAGATTGTGCAGATGAAGCCTCAAAAGCATAAGACTTACGCGCAGAAACGCGCTGTGGTGCTTGGTGGAGAGGAGAAAGCTGCGAGGAGGTTGATGCAGCAGGTTATGACACTTAGGAAGGAGAAGGTGGAGAAGAGGCGGGTGAAGCAGGAGGAGCGGAAGGAGCCGTATAAGCGGAAGGTGGAGGAGAATGAGGGGAGGAGGAGGGAGAGGGAGAAGAAGGAGCGGGATAGGTTTTGGGCGAAGGAGGGGAGGAAGAGGAAGGGGTGGGCTGACAAGGAAAGTGGGGAGGGTGAGGGTGGTGGGGGTGGGAAGAGGAGGAAGACGTGATGGGGTTCATGTTTTTGGAGAGGGTTGAGTGAGGTAGCTAGATGTGGTAGTGGTCAGAGGCACGAGTATGTACAGTTCAATACGTGCTCCGATCCCCAGCCCGGGGACCTCCGTACTAGCCTTCCACCTTTCCCACCCACCAAACCCCTATTCCTGCCCACATCATCGTACCCACATCCCCTCCTCCCCTCCCCTCACCGCCCCAGCCTCAATGTCCTCCGACCCATCCGCAGACATCTGCGCCGAACTATCACTCTCGCTCCTCGCAAACGTCACCCTTCTCGGCGTAGCGAGCGTAGAGAGCGCAGCGGGCGTTGTTGGAAACCCAAACTCACTCCTCAAAGGCGACGCCTGCGACGAGCTCGCCTGGCTGTGCTGGTAGTGGTGGCCGCGTCCGCCATTCTGCGCCGTATGCGGGGAGCCGAGCTGGAAGAGGGCTTGTAGGGCGTCGCGCTCGGCTTCGGCGGTTTGGGTTTCCGTGCGCAGGGTTGGGGGACGGGGACGGGAGTGGGAGTACGAGTGGCCGTTTGGGGTGCGAGGTGGGGACATTGCTGAGGCTGGGGGAGGTTGGCTGAGGGAGTTGTGGTAGGAGGTTGTGGGGCGAATGTCTGCTGCTGGTTGGAGGCGGGGGTGGGTGCTGAGGGTTGGTTGGCTGGATAACGGGAGGTAGGAGGAGGAGTAGTTGCCGGAGTGGCGTTTGGAGGGGTACGTTGAGTTGTCCGCTGTGCTCCGGGCGTAGGTGTAGTCCTCGTAGGCTGGGTGCCCTCCTGCGGTCCCGTTCGTAAGGCCTGCGCTCACGGGCCGTCGACTGTAGTCCATATGCGACATGCTGTGTCTCTGCCCGTACACCTTATGTGCTGCCAACTGCTCGACCTCGTGGATGTTCCTGTGCTCCCAACCATTCTGCACCTTCGCCATCGCATACCCAAGACGCGTGCGGAGATCTCTTGCCAGGTCTCCTGCTTTGCTGTTCGTCGACGACGTCGAGTCTCCTCTGGGCCGACCACCCACCAGCGGTGTGTTGGGAAGACTAGGCGCGTTCTTCACATGTCCACTCGCCGTCCTCTTCGTCCCGTTCGTCGTGGGTGGGGATGCCACGCTCATCGGACTAGTCACGGCATAACCCTCTGCCACTGCCCCATTCGTATTCCCGTCTTCCGGCGTCCGCATCCGCGAGTCCCGCGGCGTGGGCACACCATTCCCCATCCCACCACCCTGCTCAGGCACCGACGTTGCAGGCGAGGCAATGTCGGTGTAGCTAGTCAACTGCGAGACATTGCTGCTACTCGTCTGCAGCCGCGGGCCAGTACTACTCGCCGCACTCTGGTAGCTGGCGAACGACTCTTGAGAAGTGGGTGCGGACCAGTGCGTCTGAGGCAAGTCGGGCTGCTGCAGCGGACGCGTCGTGGCTTTGGCGGGGTTGGAGTATTGAGAACTGCGGAGGTGCGATGTCTCGGTCTGCGGTGTCGTCGGGTAGACTGGTGGATATGCTTCCATTCTTTACGCCAGGCCGAGTCTCCGGTACGAGTATGAATACTGGACTGCAAAGAGCGTATTGGCGGTATGTACAGCGGTCAGTGGAAGCGGCGTGTATCAAGTGACGTCTGCAGCGAGGCGCTTGACGCGGTTCCGTATACACGCGACGGTGGCGAACAGCAAGATCTGACAGCAACACACAAATATGTCCCCCGGAAGAATACGACGAGTGTACAAGAGGGAATTGATGGTCGGGCAGTGGGACTAACGATAATGGAGCGAGTGTGAGTGGTGTGTCTCGCGAAGACGCACCCCCAGCCCCGCCTTTCCCTTCTCGTCAACGCGCTTGATACGCGGTTGACATGATCTATCCGGAAGATATCGCAACCACTCTATGAGCATCTTCGGCGCACACAATGGAACGAAAGCAGTTGCTATTATGCTCATATTGTAGTGGCATTTGGCATTACTGTACTAGATCTCATCGAATGATCTTCAACAATGTCAGTGGCAGC
>JAABUW010006225.1_pt1 | contig 15103 bp, 15 predicted proteins | sample 5560081 | NCBI WGS metagenome assembly JAABUW01 (sample SAMN10711882, study PRJNA513363) | rock metagenome | isolation source: Antarctica rocks | place: Antarctica: Victoria Land, Knobhead sud
ACGCACTCCATGGCGAGCGCGACGGTCGACTCGAGCAGCGCCCGGGCGCCCTCGCGAGCCAGGGTGCCACCGCCGCTGATGCCCGGGCCGGAGGCCTGGAGGAGGTCGCACGCGACGGCATACATCGCCGGGGTGGGACTGAGATGACCGGCGGTGGTGACCCGGTCGAGGTGGCGCACGTCGAGGGCGACGAGCCGCCGCGCGGCGTCGAGGACATCGACGGTGGCGGCCTCCTGCGGGTCAGCGTGGCGCACCGCGGCGGTGAGGACGACCCGGATGCCGTGCTGTCGGGCGAGCGCGTGGAGCCTGGCAGCGTGGCCGAGGCTGGCCGGAGTGCCCTCGGGGCCACCGTGGCAGACCACCTCGATGGCGATCGCATCGCCCGGGAGCAGGGCACGCCACCGGGCCAGTGCGGCATCGGCCTGGTCCCGACGGCGCGCGAGGACCGCACGACCGACGTCGGAGTCGGGCCCGAGGAGGACGACGAGCGGGCTTGGGCCGCCCTCGGCCGGGTCGGCTCGCAGACCGACGGCCCGGCCGGGTGCGGTGGCCAGCTCCGCGATGAGCTCGGGCGTGCTCACCGGCTCGCCCCGCTCGCCGGAAAGGTGGGTCCGGGTGACGAGGCGGCAGAGCCGCCCCCAGCCCGCTCCGGGGTCGAGGCCGAGGTGGCGCCCCCGGGCGAGGACGGTCACCCTCGGCAGCCGCGGGTCGACGACGGCACCACCACGGACCGGGGTGCGGGGCCGGGCTGCGGCGCCACCGGACGGCATCCGACCCGGCTCCGGTGTCCGGTGGCGGACGGCGAGATCGACGCCGAGGATCGGGGCGATCCCGGCATCGGTACAGGCCGAGGCGAACCGCACCGCGCCATAGAGCCCGTCCCGGTCGGTCAGGGCGAGTGCCGGCTGGCCCCAGGCCACGGCGCGCTGCACGAGCGCCGCAGGAGTCGATGCGCCGTACTGCATGGAGTACCCGGAGGCGACGTGCAGGTGGACGAAGGTGTCACGCATGAGCAGGTCCTCAGGCGCCGCGGGCCCGCAGCGGGAACGGTCCGGACGGCATACCGGGCATCGGCTCGGGTCCCAGCCCTTGCCTTGGCCCGTGCCCGCGTCCGTGCACTGAGCCGTGCATCGAGACGGGGGCGATGTAGTCGGGCAGCGGCTCGGCACGCGGCACCCCCAGGAGGTCCTGGACGATCTCGAGGAAGATCTCCGACTGGCGCAACAGGTCGTCGGACTCCCGGGCGCTGAGCGGGCCACCGCGTTCGACGGCTGCCCGCTGCCGGGCCGTGCCGGCGAAGAACGTCGCCCACTCGGACAGCTCCGGCGCGATCGTGGGCAGCACCTCCCAGACGCTGCGCGGACGGGACCGCGCGGACGAGCTGCTGCGAGCCGCGAGCAGGGCCGCGGCCGCCCGGAGTGCGCCGAGGTGGGCCTCGACGTAGCGCTCGCCGGCGTCTCCGGTGCGGCAGGCGGTCAGCAGGCTTCCCCGGGACCGGTCGAGCAGGTCGAGGGAGGTCGCGGCGAGGGGCGGGCGATACCCGCTCGGGGCCAGCACATGGGTGCTCTGGGTGCTCATCAGGGGCTCTCCTCAGTCGGCGACGCGGACGAGGCGCCAGTCGGTGTGTCCCTCGTGTGGGACGTCGTCATGGACGAGGTCGAAGACGCCGCTGCCGTGCACCCGTCCCGGGCTCGCCTCGACCCGCCACACCTGCAGCTCACGCGAGGCGATGGCGATGCCGACCGGCTGGCCGGGGACGGGGTCGAGGGCCTCACGCCACCAGGGCCGCCGCTCGCGCCAGTGCCCGATCACCTGACGCACGACGTAGAGCCGGCCTCGCCAGACGAAGGCCTGCGGTGGCGGCGCGGACCCCCCGAGGACGTCGGTCCCCCCGACCGTCCGCCCCTGCGACCGGACCTCGATCGGATCGCTGTATCGGCGCATGACGACATCGCCCCTTCCCAAGGCATGGTTGAAGCAGGGTTCACTCCGGAGGCAGGCCAACCCCTGACGGGGACGGGGTCGAAGCGCCCCGTCACGGGCCGGCCGTGCTGTCACCGACGGGTGCTCCGCCCGCCGTCTCTACTGGCCGGTGATTCGTACACCTGTTCGATAGGACAAAGGTACTCCCTCTGTCGGACAGCCTGTCAAGACGGTGGGTCCCGTTGTGGACAACCCTCCGGGTGGACCGGCTCCAACGGCTACGGTTCGAGCATGACGCAGCAGTCGCCAGGTCGTGCGGCGGTCCTTGTCCACCCGTGCGTCCAGCGCGTCCGCGATGCCCTCGCCGCACACCAGATCACGGCAGAGGTGACCGTCCTCGACGGCGCGGCCCGCACCGCAGCCCAGGCGGCGGCATACCTCGGCATCTCCTCGGCCCAGATCGCCAGCTCCCTGGTCTTCGCGGCCCGCGCCCGCCCCGACTCCCCTGCCGAGCCCCTCCTCGTCCTCACCTCGGGAGCCCACCGGGTCGACACCACCAAGGTCGCCGACCTCCTCGAGCTTGCCGAAGTGGGCCAGGCCGACGCCGAGTTCGTCCGGAGCAGGACGGGATTCGTGATCGGCGGCGTTGCGCCGGTGGGCCACACCAACGCGGTGCGGACGCTCATCGACGTCTCGCTCGCCCGCTACGAGACCGTCTGGGCCGCCGCCGGCCATCCCCACGCGGTCTTCCCGACGACCTACGAGGAGCTGCTCAGGATGTGTGGCGGCCAGCCGATCGAGGTCACCTGAGCCGATCGACGGTGGCTGCCCCGAGCGGTAAGTGAGTATCCGTACCGATGCCGGAGATGGAGGAAAACGACATCCTTGGCTCCGCACGGGCGTCCGGCCACCCTGCTGGTCGGGCAGGGGGCGGCCAGCCGGAGGGTCCGGACTCCCGTGCGCGGTACATCGTTATCCCCTTGTTGCGCCGGGTCGGGAAACGCAGGATCGTGCCAGACGTCGAACAACTCATGGCGGCACGAGAGCGTGCCCGGTCCAAGGGAAGCCACACGTGGGCGCAGAGCTGCTACCGTAGGTGTTCACGTCGGGATGGCCAGCCGCATCAACGCGTATGCCGTCGTTCTCATCCTGGGAGTCGCGGAGCGCTTCCTTCCACGTCTCGGGGCCGATGCGCTCGCCCGGCCCGAGGTGATGACCGGCGCCGCGGTCCTCTTCCTCGTCGAGATGGTCGCGGACAGGATCCCCTACCTCGACTCGGCGTGGGTCGGTCCAACCGTGGTCCGGCCGGCCGCGGGGCGACCCTCGGTTACCTCTTCGGCCACGAGAGCTCCTCACTCGATGCCGCCTTCATGGCCGCAACGGGTGGGTTCAGCGCCCTGGCGTCGCACCTCGTCAAGGCGGCCCCCAGGCGGCGGTCAACACCTCTCCCGAGCCGGCGAGCAACGTCATCATCTCGTCGGCCAAGGACGTCGCGGTCGCGGGCGTGGTCTCGCTCGCCTTTCTCAGCCCGTGGCTCGCGGCTGGGACCGCGGCGCTGCTCCTCGTCGCCGGGGCGCTGCTCGTGCTCTTCATGCTCAGTCGGATCTGCCGGTTCAGGGGTCGTTACGACGCCTGGGGCGAGCGGCACGGCCTCGCGACACCGCGGAACCGTGACGGCCGCACGCGCAAGCTTCCCCGAGACCCACCTGAGGTCCGGTATACGGATAGCCTGCTCCCCGGCATACCGCGAGGCTCGTGCTCGGCCGCCCGTCCGTCCGCCCGGGCCGGCTCACTGCGCGGCGGTCATCCCGAGGTTGCGCCACACCTGCAGCGTCGCGGGCGAGCGGTTCATGGTGATGAAGTGGATCCCCGGCGCACCCTCGGCGAGGAGCTGCTGCGCCAGCTCCGTCGTGATCTCGACCCCGACCTGACGCACCGCCTCCGGGTCGTCGGCCACCGCCTCCAGCCGCGACGTCACCGAGTCGGGCACCGGCTGGCCGGACAGCTGGGTCATCCGGGCGAGCTGCTTGACGTTGGTCACCGGCATCAGGCCCGGGGTGATCGGGATGTCCCGTCCGCGCGCCGCGACCCGGTCACGCAGGCCGAGGTAGGCGTCCTTGGTGAAGAAGAACTGGGTGATGGCGTACTCCGCGCCGGCGTCGGCCTTTCGGACGAGCACCTCCGCGTCGAAGTCCAGGCTCTGGCTCTCGGGGTGCTGGTCGGGGAAGGCGGCGACTCCAACGGTGAAGGCGCCGAGCGACCGGACGAGGGTGACGAGCTCGTCCGCGTGGTTGAGGCCCTCTGCGTGACGGACCCACTCCTGGCCGGGGCCACCGAGGGGGTCGCCGCGCAGCGCGAGGAGGTTGCGGATCCCCACCCCGGAGAAGGCCCCGATGACGCTGCGCAGCTCGCTCACCGAGTGGCCGACGCAGGTCAGATGGGCCAGCGGGGTCAGCGTCGTCTCCCGCGCGATCCGCTCGGTGACCCGCACCGTGCGGTCGCGGGTCGAGCCCCCTGCTCCATAGGTCACCGACACGAACGTCGGCCGGGTCTTCTCCAGCCGCCGGATCGCCTCCCACAGCAGCGCCTCCGCCGCGTCGTCCTTGGGCGGGAAGAACTCGAAGCTGAAGCTCGGCAGGTCGCTCGCCAAGGCCTGCGGGATGGACCGCGTCACGTTGGCCGGACGGGGCCTGCTCGCCGAGGTGCCGATGGACATGCCACCAGAGTAGGGCGGAGGGACCGCCCCGCACGCGGAGGCGCCCGCGGTGAGCCAGCGCGAGGCTGCCGCTGCCGCCGTCACCTCCCCCCTTCCAAAGCCCCCTAAACTTGGCCAGGAACGCCGACCGCCTCGGGAGGACCCGTGACCAGCCCGCTCGACCGGCACGACCTGCGCGCTCGCGTCCAGGCGGCCGTCGACGCCGAGGTCACGACCCAGACGGCGGTCCTCCAGGCGGTGGGTGCCGACCTGACCGACCTCGTCGACGCGGTCTCCCGGCTGCTGAGCGGCGGCAAGCGGCTGCGGGCGGCCTTCCTCTACTGGGGCTACCGGGCCGCGGGCCAGCCGGACTCCGACGCCCTCGTGCGCCTGGCGACGGCCATGGAGTTCTTCCAGGCCGCCGCCCTGCTCCACGACGACGTCATGGACGGCAGTGACACCCGCCGGGGTATGCCGTCCGCGCACCGCGCGATCGCCGCCCACCACGCTGAGGCGGGGTGGGCGGGAAGCAGCGTCCGGTTCGGCGAGGCGGCGGCGATCCTCGCGGGCGACCTGTGCCTGCAGTGGACCGACGAGCTCTACTCGACCTCCGGCCTGCCGGCCCAGCACCTGCTTCGTGCCCGACCCGCCTTCGACACGATGCGCACGCAGCTGATGGGCGGGCAGTTCCTGGACCTGCTCGCTGCTGCTCGCGGCTGGGACGGGCTCGACACCGCGACCCGGATCGCGGGCGCGCGCAACGTCATCCGCTACAAGAGTGCGAAGTACACCATCGAGCACCCCCTCCTCATCGGTGCCACCGCCGGCGGCGTGCCGCAGGCCGCCCTGGCCCCGCTGTCCCGTTACGGGCTCGCCCTCGGGGAGGCCTTCCAGCTTCGCGACGACCTGCTCGGGGTGTTCGGCGACCCGGCGGCCACGGGCAAGCCGGCCGGTGACGACCTGCGTGAGGGCAAGCGGACCGTGCTCATCGCCCAAGCCCTCGACCGGGCCGACGCCGACCAGACGGCGCTCGTCGACAAGCTTCTCGGCCAGTCGGATCTCGACGCCACCGGGGTGGAGGAGCTGCGCACCGTGCTTCGCGACACCGGCGCCGTCGAACAGGTCGAGTCGACGATCACCGAGCTCGCCGGCGAGGCCGACGCGGCCATTGTTGCGACGCCCGGTCTCGACCCCGAGGCGGTCGCGGTGCTCCGGTCGCTCATCGTCTCCTCGACCACGCGCGAGTTCTAAAGCCGCCGACCCCGGCATTCGCGTCCTCGGTGCCTCGGGGCGGAGCGTCGCAGCTCAAGGGCGAGGCGTCAGGCCTGCTGCGGCCCGCGGTCGCCGCCGGCCATGCCAGACCCAGAGCGCACAGGTCGCGAGGACGAGCGCGAAGCCGAAGCCGAGGTCCTCGACCGGGGCCCAGGCCACCCTCCCCTGCCCGAGGAAGGTGACGTCCCCGCTGCCGAGGATGGCGTCTGGACCGTAGGTGACGATCCGCCGCCCGGTCAGCCACCCATTCGTGACGAGCTGGAAGACGAGCACGATCCCGTATGCCGTCCACCAGCGGCGCGTCGTCAGGAGCCTCGTGCGCAGGACGACGACGTCGAGCACGACGGCGAGCAGCAGGGCGGTCACCGTGGCCGCGGTGTAGGTCATGACGGCGTCCCGCCGTCGTCGTGCTTCGCGGGCGAGAGAGTCCGGGAACGAGAGAGGACGACCCCGACCGCCTCGAACGTCAGCAGGCCAGCGAGCGGGACGACGACGAAGAAGGCCAGCTCCTCGAGCGGCAGGCCAAGGACGCGCACCGGGAGAGTCTGCTCCTGGTCGAAGGACCAGTGGCCCACCCGGGTCGCCGCCACGTCCCAGGCGATGAACACGAGCGCGACCGGAAGGATGCTCAGCGCCACCCGTCGCACCTGCCGGGCCAGGCCCAAGTGGAAGACCCGGTGCAGCGGGAGGGTGCCGGCGAGGCAGAAGGCGAGCATCACGGCATACGAGAGGTGTCGCACGAGGTGTCGGGCCGTCGAAGGTGGCTAAAGGGCCAGGGCCTGGGCGCGACGCCGGACCTCGGTCTTGTGGCCGGAGATGAGAGCGTCGATCGGGGCGCCCTCGACGGGCAGGGACTCGTCCGGGGTGAAGAGCCAGCGCAGGATCGCCTCGTCGTCCATGCCACCGTCGGCCAGCACTGTGAAGGTGCCCTTCAGCTCGGGGCGGGGTCCCTCGTCCGTGACGAACTTCGCCGGGACGCTCACCACGTTGCGCTCGCCGACTCGCACCGAGACCAGCTCCCGGTCGGTGAGGTACTGCCGCACCCGGGACAGCGGGACACCCACTCGCTCGGCGATGTCGGGGACCGTCGTCCAGTCTGCGACCAGAGTGGCAAGAGAGGCGGCCGCGGCCGCCTCGCTCGGCTCATCGGGCACCGGCAACGTGGGGAGAGGGGCGGCGTCGGTAGCCGTGTCGGGAGGCGTCTCAGGAGCGGTGTGAGGGGACGTGTCAGGCACGAGGACAGCCTACGGGGAGGGGAAGGAGCCCGGTCGCGCACTCTCAACGCGCACGAAGCCATCCGCGGGGGTAGATTTCACACCCTGCACACCAGCCCCGTCGTCCTCACCCCTCACTCTTGTACAGGGGAGGTGGCCGGACCGGAAGGAACCCCGATCCCCATGTCCCTCATCGCCGTCAGCACCCCGCCCGCAGCGCCCCCGCCCCCGGCCCTCGTCCGCGTCGCGGCCAGCGCCCCCGCCGGATGGCAGGCCTACACGGTCCGGGCGGGCGACACTCTCGTTGACATCGCCCAGCGACTCGGGACCACGCCGAGCGTCATCGCGGCACAGAACCAGCTGCGGGGCGGTGGCCAGCTGATCTGGGCCGGATCCGTGCTCCTCGTCCCTGGCACAGCCGCCCCAGCACCGACCCCAGCACCTGGCCCGGCGCCCGGCCCGCCGGCGGCAGCGTCCACGGCGTACACGGTCCGCAGCGGCGACACCGTGAGCCAGATCGCGCTGCGGGCCCCCGCGACTGCCCCAGAGATCATGGCCGCCAACGGGCTGGGTCCGAGGTCACCCATCCGGCCCGGACAGGTCCTGCGGATCCCCATTCCGGTGCCGCCGGTGCAGCAGCCGGCGTCCACCTCGAGCGCCAACACCTTCGCTGGGCGGACCTATCCCGACTCCACGGTCGCTGCGGCGACGGTTGCGAGGGAGGCGTTGCGCAAGGGCGGGGCTCCCAGCCGCGAGTCGATGCGCTCGATCATCGACGCGACGGCCCGACGGCACGGGGTCGACCCCAGGCTGGCGCTCGCGATCGCCTACCAGGAGTCCGGCTGGGACCACCGGCAGGTGTCCGTGGCCAACGCCGTCGGAGCCATGCAGGTGATCCCGAGCTCCGGGCAGTGGGCCTCCACCCTCGTGGGCCGCCCGCTCGACCTGCTCAAGGCCGAGGACAACGCCACGGCCGGGGTGGTCATCCTGCGTGCGCTCACCCGGTCCGCGACCTCCCTCGACGAGGCCATCGCCGGCTACTACCAGGGGCTCGCCTCGGTCCGGGCCAACGGGATGTACCCCGACACGGCGCAGTACGTCGGCACGGTCAGAGCACTTCTGCCCCGTTTCTAGACGTGGACTCGGGCTGTGACAGGAGTGACTGGTGTGACGTTCCCGCGCGGCAAACCTCCCTCCCCCGCGGCTAGCCTGCGGGGGTTTGCGCCCGGGGTTTCGTAGACTCCCCGCTATGTCGTCGAGCGTGCGGGAGTCTGTCGTGGGGCGGGTGCTCGACGGCCGCTACCGCGTCCAGTCGCACATCGCCGACGGCGGAATGGCCTCGGTCTACCTTGCGCTTGACGAGCGGCTCGACCGCGAGGTCGCCGTCAAGGTGATGCGTCCGGACCTCGCCCGGGACGAGACCTTCGTCAGCCGGTTCCGCCGCGAGGCCCGGTCCGCCGCCCGGCTCAGCCACCCCAACGTCGTCGCCGTCTTCGACCAGGGCGAGGACGACGGCGACATGTTCCTGACCATGGAGTACGTCCGCGGCCGCACCCTTCGCGAGGTGCTCACCACCGAGGGACCGCTCACGCCGCGGGCCGCGCTCGACCTCTTCGACCCCATCCTCCAGGCCCTGCAGGCCGCCCACTCGGCGGGGCTGATCCACCGCGACGTCAAGCCGGAGAACGTCATCCTGCGCGAGGACGGCGTCGTCAAGGTCGCCGACTTCGGGCTGGCGCGTGCGGTCACCACCGCGACGACGAACGCCTCCGGTGTGCTCCTCGGCACGGTCGCGTACCTCTCCCCGGAACAGGTCGAGCGCGGCATCGCCGACGCCCGCTCCGACGTGTACGCCGTGGGGCTCGTCCTCTACGAGATGCTCACCGGGTGCAAGGCGTTCGACGGGGACACCCCCATCCACGTCGCCTACCAGCACGTCCACGGTTCCGTCCCCGTCCCCTCGGACCGCGTGCCGTCGGTGCCCCAGGAGCTCGACGAGCTCGTCGCCCTCGCCACCGCCCGTGACCCCGACCAGCGACCCGCGACCGCGGGGGACTACCTCGTGCAGGTGCGCCGGTCCCGGTCGGTGATGACGACGACGGAGCTCGACCTGCGCCCGGCGCCCCCGCTCGTGGCGGACCCCGGTGGAGCAGCCACCGTGAGGGCCAACCCGACAACCGCGATCCCTGCGGCCGACCGGACCGACATCTGGGGCACCCCCGAGCGGCGAGGCGCCCGGGCTCCCCGGGACTCCCGAGTCGATCTGGCCAGACCGGGCGCCGCCACCGGTGAGGCGGGCGCCGCGACCCGGCGACGTCGCTGGCCGTGGGCGGTGCTCGTCAGCGTGCTGCTGCTCCTCGGCGTCGGGGGCGGCGGTGCCTGGTGGGTGACCATGGGTCCCGGTTCGAGGACCGTTGTCCCGACCGTCGCCCAGCTGAGCCGGGCAGCGGCTCTCTCGTCGCTCGAGCGGTCCCACCTGCGCAGCACGGTGAGCGAGTCCTTCGACGAGGGGGTGCCATCCGGCGTCGTTCTCGCCCAGGACCCGGTGCCCGGCTCGGAGGTCTCGAAGCTCAGCTCGGTCGCCCTCACCGTGTCAAAGGGGCAGGAGCGGTATGCCGCGCCCGGGCTCGTCAGCTCGGCGGCGGACGCCGCCGCGGCCACCCTGCAGACGGCAGGCCTGCAGCTCGGGACCCGCACCGACGCCTTCAGCGAGACGGTCGCCGCCGGCACGGTCATCAGCCAAGACCCAGCACCCGGGACCTCGCTCAAGCGCAACACCGTCGTCACCATCACGGTGAGCAAGGGCAGGCAGCCAGTTCCGGTCACCGACCTCACCGGCAAGCCTGCTGACGAGGCACGCCGGGCTCTCACGGCAGCCGGTCTCAAGGTCGGCGAGGGCCCGGCGGTCAACAGCGACACCGTCCCGAACGGCTTGATCGTCAGCCAGACCCCGGCAACGGGGACCCTCATCAAGGGCGACACCGTGACGATCGTCATCTCGAAGGGACCGGTCCTCGTCGCCGTCCCGGGCACCGTCGGCAAGCAACGCGACCAGGCCGCGGCCCTCCTCGCGGCCGCCGGGTTCAAGGTCACCTACCAGGAGCTGCTCGGTGGCTTCTTCGGCACGGTCCGCTCCTCCGATCCGGCCGAGGGGACCATGCTCCGCAAGGGGTCCACGGTGACCCTGACCATTGTCTGACCCCGCCCGCCTCCATGTCTCCGCACCGCACCCGCACCGTCGCGACCGGACTGCTCATCCTGCTGACTGCGGTCTGGGGCTCGACCTTCTTCCTCATCCGCGACCTCGTCACCACGGTGCCGCCGGTCGACTTCCTCGCCATCCGGTTCACGATCGCGGCCCTGCTCATGGTGGTCGTCTTCTGGCGGCCGATGAGCCGACTCGGCCGAGGGGAGTGGCTGGCCGGCCTCGGTCTGGGCGGGCTCTACGGTCTGGCCCAGATCCTGCAGACGATCGGCCTGGCCCACACGGACGCCTCGGTCTCCGGCTTCATCACCGGGACCTACGTCGTGCTCACCCCTCTCCTCTCGGCGCTCCTCCTGCGCGAGCGGGTCCCCCGCACCACCTGGTATGCCGTCCTGCTCGCCACCTGCGGCTTGGCGGTGCTCTCGCTCAACGGGGTGAGCATCGGGCTGGGTGAGGGACTGACTCTCGGCTGCGCAGTGGTCTACGCGCTGCACATCCTCGGCCTCGGCCGGCTGTCCACCCCCTCGCATGCCACGGGGATGGCCGCGGTCCAGATGGTCGTCATCGCTGTGCTCTGCGACGTCGTCGCGGCGCCAGACGGCATCACGTGGCCGCAGGGAGGCGGCCAGTGGGCCTCGGTCCTCTACATGGCGGTCGCGGCCGGTGCGGTCGCGCTCTGGGTGCAGACCTGGGCTCAGGCTCACCTGAGTGCCACCCGGGCCGCGATCGTGATGACTTTGGAGCCCGTTTTCGCAGCGCTGTTCGCGGTGCTCCTCGGCGGAGAGCTGCTGACCCTCCGGATGGTCTTCGGCGGGCTGCTCGTCCTGGCCGCGATGTACCTCGTCGAGCTGCTCGGGCGCCGCGCCGACCGCCGCTCGGCCGAGGTCCTCCACCACGAGGTCACCTGATCCGGGTTGCGGCCTTGCGCGGCGGATCCATCTCAAAGCCCCTTCTCTTAGAACGGTGGCGGTTCCTGGTTGTCGGCGTTTTCGACCTCGGCGTCGGTGGAGGGGCGCGTCCACCCCCACCGCGGACCCGCTGCCGAGGACCGTCTCGAGCAGGCAATGGCGGCGCCTCACGTCTGCCGGTCGAACTGCCTCGATCGCCGAAGCCGGTCACCGCTCAGGCCGGTCGGGGGCCCTGTCCGAGGAGCCGAGAGACCACGCCGATCGCCAGGTCGGTGCCGGCATCGTCCACGTCGAGGTGCCAGACGAGCCGGACCGCGCCAGGCGCCACGGCATACAGGCGCACTGCCTCATCCAGGGCCGCCGAAACGAGGTCCACAGCGTTCCAGCCGGCAACCGAGACATCCATGACGAGGATGTTCGTCTCGACTCGGCCCGGGTCGATCGAGCCAGGTGCCGCGGCAGCGAACGCCTCGGCGGCTCGTCGGGCCCTCGCGTGGTCGTCGGCGAGCCGCTCGATGTGGTGCTGGACGGCATACCGGCCAGCGGCTGCGAGGATGCCCACCTGCCGCATGCCACCGCCGTAACGCTTGCGCCAGATGCGCGCCTCGTCCATCGCGTCGGCCGAACCGACGAGGACCGACCCGACTGGCGCACCGAGGCCCTTGCTCAGGCAGACCGACACGGTGTCGAACTCGCGGCCGTAGTCGCTGAGGGCCACACCGCTCGCGACATGGGCGTTCCAGAGCCGCGCCCCGTCGAGGTGCATCGCCACTCCGCGACCACGCGAGGCGGAGCGGACCTCGCGGATCGCCGTGATCGGCTGCACCGTTCCGCCGCCGAAGTTGTGGGTGTTCTCGACGACGACGAGCGAGGTGCCGACCTGGTAGGGCCCGGCGCCGGTGATCATCAGGTCGAGCGGCTGACGCGGGTCGAGCAGTCCGTGGTCCGCGACCCAGGTGCGTGAGGAGATGCCGGAGAAGACCGCCGCCGCGCCGAGCTCGGCCCGTACGACGTGGGCCAGCGAGTCGCAGACCAGCTCCTCCCCCGGCTTCACATGCAGGCGCAGCCCGAGCTGGTTGGCCATCGACCCGGTCGGCGTGAAGAGCCCGGCCTCGTGACCGAGCAGCTGCGCCACCTCCTCCTCGAGGGCTCGTACCGTGGGGTCCTCGCCGAAGACGTCGTCGCCGACCTCGGCGGTGACCATGGCGGTCCGCATCGCGTCGGTCGGTCGCGTGAGGGTGTCCGAGAGCAGGTCGGCACGGATGGCAGGACCGGTCATGGCTGGCTGAGCATCTCCGCGACGAGGAAGGCCAGCTCGAGGCTCTGCTGGTGGTTCAGCCGCGGGTCGCAGACGGTCTCGTAGCGGTTCTTGAGGTCGCCGTCAAGAATCTTCTCTGCCCCGCCGATGCACTCGGTGACGTCGTTGCCCGTCAGCTCGACGTGGATCCCGCCGGGGACCGTACCGAGGCCGCGGTGGACCTCGAAGAACCCGAGCACCTCGTCGACGACGGCGTCGAAGTTGCGGGTCTTGTAGCCGCTCGCGGACTCGAAGGTGTTGCCGTGCATGGGGTCGCAGATCCACGTCACCTCCGCCCCGGACGCCGTGACCTTCTCGACGATCGACGGAAGCGCCTCGCGGATCGTGGCGGAGCCCATCCGGGTGATGAAGGTGAGCCGGCCCGGCTGGCGGTTCGGGTCGAGCTTGTCGATGAGCTCGAGGAGATAGTCGGGCTCCGCACGGGGCGAGACCTTGATGCCGATGGGGTTCTGGATGCGCGAGACGAAGTCGATGTGCGCGCCGTCGAGGTCGCGGGTGCGCTCCCCGACCCAGACGAAGTGCGCGGACGTGTCGTATGGCAGACCGGTCCGGGAGTCGATCCGCGTCATCGGCCGCTCGTAGTCGAGCACCAGCGCCTCGTGTGCCGCGAAGAACTCCGTGGTCCGCATCGCGTCGAAGTCGGCGCCGCACGCCGCCATGAACTTCATCGCCTTGTCGATGTCGTGGGCGAGCCGCTCGTACCGGACGTTGGCCGAGTTGGCGATGAAGCCCTGGTTCCAGTCGTGGACGTGCCGCAGGTCGGCGAAGCCACCCGTGGTGAAGGCCCGGACGAGGTTCAGCGTGGACGCAGCCGCGTGGTAGGCCCGGACCAGCCGCTGCGGGTCGGGGGTGCGTGCATCCTCGGCGAAGGCGAAGTCGTTCACCATGTCGCCGCGGTAGGCCGGCAGGCTCATCCCGTCACGGGTCTCTGAGCCGCTGCTGCGGGGCTTGGCGTACTGCCCGGCCATCCGGCCGATCTTGACGACCGGCAGGGAAGCACCGTAGGTCAGGACGGCCGCCATCTGCAGGACGGTCTTGACCCGGTCGCGGATGTTGTCTGCGGTCGCCGAGGCAAAGGTCTCGGCGCAGTCGCCGCCCTGCAGGACGAACGCCTCGCCCCGGGCGGCGCCGGCGAGCCGGCCGCGGAGCACGTCGCACTCGCCGGCGAAGACGAGGGGCGGATAGCTCGACAGTGTCCTCACGGCGTCCCGGACGGCTTTCGGGTCAGGCCACTCCGGCTGCTGCGCGGCCACCAGCTGGCAGCTCGCTTCCTCGAGGTCAGCCAGGAGGCGGGCGCTGTCCATGGTGGTCACCAGCCAAGTCTAGGAGCGGCGACGTCGTCGACGCCTCGGGGTCCGAATGACGAACCTGGGCAGGCGTCTCCACCGACTAGGGTCGCAGGCATGACGTTCTCCATCGCCGCCCGGATGGGCGATGCCTACGGCGTCGCCGTGGCCAGCAAGTTCATCGCCGTCGGCTCGGTCGTCCCGGGAGTCCGGACCGACGTGGGAGCGGTCGCGACGCAAGCCATGGCGAAGGTCTCCTACCGCGCGGACGTCCTCGACCTGCTTGCCGAGGGCGTCGACGCGGACACCGCGGTGGCCCGGGTCACCTACGCCGACGAGGGCCGGGCCCACCGCCAGCTCGGGGTCGTCGCGGCCACGAGCCAGGCCACCTTCACCGGTTCGGAGTGCAACGCGTGGGCCGGGGGACGCGCGGGGGCTGACGGGTCCGGCAGGTACGCCATCCAAGGCAACATCCTCACGGGCGAGGAGGTCGTGCTCGCCATGGAACAAGCCTGGCTCGAGCGCCCCGGTATGCCGTTGCCCCGCCGCCTGCTCGCGGCTCTCCTAGCGGGTGACGCAGCCGGCGGGGACTCCCGCGGTCGACAGGGCGCCGCGATGGTCGTCGTCTCGCCGGGTACCGGTTACGACGAGTCCGGCGTGCTCGTCGACCTCAGGGTGGACGACCACCCCGCCGCCCCGACCGAGCTGGCCCGCCTGCTCGACCTCAACGACCTCTACTTCGGTGAGCCGCAGGACGTCCAGTCCCTCACCGGCGACCTGGCCGACGAGGTGTCCGCCCGGCTCGCGTCGCTGGGCCACTCCGAGGGCGACGTCGAGGCCGCGCTCGGATCGTGGTCCGGCGTCGAGAACTACGAGATGCTCCTGACGCCCGGAGGCATCGACGGCCGGGTCCTGCAGGCCCTGCGAGACGCGACCCCCGACCGCTGAACCCATCCTTGCGTCCGGCAACTCGGTGCCCGTGGCGACCGACGTGCCGGACGCAGCGATGTCGGGCTTCAGTCGCGGTCGAGGCCCTGGCTGATCGCGTAGCGGACGAGCTCGACGCGGTTGTGCATCTGCAGCTTGCTCAAGGTGTTCTGCACGTGGTTCTGGACGGTCCGGTGGGAGATGAACAGCTGGGTGGCGATCTCCTTGTAGCCCATTCCCGTGGCCACGAGCTTGAGGACCTCGGTCTCCCGTTCGGTGAGCTGCGGGGGCTCGTCTCCCGTGCCGGCGACGTTCTGGAGCCGTCGGAACTCGCCGAGCACCAGTCCGGCGAGCC
>JAABUW010006231.1_pt1 | contig 15087 bp, 3 predicted proteins | sample 5560081 | NCBI WGS metagenome assembly JAABUW01 (sample SAMN10711882, study PRJNA513363) | rock metagenome | isolation source: Antarctica rocks | place: Antarctica: Victoria Land, Knobhead sud
TGGAGCAGCGCATCATCTGCCGCCAAACTCCAATACTGCAACCTCATAATAAAGTCTCAGTAGTAGAAACACTGTCAATAGTCTGTCGTCGAGAACCTGTGTAGGGAACTTCAAAGCGCTCTTGAGAGTTTGTTGAAACTCCAATTTAGAGGCAGCTGACAAGCCCCCTGAATGTATTGGTCTGAGTTTCCGATCCTTGCTGCTGCCGCCAACGCGGAACGTTCTGGGTGTTTGAACAGCACTGTTCTTAGTCTTTAACATGCTGTCCGCTTCCGAAGCGTCAACCTTGCTCATAAACCGCACGGATTCGACGCTGCGGTTACGGCTCAAAGTCGTCGATTCGTGACTGTCGACGATACCTCAAGATACTCACGGAGAGTAGGCTCGTGCTGCATTCGGGCCTTAGAAGTACGATCGAGTGGACATGCAGGGTTTCGTCTTCGGCCCAGCTTGCACGACAATCCGTAGCCCGTAAAATGCTGGAGCATCTAAAACTCTGTTTTCGAGCCATACTTGCGTATCAGGTTCTTCATGATAGACAGGGCGCCGCCTTTGTAACCACCGCCGAAGATCGCCTGTGCACTGTCAGCTCCAATCGATTACCAGTATAAGATCCTGCCCACATAATGGTTCAGATGATGATAGAGCTCGTACAAAGCTACTCGGTCCTCGTACTCCTCCACCGGTTCGGTCTTCGGACAGATTTGATGGTATTCTCTCAGAAATGCTCCCCCAAACCCACCAAACATCTTCATGATCCCCAGCTCATACTCGTTGTGCGCGTAGCAACTGCTCGGGTCGAACACCACGTCTTCCACAGCACTCTGGCCACCAATCCTCCCGCGCCCTCTGTTCCCGGACCACAAATCCCCATGCACAGCGACAGGAGTAACCCCCCTACCACCGTTCAGATGGTGGTCCCCAATCAATCGCGGTACCACCTCTTGTGCCGTCCTCTCAACAGCCGCCCTTAGTGAAGCATCCTTCCCATTCTTGCGTTCACTCTTCTTCAGGATCGCCCTCAGCCTTCTCTCAGCATAGAATTCCGCCCAACTCTCTGTCCAAGTATTATCCTGCTCCGTATCCCCGCAGCACGTCGCAACCGGAAAACCAAACATCAACGTCTTATAACCCTCCGGGACAGGCGCGGGCGTCGTATGTAGTTCCCCCAACTTCTGCGCCAACGATAAGCCTGAACCCTTCTCCATATCGCCATTCGTAGATTGTGAGATGCCCATGTCGAGAAAGTCCGTAACGAGAAAGGCGCCAGATCCATCGTCCAGTCTCCCATACGCGAAGGACTCCGGGCATAGCGAGGGAATCGTACGTAGGGCGTTGAGACTCGAATGCTCGCCTGCGAACATGACTTCGGAGTCTCTTCCCGCACCGGTTTTGAGAAAGTAGAGCTTCTTGCTGCCATCTGCGAGGGTGATACTGAGCTTGCCGGTTGTGGTGAAGCCGGAGCCGCCGTGGGAGGAGAGAGTGGTGTTCGAGGGAGGGAGGGACAAGGTACGGGGGATTGCGGGGTCTATTTGCATCTTGGTCGTTCGCGAAGCGTGGAGGAGGACTTATACATATCCACTGACTCTGCGAATGGACAAGAGTCAGTATAGTTAAGGGATGCTGCGATAGGAATTCAATCAAATACGAGTCTTGAAGCAAATTGAATTGGGGCAGACCTTATCCGTATCTTGGCATTGAGTGTATGTGGTGGCATTATGCATTCATCAACTCATAGAAATAGTGTAACCGTCGGGTCGGGTTGGCCCGCCCAACCCTAACCCTAGGGTCTGGCAGACTTCCTAACAACCATACCGGCAATACTCTGTCTAGAGTACCGCAAATTTTGTATGGAAGCAAATCTTAGAGTATTGCAAAATCTAAATGTTGCGATACTCTATATTAATATTACTTAATCGAATTTTTTTAAGAAAGTTTCTATATATATAAGATAAGATCTTTCGATTGCAATAAGATTTAGTTTAATCGAGCTTAATTTTAATTTTATTATTAATTTAAACTCTTAAAATATTTTTGAATCTAAATATTGCAATACTTTGTATCAATATTATTTAATCAAGAAATTTTAAAAAAGTTTCTTAATATTTAAGATAAATTTTTTAGATTATAATAAAAATTAACTCGATTAAATCTAGCATTAATTTAATAAATTTTTATTTTTATTTTAAAGTAATTTTAATACTATAGAATATAAATATTGCAATACTTTGTACTAATATTGTTTAATCAAGAAATTTTAAAAAAGTTTCTATATATATAAGATAAAATCTTTTGATTATAATAAGATTTAGTTCGATCGAGTCTAATATTAGTTTAATAAATTTTTATTTTTATCTTAAAGAAATTTTGATATTATAGAATATAAATATTGCAATACTCTATATTAATATTGTCTAATTAGAAAATTTTAAGAAAGTTTCTATATATATAAGATAAAATTTTTCGATTATAATAGAATTTAGCTCGATTAAACTTAATATTAACTTAATTATTAATTTGAATTTTTAAAAAATTCTTAAATATAAATGCTACAATACTTTGTATTAATATTATTTAATTAAGAAATTTCGAAAAAGTTTCTATATATATTAGATAAGATTTTTTAATTATAATAAGATTTAATTTGATCAAAGTTAATGCTAATTTATTATTAATTTAAATTCTTAAAATATTTTCGAATATAAATATTGCAATATTCTATATTAATATTACTTAATTAAGAAATTTTAAGAAAGTTTCTTAATATTTAAGATAAGATTTTTTAATTATAATAAGAGTTAATTCGATCGAATTTAATATTAACTTTGTTATTAATTTAAATTTTTAAAAGATTTTCGAATATAAATATTGCGATACTCTATATTAATATTGTTTAATCAAGAGATTTTAAAAAAGTTTATTAATATTTTAGATAAGATTTTTTAATTATAATAAGATTTTGTTCGATTAAATTTAATATTAATTTAATAAAAAATTATTATTATTTTGTAGACTTTTAATACTATAGAATATAAATATTGCAATATCTTATATTAATATTGTTTAATTAAGAAATTTTAAAAAAGTTTTTTAATATTTAAGATAAAATCTATCTAGTTATATAAATTCTAATTTAATTAAATTTAATCTTAATTTTATATTAGCTTTTTAACTTTAAAAGAAACTATTTATTTTAAAAAGTTTCAAACTTGCAACTAGTTTTGATTTAAATTTAAATTTTAATATATCGAAAATATAAATTTTAAAAATATTATATATACTTTAAAATTAATCTTAAATATTTAAATTTTTAATATTACTATTAAAAAGAAAGTTATAGAAAATATTAACAACTATTTTTGCATTTTCTATATAAAATAAGATAAAAGCACAATTATATAGAACTACTTGTTAACAAAGAAAATTAAATAAGTTTTAAAGTCTATTTTATATTGAATTAAATATTATATTAAAAGATTTTTGTTTAAAATTTGTTAGAAGAATTCTAGTAAATACTAATTAAAGTATTTAATATTAATATATATAAATGTCTTTTTATTAAACTTAATTTAGAATTAGATTAATTAAATTTATTAAATTTATTAAAGAATACTAAGCAAATATTGTAGCAATTTCTTGCTTAAAATATTGTAAATTCTATATAAAGAAAAATCTTTAAATTAGACAAAATCTTAATATTGCAATATTTAATATTAATATTATCTAATTAAAAATATTATAAAAATTTAGTATATATTAAAGATTAAATCTAACAACTATATTAATAGTACTTTGTTTAAAGTATTGCAAATTTTGTATAAAAGTAAATTTTAAAGTATTGCAAAAACTAATATTACGATACTTTGTATTAATATTATCTAATTAAGAAATTTTAAAATATTTCTATATATATAAGATAAGATCTTTCGATTGCAATAAAATTTAGTTCGATCGAACTTAGTATTAACATTATTATTATTTAAAAGATTTTTAGTATTATAGTATTTAAATATTGTAATACTTTATATTAATATTGTTTAATTAAGAAATTTTAAGAAATTTTCTATATATATAAGTAAAGATTTTTTGAATATAATAAGATTTAGTTTAATTTAACTTAATATTAATTTTATTATTAATTTAAATTTTTAAAATAATCTCGAATATAAATATTGCAATACTTTGTATTAATATTACTTAATTAAGAAATTTTAAAAAAGTTTATTAATATTTTAGATAAGATTTATCTAATTATATAAAATCTAATTTAATTTAATTTAATCTTAATTTTATACTATCTTTGCAACTTTAAAAGAAATTATTTATTTCAATTTTTTTAAAACTAGTAACTAGTCTTAATATAAATTTTAATCTTAATATATCGAAAATATAAATTTTAAAAATACTATATATTTTTTAAAATTAATCTTAAATATTTAAATTTTTAATATAATAATAAGAAGAATTTTAAGTTATAGATAGATATAACAATATATAATATTACTATTAAAAAGAAAGTTATAGAAAGTATTAATAGTTATTCTTGCATTTCTTATATAAGATAAAATAAAAATACAATTATATAAAATTGCTTATCAACAAAAAAAAATAAGTAAAATTTAAAGTTTAATTTATATTAAATTAAATACTATATTAAGAGATTTTAACTTAAAATTTGTTAGAAAAATTCTAGTAAATACTAATTGAAGCATTTAATATTAATATATATAAATATCTTTCTATTAAACTTAACTTAAAATTAGATTAATTAGATTTATTAAATTTATTAAAGAATACTAAACAAATATTCTAGCAATTTTTTGCTTAAAATATTATAAATTCTATATAAAAGAAAGTCTTTAAGTTAGACAAAATCTTAATAATATAATATTCGATATTAATATTATCTAATTAGAAATATTATAAAAATTTAGTATATATTAAAAATTAAAACTCTTTAATAATACAAAAATTAAATAAATTAAGCTTTAAATTAAATAACTATTAGAAGTTTAATCTTTTAGATAAAGTTAATCTTTTAAATTCTAAATATTTTAATACTCTATATTAATTTTAATTATTTAATTTTTTTTAAAAAGATTCTTAAACAAATAAGATAAAATCTAATAATTATATTAGCAATATTTTGTTCAAAGTATTGCAAATTTTGTCTAAGAACAAATATTAAAGTATTATAGAATCTAAATAGAACAATATTTTGTATTAATATTATTTAATTAAGAAATTTAGAATTAGTTTCTATATTTCTAAGATAATACTAAGATTATAATAAGATTTAGCTTAATTAAGTTTAGTATTAATTTTATAAAAAAATTATATTTTTAATAATATTTTAGAATTTCTAAGTTATAGTATTCTATATTAATATTATTTAATCGAGAAATTTTAAAAAAGTTAAAGTTAATTTAAGATAAAATTTATCGATAATACTAAAATTTAGTTTAATTGAGCTTAGTATTAATTTTATTATTAATTTAAATTTCTAATATTATCTAAAATATTAATATTACAATACTTTATATTAATCTTATTTAATTAGAAAATTTTAAAAAAGTTTCTAATTAATATCAATTAGATTCCTAGATTGCAAAAAGATTTAATTTAATCGAATTTAACTATAATTTTACAAGAAAAAATTATTAGATTTAAGTTATTTAATACTATAGAATCTAAATATTGCAATATTCTATATTAATATTATTTTATCAAGAAATTTAAAAAAGATTTCTTAATATTTAAGTTAAAATCTATTAATTAGATTAAGATTTAACTTAATTAAACTTAATATTAATTTAATAATAATTTTTTTGTTTTTAAATAATATAGAATATATATATTGCAATACTCTATATTAATATTGTCTAATTAGAAAATTTTAAACTAATTTCTTAATAACTAAGAGAAGATCTATTAACTATAATAATATTAAAATTAATTAAACTAAGTGTTAATTTAATTTTAAAAACTATTATTATTTTAAAGTCTTAAAATATTAGAGAATATAAATATTATAATATTCTATATTAATATTATTTAATTAAGAAATTTAGATATAATTTTATAATAATTAAGATAAGATATTTTTATTTAGATTAAAATTAGTTTAATTAAACTTAATATTAGTTTTATATAGTTAAAAGAGCTAGAATATAATACAAAATCCTAAAGTTGCAATACTTTCTATAAATATTATTTAATCGAGAGATTTAAAAAAAGTTTCTTAATATTTAAGAGCAAATCTTTTAATTGCAATTAAAACTAGTTTAATTAAACTTAATATTAATTTAATATATTTTAATTTCTTAAAGTTTTACAATAATATAAAATTAAAACACTTTAATACTTTTCATTAATATTGTTTAATTAAAAAATAAATAAGAAGATTTTAAGTAATTTGAAGACAATCTTTCTAATAAAATAGAAATTAACTTAATCGAATTTAGAATTAATTTTATAATTAAGATTTAATATTTCTAATATATTGTAATATCTAATTGTAAGTTTAAGTTTTATAGTAATTTAAATTAAATAAAATTTCTAATCTTAATATTATTTAAGTAAAGATCGAAAAATTTATTTTAAATTATATTTTTTGTTTTTTTTAATAAGAGAAAGTTTAAATATTTAAATATTAAAATTTTCTCTATTTATTTGTTAGTATTTGTCGATTTTTTTTAAAGATAAATAATTTTTCTAATATTTAGTTTAATACAATTTATATTGTATTATTGTAATTAAAGACAACTTTTATCTTTATATTAAAGCGCAAATAAGACTTTGTTATATACTATATCTTTAAATAGTTTAGAATTTAATATTAATTAATTTTTTTTAAGTATTAAATTTAATACAATTTGTATTATATTGTTGTAAATAAATATTTATTAATTTAGAGATCTTAAGTAATTATTTTTTATTAAATCTCTTTTAATATAGAATATTATATCTTTATTTTTTAGTTTATTTTTATTCTTTTTATTGCTATTTATTTATAGCTTATTAATTTCTAAGATTTAAAGAAATCTCTTAATTGTATTCTAAATAGAAAATAAATTAATAATAAATTAATAAAGTTTTAAGAATATAATTAAGATAAAATTATATTTTATTTAAAAAGAAATATTTAATATTTAAGATATATTTATTTAAGATTATAGTATAGATTGTGCGCTTAAATAAATTAAAACTTGTATAGATATTACGTTAATAATTTCTTGCAAATTGAATAAATATTTTTTTAAAAATATCTTTTTGTTTGTTATTTAATCTTATTATATAATTAAATAATATAATATATTTTATTAAAGTTAAGAACTTTAAAAGTTAAAGTATAATTTAACTTGAATAAATATTTTTTATTCTAGAATATAAAGTTTATTTTAATTTATTTGCTATAATAGATCGAACAACTCTTAAAATAAAATTCTAAAAATAATTCTAAAATTTAATAGTTTTGTATTTTTAAATATTCTTAATATTAAAATTAAACTTTATTTTAAAATTATTAATTTAAATAAATTAAAATATATTAAGAATATTAAATCAAACTTAATTGTTACGAGTTTACACCAGTATATAGTCTACGCACAGTATATAGCACTAGGAACGAGTAGCTATATATGCTCTTATAGCTTTGCGAGAAAGCACTAGAAGCATTGCTTTTTTTGCTTTTTAAAGAAGCAACAAAAGTATAAAGATTTGCTTTCTTTGCTCTACAAGAGAGCAAAAAAAGCAAAAAGAATCTTATTCAATATATAGATTCTTGAACACGACTCTCTTATAAATTGTGTTTAATTTAAAATAAGTTCTTATTTATTGTTATTGCTATATCTAGTTGCAACTCTTGTTATCAAGTAATTGCTTGCATTGCTTGAAAACGTCTACAAATCTCTTCAAAAGTACAACTCTCTTTAGTATTTTCTAAGATCTCTTTAGTATTTTCTAAGATCTCTTAGAAAATAGTAACGTAACACTTTGAACACTCTAAGAATATCTATATTAGATCAACGCGCTTCTATCTCAAGCACTAGTTTATCAATATTACGCCAATTATTGATTATAAGAGACAACAAGATTAGAATTAACAAACTTGATATCTATTATAAAGATTGTATCGATCTAGAGAACTAGCTTATGTAAATAGATATCTATTTTACTTTCTATCTTGTTCTAGCGAATTAAAAGACAATTTTTGCATCAACATTTTTTAGAGAGAGAGTCTAGTATTGACTCAAGCTAAACTTACGAAAGTATCTAAAGAATTATAACGAAAATTCTTGTACAATATTTACGAACTTCGACAACTTCAAAAGAGAGTTTCAAAGAATTTTTAAAACATTTAACAAAAAACAAATCGCAAAAAGAATAATTTAGCATCTAATTTAACAAATTTTTGCAATAGACTACGCAACTAGATTCTAGAAATATATCAATTTAATTAAGTAAAACAATATTGTATTTATAACAATGTTTCAACGAGATCTTAAAAACAATCTAAAGAATAAAATTATACGTAATAAAAGAATTCTTAGCGATATATTCGATTTTATCGAAGTAGTTATCGACTTCGACAACAAGCTATATAAAAAAGCTATAAAAAAAGATACAATCAATCTCGAGAAAGAGCAAGAATCTTCTTTAAATTAACGATCGAATATTAGCAAGAAGAATCTCGTTTTAATTAGAAATATAGTAATTCCAATTATTGTAAGCTTGTATCTATAAAACTAGATTTTACTCAACAATGTAAAAAGAACAACTCTAGAGAAAAGCAAGATATCAAATTCTAAAAAACGTGCTATTTATGTAATAAATTGAGTCACTTCGCAAGAGATTGTCGATTACAAAACTTAATAAATCGCCAACAAATCAATACTATATTAAGAGAGATATTCGATAGCTAGAACAATATCAAGAAGCAAATCAATATAGAGACAAACACTTCCAAGACTAGATTGAACGACAACTACTATTTGATAGAAAATCTAGATTAGTTATAGAAAGTTCTAAATAAAATATTATCAAGCAAGATACTTGTATCTACGTAGAAAGTTAATCAAATACTTAATAAAGCTATAAAAGTACAACAACAAAGAACGTTATATCTTTATCTAGCAACAAACTTAGACAACAAATACAACTAGAAAGACTTTCACGAATATCTAGACAATATTACAAATTATTTTGATATTTTAACTAGCTTATCAAAGAAGAGATAGATAAATTAAATCGTAAATAAATACAAGAGAGCGCTAGAAAGCGACGTCACTATAAAAAGAGATATTCTTGAGAAAATCGAACAACAACTAAGCAATATTAGTCTATTCTAAAAGAAGATAGAGAAAGCAAAGAAATATGCAATACTTAGTTAAACAAAATACTATAACGACTTATACTAGACTCGTCTAGAAGACAAAAAAGAAGTTAACTGATTTTCTAGAAAATTAAAGTTATTAATCTAGTATAGAAAGAATACTTAGCGCAAATAGACGCTCGAAGCGAAAGTTACAATATAGAAACAAGAAAAAGTTCAAATTTCTTAGTAAAGAGCAGATTAGAGAAATACAATATGTTAGTCCAATAGTAGCAACTAAACTTAATAGCACACGCACGATGTTTTATCACACCAATTAAGATTAATAATTATCGACTTATCGCAATAGTCGATTCTAATGCGACAAGTAATTTTATAACTAGAGTTTTTGTTAAGAGAAAAGAGTATTCTACTTAAAAGAAGTCTAACATATACAATCTAATAATTGTAGATGGAAATCCATTGCTCGACAAGAATAAAAAAGTAAATAAAGAGACAAAATTACTATTAATAGCTATTTAGCAATATTACAAGAAACTAATCTTTGATATAGTAAAAATAATTATTTACAATATTGTTCTAGAAATGTCTTGATTAAAGCAACACAATCTAGAAGTCGACTAGAATATACGAATATTTAAATTTGTGCAATATAATTACGTAATTTATATTCAATTTACGTATCGACAACGTTCGATAATAAATAAAAGAACAAATCAAAAATTGATCGCAAGTAGCAAGCTTGCATTTTTGCAAAAAAACAATCTAATAAAGTTCGACTTAACAAACATTAACAAATATTAGTCGAATTACAAAGTCAAAGTAAGTAAAGAAAATTACGAATCTTTTGGAAGTCTTAAACTATTTATTATAACAAAGAAATTGCTAAAGCACGTATTACGAATATACAACAATTGAGAGTATTTATTTCAAGAAGAGAAAACGATAGAGATTCTCTCTAAATATCAATTGTAAAATTATAAAATCAAACTTGAATCAAGCAAGCAACTTATATTTGAATCTATATATATTCTATTCGAGAAAAAGCTCGAAGTACTTCGCGAATATCTAGTAGAAAACGAAAAGAAAGAATTTATTAGAAAATTCTAATTATAGATAGAATACTTAATTCTCTTTGTATTAAAGAAGAATAAAATTCTTTGTCTATATATCGATTACTAGAAGCTAAACAATATTATAATTAAGAATCGATATTTACTACTCAATATTAACAAGCTTTAGAATCGACTATTTGAAGCAAAATACTTTATTAAACTAGACTTACAAGAAGCGTACAATCAAATTAGAATAAAGACAAGAAAAAAGTGGAAGATAGTTTTCTGCACACGATATAAATTATATAAATACACAATAATATTATTTGAGCTCACGAACGTCTTGACAACGTATCAAAAAATAATTAATAATATATTACAACAATATCTAGATCGATTTGTTATAGTATACTTGAACAATATTATAATTTACTCAAAAATCTTAAAAGAGCATATTAGTTATGTCTCCAAAGTATTAGAATGTTTGAATATAAAAAACTTATATTTTAAGTCAAAGAAATACGAATTCTATCGAGAGAAAGTCGACTTTCTCGAATTTGTTGTTAAACAATACAAAATACGTATAAATTTTAAGAAGCTACAAACAATTAAAGAATAAAAATTATTAACAAATATTAAGAAAGTACAATTCTTTCTAGATTTTATAAACTACAATAAGAAGTTTATCAAGAATTACTTAGCAAACGCGATATTATTAACGAATCTTACAAAGAAAAATACGCTATAGATATAAGAATTCGTAGAAGAGAAATTATTTTAGAATCTTAAACTAAAATGCTTGAAAAAGCCAATATTAAAGATATACGATTCGCAATTATTAAACAAGATTGAAATCGACGCATTAAATCTAGTTATCGATGCATACTTTAACTAAAGATATAAAGACATATAACACTTAATAATATATCTTTTGAGAAAACTCTTGTTAATCGAACAAAACTATAATATTTACAATAAGAAACTACTTGCTATAATAGTTTTCTTGAAATTATAAAGAGTATATACAAAAGAATTATTCGAACTTATAATTTTTACAAATTATAAGAATCTTGTGCACTTTACTACTATTAAGTAGCTTAACAAAAGACAAGTGCAATAGTTAGAGAGACTTGAACAATACAAGTTTAAGATACAATATATTTTAGACAAAGATAATAATAAAGCGAACGCACTTAGCAAAAGAAATAATTATATAGAAACGAAGAAATCGTTCAATTACAACATACTTAAGATTAATAAAAACAAATTATTATTAGCAAACAAGCACAAGCTAAATACTACACTACAAATACTTCAAAATAATACAAAAAAGTTTCCAATAAAGAAAGGAAAACTCTAGATATCTATCGACAAGATTAACAAATATATAAAAGAGTATTATAACAAACTATTGCAAGAGCATTTAGAAGTGACGAAAACTCTTTAGCTTTTACGCTAGCATTGTTAGTTTTTATAGATAAGATAAGTTGTCGAGACATATATTAAACAATATCTTAGTTATTAGCAAAATAAATATAATACGCACGCGAGCTATAGCGAAATCTAATATTAGGAATCAATTGAATCGTTATAGAATAAAGTTACGATAAATTTTATTATTAAGTTGTCGAAGTCGACGAATCTAGCAACAAGAGACAAATATAATTCGATAATAATAATAATTAATAAACTTATCAAATACTTATATATTATCGCATGCAAAGAGAAGTTTATCGCAAAACAACTAGAATATATTGTATTGAATCGACTTATACGATACCACAATATATTTAAGAAACTAACTAGTAATAGAGACAAGCTCTTTACATCTATCTATTGAAAGACGCTTCTCTCAATATTAGATACGAGACTTCAAATGTCTACTATCTATTACTTGATTACGAATAATTAGATAGAAAGAACAAACTAGAGTCTTAAACAGTATTTAAGACACTATATTAACAATACTTATAGCAACTAGATATCACTTCTATCTATAGTACAACTAGCACTCAATACAAAGATTTCGAATAGCATTAAGATAACTTTATTCTTCGCCAACTATAGCAAGAAATCAAATCTTTTTAAGAAAAAGCGCACGCATTTGTCTACGCAATTAGCTATCGAAAGAATAGCGACACTAAAAAAGATACACAATAATATTTTAAGAATGCAAGAAAGATCGATCAAGTATTAGAACAAGAAACAAAAAACAATATTTTAACTAAAAGAGAAGAATAAAGTATATCTTCTTACAAAAAATCTTAGAACAAGAAAATTAAGCAAGAAATTGAATTATATCAAAGTCGAATTGTTTTTTGTTAAGAAGACTAAGAAATCAATCAACTACAAACTCGACTTATCTAAGAATGCTAGAATATTTCTAGTATTTTATATATTATTGTTGAAATCAACAAATCCAATTACGTCTTTATAAGACATCTTTTATTTCTATCGACAAGAGAAAGAACAGTTTGAGATCGAAAAAATTCTACAACAGAAGAGTCAAAAATATCTTGTCAAATAAAAGAAATATTTTATCTCTAAAAACACTTAAGAATCTATTAAGAATTTGAAGTACTATCAACATTGTCTGCAACAATTTCGTCAAAAGAGATCAAAAAAGTAAACGATTATTCTCTTATAATATTGGGAAAGACAACTTGTTTCGAAGCCATATCGATTAGAGAATTTAGAAAAGAAAAATTAATAAAAGAGCTTAGTGAGACCATTTTCTCCAAGTTCTTTAGCTCGCCATCCACTATCGTTTGTTGTTTCTCTTCCAGGTAATCAAGTTGACAAAGTAGTCGTTGCTGCTTCGCATTCGCTTCACGAAGCTCTTCTTTTAGTTTTCGACGCTGTTTCTTGAGACGACGCCAGATCGCACGAACAGCCACTGCGAAGACACTTTACACACTTATTAGAATTCTCTGCAACACGACACTGCTTGCTCAAGCGAACACATTAATAATAGAAGCGCATTGCAACATAGGAAATACCAAGTTCTGCAACTTGGATAAGACGACGTTGATAAAAAGAAACTTTGAACTTGACGCAAGACATGTTAAAAGTTTGCTTTCGAGACGAAAGTCTAAAAAGAAAGAGAATAGTATTACAAGTCTACGCCAGTATATAGTCTACGCACAGTATGTAGCACTAGAAACAAGTAGCTACATATGTTCTTATAGTTTTGCGAGAAAATACTAGAAGTATTGCTGTCTTTGCTTCTTAAAAGAGCAACAAAAGTATAAAGACTTGCTCTCTTTGCTCTACAAGAGAGCAAGAAAAGCAAGAAAAATCTTATTTAATATATAGATCTTCGAACACGACTCTCTTATAAATTGTGTTTAACTTAAGATAAGTTCTTACTTATTGTTATTGCTACATCTAGCTGCAACTCTTGTTATCAAGTAATTGCTTGTATTGTCTAAAGACATCTACAAATCTCTTCAAAAGTACAATTCTCTCTAGTATTTCCTAAGATCTCTTAGGAAGTAGTAGCGTAACATTAATAATTTATTTATTTTATATAATTTATTTTTTTAATTTTAATAAAATAAAAAAATTTAATAGTACAATTTTTTTCGAAATATTATAGAAAATAAAGTAAAGTCTTTAATTATTTTAAAATTTAAGTTAATATATAATATACTTATAAGAGTATATAGATTAATTAAGTTTGTACTTTCTCTATATTATTTAATAGTTAAATTATATAAATTATATTTTATTTTTTACTTAAAATTAAAATTAATATTTATATATAAAAGCTTAAGAAACAAATATTTTGCTTAAATAAAATATAGAAATATTTTGTTTAATATAATTTATATAATATTAAAAGTTCTAATATTTAATAGAAATCTATTTATCTTTACGTAATTAATAATACTTGTTAAATAAAATATTACTTATTAAGTTTTTGAAAAATAAGAATTTATTTAATATAAAAAATATAAAAAATCTTTAATATTTCGATTAAATTATATAATTGTAATTTTAAATTTTTTAATTTAAGAATCTTAAATAATTATTTTTATAAAAAATAATTAAAAATTTACAAGATATTTATAAAAGAAAAATATTATTAGATTGTAATTATAGCTTTTATATTAGTTTAATTTAAATAGAATTAATTAATTATTAATATTTATTCTAGATTCTTTTAAAAAGAATTAAATTTTAAAATATTTTATTTAATATAACTTATATTATATTGTTGTAAATAAAAATTAGAAAGTCTAGAAATCTTAAATAATTATTTAAATAAAAAATAATTTATATTATTTTTAAATAATTATAGATTCTTTCTAATTAAAGTAAGAAGAAATATTGTTTAATTGCAATTTTAAATCTTAAATTAATCTAAATAACAATAAATAATAATTTCTATATTTTATTATATTCTAAGCAATCGAGTTATAGTTATAATTTAAATTAAGAATATAAAAGTTAAAATAAATTAATATTGTTATATCTAAGATCTAGTAATAATATTAATAATTTTAGATAAAAAAAAGATTAAAAGTATTGCAAAGTTTAAACTATATATTAATATTCTTTATTTTAAAAATTCTATCTAAGTTTTTATATATTTTAAATTTAATTTTTAAAATTATATAAAAACTATCTATATTAACTTTAAATATAGTTTAATATTAAATTATAAATTTTAGAAAAAAATTTTAATCTTTTAAA
>JAABUW010006232.1_pt1 | contig 15086 bp, 11 predicted proteins | sample 5560081 | NCBI WGS metagenome assembly JAABUW01 (sample SAMN10711882, study PRJNA513363) | rock metagenome | isolation source: Antarctica rocks | place: Antarctica: Victoria Land, Knobhead sud
AGTGTGTTAGGGGGGTACCATGGTGGGTGTGTGAGGGGGTTACCTGCACTTGGTGCTTCACACGGCGCTCCATGAGCTTGCGCTCTTCTTCCAGCCATCTGCCTTCATCTGCCCTAAGGGCCTCCTGAGCCCTAAACCTGGACTCCTGCACAGTACACACAGGGCATTTGAGAAGAGAAGAAGATGAAGAAGTATGATTGAATGAATGATTGAAATCAAAACACCAATTCATCACAAGACCAAAAAAGTGGTTGTTGATTGCTGATCATGGTAGGAGTAGGAGCCTCCTGAGGCTACTGCCTGGAGACACAATGAGTCAGCCAAACATGCTGACTCTAAACCATAAACCTTGAACATTGCATTACCCGACAACAGTAATTGGCAGATGAGTTTATGATGTGCTGTACAGGCTTCAACACCAAATGAGGAGCCCTTCTGTGCCACGCGTCTAGCAAATGAAGGCAGACATGAGCAATAGTGAACAACCCATGTTGAGAAACACAGCGATGATGGACGAGATTACTAGATACAAAACAGAGAAACTGAGTCAAGAACAGCCATGAACAGAGGGGAAGATGGAAGGCATCAGAAACCAGCATGAGGTTTCAGAAGCAGTTGTGACAGACAAGCACACAAGGAATGATTGCATTGCAGAAACTGACGATTTGATTGCAGGGGTCGATGGTTGCATTGCAGGGATTGACCATGCAATGACAGGCAGACAGACAACAGACCTGTGCCTGGGCCTCCACTAGGGTTGCGTGCTCTTCTTCTAGGCGTTGCCTGTTTAGGAGCAGCCTGTCAGCTAGCTCAGACCTCACCTGAGCCAGCTGGTGTTGCTGCTCCTCACCCACCTGCAGCAACAGGATCATGGTATTATTGCCACCACAACACCATGATAACAGTAATAAATCATAAGAATAATATTGGAGGAAAAAGTGCAATATGTTTGCGTGAGAGTCATTGCAGAATGATTCTATTTGACTTGCAGTGATGACCCACTCAACAACTCACTCTGACTGCAATAAAAACCCACTTGAACTGCAGTAAACAACCCGCTTTGGTTGCACTCACAATCGATCCTGATCAACAAGAGTCAGACTCTGTTCATGGCAAACAGCACAAGGTTGAAGTGGTGATGAAATTGGATAGGCCTGGCCAGGAACTGCTAGCTTTTGTGCTGATTCAGAGCCTCTGCACTGTGGTGAAGGGTTCATTGAGGCTGAGAGGAATGCATTGAGAAGTTGAGATCTGCAGCAGGGTGCTCTTTCTGTGCTATACGGAAGGACCTAGGTTATCTGCGCTAATCTGAAGGACCTAGCTTATCTGCGCTAATTTGAAGGACCTAGCTTATCTGCACTTTACTGAAGAACCTAGCTCATCTGCTGGGTAATGTAGGTTTTGAGGGCCAAAAGGATGATATGAGAGGATGAGTCATGCCATACCAGGGGCATGATCAGAGGGTAGCGGGCTGTTGGTGCATGTGTGCGTGATTGATAGTTGCACTGGCAGCATTTGTTTGGCATAGCTTTGATAAGCATGGCCCAAACAATGGCATTGGCCTTAAAATAATAACATCAGAAAGGTAAATGGCTGCAGCAGGTCACATGTAATTGCACAGCACCTGCTGCTGAAGCTGGTGTCGCAGCGCCTGCTGCGCCTGCTCAAGCTCCTGGTTTCGGAGCTTGGTGACTTCAACTACCACCTCACTGCGCATGGCTACCAGGGCTGCATCCTGAAAGATCAAACATTTTACCATATTTGTTGTTCCAAACATAGACTATAATGCAAAAACCAGCAGATGCTAACTTGCAAAGTCTGTTGATGTTCTCTTGCTCCTTGGCCTCGTATGTAGAGACATAGTCAAGCCTGGATGCAGTGTTCACTGTCAGGTTGCAGCCATACACGGCAGCACATTTGCGCAGACACAGCACACAAGGACCGCCAGACAAGGCAAATTGACACTGTTGGACAATGTTGGTCACATCAAGAGCAGAGAGTGCAAAACCGCATGTAGGATGCAGAATGGGCTAGGCCTAAAGGACAGACAGTTTGCACAGCCCTACTGCAAGAGTATGTCTGCGTTGTTGGCAAGCTAAAAGAAAGATACAGCTCTTGTGAGGAGCAGTGCGAAAATGCAATCACAAGGGCCAGAATGTACTTCAAGGGCAGGGCAATACTCAAAAACAGGGCAACACACAAGGGCAGGACCATACTCAAGGGCAGGGCAATGCACAAGGGCAGGACCGTACTCGAGGGCAGGGCATTACCCAAGGGCAGGACCATACTCAAGGGCAGGACCACTTTCAAGGGCAGGGCAATATACATGGGCAGGGCATCACACAAGGGCAGGGTGAGGACCTGGAGTTGCTTTCTGCGTGCCTGCACTTCTTTGGCAATGTCCTCTTCCATGTGACTGATTGCATCATCCTCCATCTGTTCTCTTTGGCCCTGCAAGCACAAACAAAATGGGCAATCATTTACTTGTTTGATACTTTTATAGTTTGATAGGTGTCAATCGTCTTTTCTGGTGAATACAGAATGGAGACATACCTTTCTGTTGTCACTGTACCTTGGACACAACTGTAAGCCTCTGTTCTATTGAGCTGAGGACAACTAGAGGTGTGATCAGAAGGAAGAAGAGTTACCAGTACTTGCCAATGTGTAATTAATGCAGTCTCCCTGTGCCTGCTGCTTTTGTGACGGACCGCAGGGGCTTAATTAGGTCCATCACTTTCTGATATTTGCATCTTTGTTAGTATTCATATTCACATTTGTGGCCCCACACTATTTGCATTTACATCTACATAAGCACATACTATCTGATATGTACACCTGTTTGTATCCATGTATGTTGATACACTTTCAGAGTTGTGCTCATACCTGCAAGCTGCTTGTCACTTCGCTTTCCATTGCAGCAAGAGCCTGCTCACGCAGCTGCTTACGCTGTGGTTGCAGCTCTTCTTCTATGCTTGCCTGCAGAGCTGACAAGGCTTGCTGCCGGATCTGCTGCTGCTGCTGCTCCTGCTCCTGTTGCAGTGTCACATCATCTATCTGCAACAGCAAAGCGGCATCAGACCACTGGTGTGTATGCTTGCCTGCAAATGTGGTATATTCATACTGCTGCTGCTCCTCCTGTTGCAGTGTCAGGCCATCTATCTGCAACAGCAAAGCGGCATCAGACCAGTGGTATATATGTTTGCCTGCAAATCTGCTATATTCATACTGCTACTGCTGCCGGATTTGCTGCTGCTGCTGCTCCTGTTGCAGTGTCACATCATCTATCTGCAACATCAAAGCAACATTAGTCCATTGGATTGTATGCTTGCCTGCAGAGCTGCCTACTGCTGCTGCTGCTGACACTGTTGCTGCTCCTGTTGCACTGTCACAACATCTAGAATGCAACAGCAGCAGGACAACAGCAACATCAGTGGGACAGCTCTTGTGTCAACAGCGCACCTGTGACAACACAGGCATACACAAATGCAGGCAGGCAGACAGACAGGCTGATGCAACAGCATCAGGATGAAGAGGAGATCAGCAGGAAGGCGTTTTTGTCTACAACGCACCTGTGACTGCAAGCGTGCCTGCTGTGTGTCAAGCTGCTGCTGCAGCTCTGCTAGGCGTGTTTCAGAGCTGTGCTGCTCCTCTTGTAGCACAGCCAGCTTGCTCATATTCTGAGCCTGCACAATGCAGATCACGCTTCACATGCTGATACCACAGCATCAGGATTCAACTTCATCCTTCATCCGACAATGTTGAAAAGTAGTTTCCATGCCATTGATGAGACTGTTTCGAAAGATCAGGCATCCTGGAAAAGCACCCAGCGTAGGTGACAAAGCTCTGAATGTCTTGATTGACATCATGTTTCACAACAGCTTGTGCCAAACAGGTATGGCCCACCTCTGAGATGTCAATTTAGCTTGACGTTGCACAGCAGCAAAAATTGTTGTAGTCACAGCACAAACAATGCGGCATCAGCATGTACAGCTGCCTAAAAAGTAGAACGTAGAGAGAAGCATGTGCTGCAGCATCAGCTGCCGGCTCAGTTTGCTTGTGGTGGGTTTACATTCTTGCATGCATTGCCGAGCAAAACTGAAGATGCAAGCCCTGACAAAGCTGCAGATGCTGTCAGTCCGCTGTAGGTGCACAGCCTGAAGGCATCATCATGTCTGTGTACTGATACAGCAAGGGAGCTGAGTGCTTGCATCCCGGTGTTTGTGCTCTGGAAGACTTGAGCACGGCTGCTGGCCCAGGCAGGTTGCTGTTGGCTGCACAAGCTGATCGTGAGTGCATGTGTGTGAAAAGGAAAAACAAAAGAAACTACAAGTTTATGCTTTTCAGCGATTGTACCAGGAGCCCCCTAAGGCAGCAGCCCACAGCTGTGCATGCGTGTGTGCTACAGACTTACAATCTAGATCTACGAAATAGGCATGGGGACATATAGACATGGTAATGTACCACTATTCCCAGCCGTGCTAGGAGGTTTGACAAGCCTGTTGAGGGCTCTGGCCAGACATAGATCCTACTTAAGCCCTATATAGACCAAGTAAACCTTCAAGAAACTTGCATTTGGTTTGTGCATGGTCTATGACCATGTGCAACACACCTGGACAGTAGCACAGCGAGCCTCCCCTTCTTCACGAGCAGCAGCTTCCATGCGTCCTGCCTCAGCAGTCATGCTTTGCAGCCGTGCTGCGCTTTGCTGCTTGGCCTGATCGTCTTGCTTGGTCAGTTCAAACTGCAAGGCCGTCAGCCGTTCCCTGCAGTTAGATCAAAGGCAATGCAGCAGCTGAGCACTGCAGGTCGTTTGAGCATGAAGTACACAGTGTTAACAGCAGCAAAAGCACACGCCTCTGCTCTGCCTGACTATTCTGGTTGGTTGCTTCACTTTGAAGAGTGTATAGCATATCCATGAGTGTGAGAGTCTGAGGCCAAAGGCAGGTACGTGCAATCCAGGTCATGCCAAGCTTGCACCATGCCAGCATGGACATGCTACGCCCAGCTGTACAATACTGTCTGCCTGGTTTGCCTTTCTGACTGATTTGGCATGTAAAGCAGTTTCAGCCGCTGTACACGCCCCATCAAGCCCCTAGGATGAGTACTTCCAGCACTCAGCTATAGGATGTGTGTCTCAACGCTTTATGTCTGTATGCTTGCTGGCCGCTACCATGGTGTGGCGGCCATGATGGTGCAAAACTTCAGCATATAATGCTGCAGCAGCATTCTGCAAAACGCTGGTGCCATTCTATAGGCAAGGCAACTCTAGCGACATGTACGCCTACTTGTACTCATTTTCCAGCTCGGCTCGCTCAGCATCTTCTGCTGCAAGCAGCTCCTTGCGCATTGCTGCAAGCCGCCCTTCGGACTCAGCCCTGGCCTGCTGCAAGGCTGCCTCTGTGTCCTGTAGGGATTGAAGAAGATGACAGGATAGTTAGAGGATGATGAAGAAGATAACATGATGGTAGGCCCAGGCTTGTGACAGGGGGTATGACAACAAATCACTGTGCAGCAGAGTGCAGCTGTGTCAGACAATTATCAAGAGCCATACATGACAAGCAATACTCATGAAACGCCTTGCTTTCATCAGCAAATGCTGGAAGGCAAGAATTCCCCTTGGCTGTCAAATCTGAGCAGAGGGCCAAGGTCTTCTGTTTCACAAAACAAGGAGAGTGTGTAGCAACACCTGCTATGGTCTCATGTCTCACAAGACATTCACATCGTGCAGTCGCACCTGATCTGCTGTAGCAATCCTTTGCTGGCTCTTTGAGCGCAGTCCCAGAGAGTCAAGCCCTGCCTGGGGTTTCCCGCCTAGTCTGTCTGTGCTACCTGCTGTTGTGCTGACAGCTGGTTGGCTGGTGCTGGCCTGGGCAGGGCCACTGCCAGTAGGCCTGGACAGGGCAGGGCTGCTACTGGATGGCCCACCTGAGGCAAGCATCCCTTGCTTCAATCTTGTACATGCCTGGTGTCGCCAGTTGATACTTTTGTGCAGATCCATACGGAGTTGAGTGCATGTACAGGGTTTTGGATATCATCGAACGCAATGACTGATTACCAAAATCAATCATGACTTGGCTGTTGTTTGTGCCTGTTGCACACACTGGGTCATTGCAGTGCACAGGCGTCTGCATTGAAAAGTGTCTGTATAGTTTGCATTCAGGCTAAGAGAGCTGGCACAAGCAGAGTTGAAGTCCATTCAACCTTGTGTAATAGCACTGCTGCCAGGCTGCTGAGCAGAGTTTGCCCCAGCAGGGGCTGAACTGCTTGCTTGAGATGATGCAGGCGCCTGCAGGGGCTGTAAAGAGGGCTTGTTCAGAGGTGGAAGGGGGGCTTTTGCGCTCAGAGGGGCCAGCTGTAAAGGTGGAAGCACCTGAGGCAGATGCAAGGGAGCATCAAGTGAATAAGTAGGGATGCGACCTGTAGAGAGACTTTGCATGGGTATGCCTCAATCATGCTTTTGGGCATACAAGCTTATATCAGTACCAAATGCTCCAATGCAAATGCAGATTTAGATCCAGCATGCACTGCATAGTATTGGTTATGCAGCAGGCATGAGTACAGTGAAAGTAGCAGCTTCTGAGGCAGAAAATCTGGATCGCAAGATGCAGCTATTGAAAAGGCATGTACAGAATGTGTAATATGATTGTAGTCATATCATGTACGCCATATATGTATCATGTATATGGTATATCATACACAAACATGACTGTGGGGATGCACACTTCCCTTTCTCAGCCTCAAATGCACATTTTGCAGCAATCCATGCATCATCTGGCTGTTGTGCTGCTGTTCAGCAAATACAGGAGAAGTCATAGCTAAGTGGGCTTTCATGGGCTGGGTACGCAGCATGAAGAGAACGCGCTCACCCCAGGCTTTACTTTGCCTGCCTGTGCTGATGCAGACTTTGCTTGGTCTTTTGAGTTTCTCCTAGCTAGCAACTTGGCTTTCTCATCAGCATAAAGCTTCCTACAGACATGCTTAGCGTCTTTCACCTTGCTCAGGCAAGAAGTATGCTGATGATGGGTTCTAGAAACAGGATGAAAGGGCTTTCTGGCCAGGCTGCCTAACAAGCTTGATGCACACATAGCATTGTCAGCTTGAAGTGATCTGCATGGCCAGCTGGTCATGCTGTGTGCTTATATATATACAGTGCTTGCGCTAGAAGAAAGTGCAGCACGCAGCTGACAGGTTTACACATGACATACATATTCTACATGCATAAATTTGGAAGCAGTGGCATACATGAAGCGCTCATCACAAGGGTGCTCCCATGAGCTATCTCCTGATGTGGCATTGTAATAATACACCTCTCCATCGTCAGCTGTCCGGCTGCAGCAACAAAGGGTCTGCAAATCAAGTTGTGGCAAGGCAAACTTGAAATAAGTGCGCCTTACAAAGCCTTCCAGTCAGCTGGCAGTTTGGCTTTGAGGCCCTCTCGACAGATCCACACGAGCTCCTTCTCGGATTCCAGATCAAGGCCAAGCCACTGGGCGTAGTCAGCAATCTCTGCGCAGTGGTCAGCAGTGGTTGAGTGTCAGTGGCAGACTGTGGTATATATCACGGTATTCTCAGCTGAAGGTGTCTCGCTTGATACCTTCTGCTGAGGGCTCATAAGCCGGATCGATGTCCTCCTGCAAAGGGATGCTCTTGCCTTGCTTGAGCGCCATCAGGGCCTAGTATGATGTCAAGCTTGGTACTTTGAAAGCTTTCCACGGTGGCTTCCAAAAGCTCGCAAAGTAGTCAGCTTCATGCCGACTGTACTACATCAGACAGTCCAAACGATTCCGCTGCACCAGCAGCGGGACAGCTGCTGCAGCAGTGGTCAACATTGCCGGTCAAACCAGGCAAGCGATACCCATGGTTGACCCATTGGCTTCTGGTCCCAGGGGGGTCGAACCAGCTAGCTGCATCGCTTCAAGGGCCATAGCCGCTGCGCGGAGTATCGTGACGATCAGCACAATCCCACAGGCTGCCGTGCGTCGTTTCGATGCTCGTGGTATAGTGTCGGAGTGGGCGCAGTCCCAAGCTTGGAGGCGGAGGCCAGGCTGCGATCAGCCGTGCTTGCAGCAGCAGTCTCAATCTTCGGCCGGCATTAAGCCGCTCAGTAGCACCTTTGGCACAGAAGATTCATCATGGCGCAGTCGGTGGAGCGAAGTTGCACCATGCTGGTGCACTTCGATAAACCCTCCTCAGGCAACGAGATAAAGGAAGCGCTTGAAGGCAACGATGGCCCTGCCAAAGTGGAGGCTTTGCAGAAAGCAATCATGATGCTGCTGAACGGCGAGCAGCTGCCAGCTCTGTTCATTACTATCGTCAGATATGTCTTGCCATCAGAGGACCACACTGTGCAGAAGTTGTTGCTGCTCTACCTGGTAATATCTGTCTACTGAATTAGCATTTCTCTGGAACAAGAAAGTTCAGCCCTGGAAACATGTGCTGAAATGTGCAGGAAACAATCGAAAAAACAGACTCTTCCGGCAAGATTCTGCCTGAGATGGTCAGTCCTTGACTCTGATGCGCTACACTGCTGAGTTGATGGTTCTTGCCGCTTCATGTGCCCAAGCACTTGCTGAGATTACTGCTTGCTGCAGATCTTGATCTGCCAAAATCTGCGTAACAACTTGCAGCACCCGAATGAGTACATACGGGGCGTCACACTCAGATTCCTCTGTAGAATACGGGAAGAGGAAATTTTTGAGCCACTCATCCCTTCCATCCTTACATGCCTGGAGCACAGGCACTCATATGTGCGCCGCAACGCTGTGCTGGCAATCAACTGCATCTACAAGCTTCCAAAGGGAGAGCAGCATCTTCAGGACGCGCCAGACCTCATAGAGAAAGTGCTCAACAGCGAGCAGGACTTGTCAACCAAGCGCAATGCATTCCTCATGCTGTGCAACCATGCACAGGACCGGGCTGTGCACTATCTGCTCAGCCACATTGACAATGTAGCGCATTGGGGAGACATTCTACAGATGGCTGTTCTGGAACTCATTCGCAAGGTACTCATTACAAATGCTGAAAACGACTTTTTGAAAAAGCAACAGTGCTGTTGTATATGATGTCAGCTCCTACATTACAGCCCCTTTATCATTCTGAAGTATTGCTGACCTCGTGTGGATGTTGCATCGGCTGCTAGTGCAGACCCTCTCAACCCTTCACAACCTGTTCATCAAGTAAACAACAGTTGCAGCATTTGCAAGCAGCTAGGTTTCATCTCATAGCAGACGTCTTGCCAGGCTTGCCCACCTTTCTTGCATGCTGGCCCATCAATTCTCACAGAAATAGTGCCATGAACAAGCAGCACAGCACACCAACTCCTTGCACCTGCAGGTGTGCAGAGTGAACCCAGGCGAGAAGGGGAAGTACATCAAGATCATTCTGTCCCTGCTGCAAAGCACTAGCTCAGCTGTGGTGTATGAATGTGCTGTCACCCTAGTCAGCCTGTCCCAGGCCCCTACCGCCATCCGGGCAGCTGCCAACTGCTACTGCCAGCTGTTGGTGTCCCAGAGTGACAACAATGTCAAGCTCATTGTGCTGGACAGGTTACAGGTCAGTCATCCATACTCTCTTCCTAAAACCGCCAGGAACCAAAAATTGAGGAAGCTGTTGACAGCAAAAGACTGTTGCTGTTGACAACCAACGTGAATGCATTCAGTGCATCATTCTAGCTTTTGGCGTCCGACAAAAATGTGCAAAACACTTATCTGACGTAGCAGGTTTGGAGCAAGTTTGTATATTTAGCAGCTAGATCAGTACAAAGCACATATACAATCACTTGCAGAGGCAATAAAAATGTCTTGTGCTGCCTACATACCTGAATGACAACGCTGTTGTCAGCATGTGCATACCAAACATGTCTTGTGTCTGCCTGTTCAGGAGCTGAAGGTGGGCTATGGCCTATGGTCATAGCTGTGGGCTGCCGCCTTAAAGGGCTCCCGTTATGATCCTGAGACGCGTAAACTTTTCTTTTCACTTCTTTTCAGGAGCTGAAGGCGAAGCACAGGGAGGTGATGCAGGACGTCCTGATGGATGTGCTGCGTGCCCTCACCTCCCCCAACATGGACATCCGCAAGAAGACCCTCGATATCGCCCTGGACCTCATCACATCCAGGAACATCGACGAGGTGGTCATGGTGCTCAAGAAGGAAGTCATGAAGACCCAGAACAAGGAGCTGGACAAGGGGCCAGAGTACCGACAGCTGCTAGTGCAGGCCATTCACAGCTGTGCGGTCAAGTTTCCTGACGTAGCGGGCAGTGTGATTCACCTGTTGATGGACTTCCTGGGTGACACCAACACGGCAAGTGCACTGGATGTGGTGTTCTTTGTAAGGGAGATCATGGAGACCAACAGCAAGCTGAGGGCGTCGATTCTGGAGAGGCTGCTGGACAGCTACAACCAGATCAGGTCGTCCAGAGTGTGTTCGTGTACTCTGTGGATCATTGGGGAGTACTGTGACCAGAAGGATGACATATATGCTGCTCTGGAGGTGAGGATCTGAGGCAGTTTTGTGTTGCATGCCTGACCTCTTTTGTTGGAGCTGCATCTAGTGAACTAATCAACAAGCAGCACCACAGAGCCAGTGATGGCATATCACAGGCGGCAATACATGGCATGTGTAACAACAAAGCCCAGCTGCCTGGTCCCAAATCCCCTTGCTGCAGTGCTGAAAGGTTTCAAGTCATGTGTGTGCCCATGCCCTGTTTACACACTGGTACCGTAGGCTTCTTCTTCTTCTTCCTTTTCTTCGGCAGTTGTCATTGGTGTCGTGTCTGCAGACCATCAAGTCAGCTCTGGGCCCTTTGCCTTTCTTTCACGACGAGGACGAAACTGAGAAGGGGAGAGACGACAAGAGCAAGGGCAGCACCAAAGGGGACATTGATGCAGAGACCCCAATCCCTGTCCAGCAGGCTTCCCATCGGCCTGCAGTGCTGGCAGATGGCAGTTATGCCTCTCAGACTGCCATCACAGACGTTGTAACCACCAGCAGCCTGTCTTCAACAGCGCCCAACATCAGGTGTGCGCACTGGCCCTCGGACAACTTGATGCACAGATCCTGCACACACAGCTGAGTCTGATGTGCAGCCTGTCTTCAAATGCGCTCGACATCAGGGTTGTGCACTAGCCCCCTGACAATTTGATGCAAGATCTGCCCAAGCCCTGCACATACAGCTGAAGTCCGATGTGCAGCCTGTCTTCAAAAGCGCTCAACATCAGGTTTGTGCATTGGGCTGTGGAAACTTGACGCAAGATCTGCCCCAGCCCTGCACACACAGCTGAGTCTGATGTGCAGCCTGTCTTCAAAAGAGCTGAACATCAGGTTTGTGCATTGGTCTGTTGAAACTTGATGCAAGATCTGCCCCAGCCCTGCATGCACAGCTGAGTTTGATGTGCAGCCTGGCGCTCTGACCAACTTCGTCATCCACCTGCTGCTCTACACAGCAATGCATTAGCCGCTGCTGATGCAGTATAGAGACACCTTTTGGCATGAATGAAATGAGAAGCTAGGTATTTTACTGGGCTGCCCAGGCTGATACTGTATTTGTTTGCTAAGCAGGGCATTGCTGCTAACTGGTGACTTGTTATGATGGTGTAATGACAAGAGCACTCGGCATGCAACTTGTACTACATGCACTGAATGAATACATGCACTGTATGAACACATGCAGTGTATGAATACATGCATTGAAGGAATATCTGCGTTGTAGACATGAACAACTACTGATATTCTATGTGTCTGCTATGTAGGGCATTGCTGCTGACTGGTGACTACTTTCTGGGTGGGGTGGTAGCAGGAGCTCTGACCAAGCTGCTGCTACGGCTGCGCAAGTCCACCAATGCAGATGAAAAGGAGGTGAACAAGCTCACAGCAGAGGCCATGCTGTACATCGTGTCCATCCTGAGGCTGGGAGAATCCCAGGCTTCCCTGCATCCCCGGGATGATGACGCAGTGGACAGAATGGTCACATGCCTCAAGGTACGCTGTGCATTTGTCGGACTGCCTCAGCTCAGCTACTGCTAAGCCTAAAAGTCTGCACAGGATAAAGTGCTTGCTAAACGGGTATGCTGTTGAACTTAAGGTCAGCTCTGTTCCAATGTAGAGACCATTTTCCTGACAGCTTTGAGACAAGTACTTGAAATGAATACTTTACAGCTTTGATACCAATATTTGGCTTTATGTTTTTGTTGGTGAATCTGGTCTAGCACAGTCACTGGGCGCATATGCCATGCAACTGAAAGCACGCAGCTATGCTTTTATCTCCTAACCACCAAGTGCTGACACACCCTGGCAATGAGGCAGCAACTGCAAGCATGCTGCACCGTGCCTTATGCTAGCATCTCTCAATATCAAGCCTTGCAGTGTTCCAGGCTGATTCACACACATGCATGTACCTCCAGGTGCTGACACACCCTGATAATGAGGCAGCCAAGGTCTGGCTGGAAGACTGCCGGCACTCCTTTGCCCAGATGATCCATGACAAGCTCACAAGGGATGCAGAAGAGGCAAAGACCAAGGTCAGTGTCATGTCTGAAAAACTGCAATTGAGTCAAATGGGCTAGCTGGCCCCCAACGACTGTAAAAACCCTGACTGACTGACTGACTGTCTACCTTCACACCCATAAGCTGTGCAGCACTACTCAGATCTGTGCTAGAGGGCATATTGTCATGTTCGTTCATTGAAGTTGAGTCATGCCCCGGGTCAAACAAAATCACCCCTGAGCAGCTCTGTAATCTACATGCTGTTCTTTCACATCAGTAGCTGTCTTGATGTGGCTGGATGTCATTGTAAGGCTTGTGTGCATGATCAGATGGTGGCCTTAAGCTACACACACAGCTAGGCTAGCTAGCAAGGCAGCGAGCAAACACCAATCCCAATCGGGTCTTGAGATCCTTACCAGTCAGTAGGTCATCTATCAACATCGGGACATTAGGTTCTTTTTCGACAGAACTTCCACCGGCTTGGTTTTGTTGCACACTGTGCTTTCAAGCCAGCATGTCTGATGAGTCACAACTGGCTCCACATCCCAGACTGCAAGGTATTAACTGAAATGAATGAAATGCTTTTGTGCAGGACTCCCAGTCTCAGGCGCAGCCAGATGAGCTGATCGATTTCCACCATCTGAAGGCCCGAAGGGGGATGAGCCAGATAGAGATTGAGGATCAGGTGCAGACAGACCTGCAGAGGGCCACTGGCCTTGCAGAGACTGGCTCTGAGAACGCAGCTCGCCTCAACAGGGTCTTACAGTTGACAGGTGCCTTTATGACTCCTGCACAACTTTTGGCATAGCCTCTTCAGTCAGAGTCCTGTGCAATTTTTCTCCTTTTTGCCCAGAATCCCCTTGCAGTCCATGACTCAGTCAAAGCTCTGCACGGAAATGGGTGAGTTTATAAAGCAGCTTAATATGAGCAGCTCATAGGTAAAATCCCATGAAAGCAAGACTCGGTTCAGACTCCAGATGGAGGCACATCGGTGCACAACAAGCATTGCTACAGTGCATGCCTATCCTCAAACAAGCAATGACAACCTCAATGCATACACTATTGATCACAATAATAGTAACAATAACATCAACAGTAGTTCTAGTGATAGTGCTAAATGGCTATAGTATTGGCAAGGATGATGACGATGATACCAATGAAACTGGAATGGCAATGATTGTATGTGCCAAGTCCTTGACGCCACAGCACCTGGCTGGCTCTGGGCTGCCCCCTTAAGAGGCCCCCGTTGTGATTGCTGAAAAGCGCAAACTTTTCTTTTTCTTTTCTTTTCTTTAAGCAGCTGGCTGTGCTTACAGGCTTCTCAGATCCAGTGTACGCTGAGGCATACGTGACAGTACACCAGTACGACATAGTCCTGGATGTAACAGTCATCAACAGGACTGCCGAGACTCTGCAGAATCTGTGCTTGGAGCTGGCCACAATGGGTGATCTCAAGCTGGTGGAGCGCCCCCAGAACTACACCCTGGGGCCCGGGGCCCAGAAGAGTATCAGGCACGTCCGTGTGTAACAGCTGTCAACAAAGTCATTGTCTGGGTTCTTTTTCTTGATGACATTGTGTAATTGTGCAGCGGTGTGCAACTGCTCATCATGGCGCAGTTTGCCAGTTGGTCTTAGCTGGTTCTGTTGCAATGTCTATGATATCATGGGCTGTTTGATTGGCATGTTTACCAGTTGTAGGTTTCAATAACAACAGCACACGCTTCATCAGAATGCAGCCTCTTGTCCCATCAGACGGCAGCTCGTTGCAAATGGGCTACATACAACACCCTGCTTTTTGCAAGCATTGCAGCCACTCACAGACTCACACTCAATGTAGCTCAATTTTGGACCCTGATCTGATGTTTGCCAAAGCATGTCATCAACCTTACCTTTGCCCATAAAGTTCCTGGACATACCTTCCTCATCATGAGCTGGAAAGTGTTTTAATCATGTTACCATCATTAAAAAATAATTTGTTACTATCACTATTTTTATTTATGACATTGATTTCACTATTGTAATGTGCAGGGCCAACATCAAGGTATCATCAACAGAAACTGGTGCCATCTTTGGCAACATTGTCTACGAGTCCACAGCCTACGCCGACCGCAGTGTGGTGGTGCTGAATGACATCCACATCGACATCATGGACTACATCAGCCCTGCCAGCTGCCCAGATGTGCAGTTCAGAAGTATGTGGGCAGAGTTTGAGTGGGAAAACAAGGTTAGTCACAGTTTTGCATGTATCGATGACTACAGGCATGAGTGGGTGCTTTGAAAAGTTGTGTTGAGCCCCTGTGATCTGAATGTGAACACTGCCTTCATTGCTACCTCCTGTCTATCAGACTCTGAGTGTAGAGACTTTGATGCACTCCATAACTAGTGTAGCAGAAGATTCTATATACTTTACGATGAGAAGTGATGCTTGCATGACTGCACAGATCTGCGTACATCCGTATAACTCCCCAAGCGCGGCTGGTGCTGCTTCTGATTTCATTGGCGACCCACTGACCCTGCTGGAATGCAGAACCGTGTGTGCAGCTTGCTTATCTGTAACTGCCAGCCTGCCATGATCTGTTGTGCATTGCAGCCATGGTCTCAAAC
>JAABUW010006233.1_pt1 | contig 15085 bp, 20 predicted proteins | sample 5560081 | NCBI WGS metagenome assembly JAABUW01 (sample SAMN10711882, study PRJNA513363) | rock metagenome | isolation source: Antarctica rocks | place: Antarctica: Victoria Land, Knobhead sud
AGTATTCAGGATGTTAATTGTTAGCGCGACAGGGATTCTTTCGGTGAGGACACCCCCAAAAAGTGCCAAGACGCTAACAACTAAGGTAACTTGCTGAACACCACAGTACTTCCTGTCAAGCATCATTCAATACACTCACTGAATGATAAAGGCCAAGCTCCGTAATGATCATCGAGTCATTGAAGAAGTCTACTTCTTATCCAATCTTTGATATGTTGTGCAACTATCATGATTTCAGCAGCATGCACGAGATTCATCCTCCAATGGCACGACAGTCATTGCAACTCGAAGTAGTCCTCTGACATGTCTCTTCTGGAGCTCATCTGAATGTTGATGGGTAGCTGACAGACGAGGAGTGAAATTATATGCTCATGTCTTCCATCCGAAATGTAATGTCTGGAGCAGCACTGATCTCTGGTTGCTTGATCTCTGGGCTGACAGCCAGCACGTCCCCGGAGAGATTCACCTTGTCTTGGTAACCCTCATATCCATCCGGATACTTTTCGACTAGCTCCCTCATCATCTGCATCAACCTATGTGTCACGAATATCATATCAGCATCAGCCACTCGACATGCTGTACCACTTTAGATCAGTTTGATGGACAACCTACCAATTTCGATACTTTGGATTTGACGGGAAGAGGCACGAATCATGCAGATGAGAACGACTATGTCAGATCAGTCGGGCGATTAGGGTCTCCCAAATTGAACTATCGACTTACCAGGCGTACAGAATATTTCTGTCGGCGTGGTCTTCTTCGGGCGAAGCGATTGGAAAGTGAGCGTGGTAGGTCTTCAAGTATCTACGGCCGAACTTGAAGCGAACATCCGGACGCATCGTCCTTACATCATCTGATTTGTGAGCTCTTCGGTAATGGGTAAGATACGGTGTGCTTGTTCGTTCGCCAAGGGTGACGCACACTCATTGTGTCAATAGAAGGCTGACGAGTCAAAAACGATTGGCTCTTCCGTGGCAATATCTGTTGCCGCATTGCCATACCACATGTCACCACTAATGGCTATCATGAGCGTTTTTGGCCAACAAAGACACAGGGATACGATTTACTGGATCAATGATGGCTCAATATTCCTCCCTCCAGTCTCTAACGGTCTTAGTAGTCGGGGAATAACCTTTTCAAGCATCGCATTGGATAGTCCGGTCAGCTCCTCCGTTGCAGGGCCTTGCATCTCCTGTTCCATCGTTAAGAAATGCCGGAAGTTGCTGGTAAAGTATTCTTCCCAGGTATCTGTCCATCGGTTGACCTGTGGTAGGTTGCCATTATATGTTGTAACATGGAAGCCGTATTTCCCGGTAGGCGACTTGGACTTGCGGTGCATCTCAGCTAACCGAGCTGTAAACTTATTGACGTCCGGCAAATCAAGGTCCATTTCATGGAAGTCGCATAAAAAGAAGTGCAAATCTTCGTTAGACTAGCACAGTCAGCCTTCTAATTCACCATCAATTTTGGAGTACATCTGGCAATAGACAAAGCGCACAGAAACCTCGGACGATTGAGTACCTCGAATGTACCCCAAGCGATGGGTCGGGGTACGAATGTCGGCACTATTTTATATATCGCCGTCATGGACTCATATTCCCCTAGCATCATACCACGGCCACGGGACCCTGGAGCAACCTTGAGGAAGTAGCTCTTCTCCACCCCGTCTACAGATCGTGTGTCCACACGAGCGGTACGAGTCCAATTACTCGCTCCATGTCCTTGGGCCGCTAGAATCGTCGTCCCGGCTGGAAGCTCTACACGTACTATGTTAGAGAGACAACATTCTCCCAATCATTCACTGACCAGCAACGACGTTCTCGTCGACATCTAGAGCCTGCGGTTTTGAGTCAAGACCCGGCTGAGCTTCAAACAGATCTAATGTCATTTTACAGCTATCTTTGAGGGAAAGACCGAGAATGGCTTAGGGGATGATTGGCTAGAGAAACAATGTCTCAATGTCGAAGCCAAGATCAATAATAGTAGGGACAAAATAGAAGCGGGAGGGAACGTCTAGTACCTAGAAACGAAGAGCCACGCCGCCTGCATTCTGAGCGGGGTAGGAGACCTTGTGAGGCTGCACCAGCGCCACCAACAGACATGCCTACAAAATAGCGCAATACAGTTGTTGCATGAGATAAGGCTGCCGGCAACCCGAACATGCCCACCCGCTTCCCACGCCCTTGTTTTTACACAAACCCATAGTGCGCCTTGTTATTCCGGGCAAATCTCACGACGGACCCAGTATTGATCACGCTGCTCCCCAATACTGTGGCGATAGGGGCGGCGCGAGCCCTGCAGATCAGGATATCCTTGCCTAACACGCTAGCCTTGATCGGTCTAGAGGATGCAGCTGTGCATGAAGCTGATTACCTTACGGTCCGGCCCACGCAAAATGATTGGCTTACTGCAAGAGTGCAAGCCTGATGGTAATGCGGCTCGCCGGACCACGCCATCTTCGGTATTCGGCGGTCCTTGAGACTCCAGACAACAACCCCGAAGCAACCGAATACCTGTCATAGCACTGCTTGCGGGAGCAAAAATTTCTTTCTACGCCAGATCGCATGCGCACCAAATGAAAGTATACGGGCACGAGAGAAACGACTGTCTGGCCGACACATGAAGCAACGTAGGACCCATCGGCGCCTCGTCTGTCGAAAGGCGAGGTGGGGGTTTGGGCATTATGGTAACGGTGTACTGAACTATGGCATTGAGTAGGAAATTGATGCATTATCTAGTTTTCACGGCAGCGTAGCAAAGCAAGCTCAACCTCTCGGATTGCTCTCCTAGAGACTTCCCTACGCCGGCTGTCGGTCAATGGCGTCGATGCAGCGCGGTCTGATGAGGATGTCAAAGGTCCTATGGGTCTGTGTCTTCTCTTCGAGCCATCAGAGCCACTTGTAGACTTGATCTTCGTACACGGTCTAAGAGGAGGATCAAGAAAAACATGGAGTAAAACCAAGGACCCATACCACTATTGGCCAAAGGAATGGCTACCTCGGGACCCGAGATTCAAGAACGTTCGTATACATAGCTTCGGATACAATGCGGACTGGGGGGAGACCAAGCAAAGCTTCTTGAACATTCATGATTTTGGTAAATCTCTACTAGGGGCCATTTACGATTCGCCTCATATACGGGCTACCGGCGATACACCTTTGCTCCTCATTGGCCACAGCATGGGAGGCTTAGTCAGCAAAAAGGCATACGTGCTGGCTAGGCAGGATCCGGCATATCAAGATCTTGCTCGACGATTCTACGGTATTATCTTCCTCGCGACACCTCACAGAGGTTCTGATTCTGCTCAGCAGCTCAGCAACGTTCTTCGAGCATCGATACCGCACGGCGCCAAACCCTATCTGGTCGACTTGGAGAGAGGCTCAGGAGCGCTACAGGCTATCAATGATGATTTCCGTCATTACTCCGATAGTCTGCAGCTACGCTCGTTTTACGAAACCCTGAAGACCACAATTGGAATGAATTCAGTACTGATTGTGGACAAAGCATCAGCGACTCTAGACTATCCAAATGAGAAGAGCGCGCTGATCAACGCCACTCACCGCAGCATCTGTAAATTTGAAACGCCATCGGATCCCAATTTCACGATTGTCAGGAATGCGCTCCTCGCTTGCATTGATGACATCACTCAGAGACTAATGGTTGCGAAACACGAAGAGCATCGATTTCAGATGCGGTCACTTGAGAGCTATCTTGGGGTCTCTGAGAGACCAGAAGATGAACTCACAGCCCTGGAGGAAACTCGATTCGGAGAATCGGGCCTATGGTTTACTTCAAAACAAAGTTTTCAGAATTGGAGAGATGACTATCAGGACTCCGCAAGAACGTTTTGGCTCAGTGGTAAGCCAGCCACAGGAAAATCTGTCTTGGCTGGAAACGTTATCGGCGGCCTTGAGGACCTGAACCTGGATTGCAGCTACTACTTCTTCCGCTACAACGACACAGCCAAGAACAGCCTTGATTCTTGCCTTAGGTCAATAGCTTTCCAAATGGCGATTTCCAACATCAAGATACGTCGTAAACTACTTGATATGAAGGGGGACGATGTACATATCGACAAGACAGACGAACGTGGGATATGGCGTAAATTATTCGTCAATGGTATCTTCCAGATTGATGGATCTTCCCGCCCACACTATTGGGTCATTGATGCTTTGGATGAGTGCAGTAACCATGCCATATTCTTCCCCATGTTGGCAAAATTATGGACACCATTCCCATTGAGAATATTGATTACGAGTCGCCACACTCAAGACTTCAAAAGACACTTCGGCCTTTTGAGTAATATGTCAATATCCGAGCAGATTTCGACAGATGATACGCTTCACGACATTGAACATTATGTTGAGCATAAAGTTGAAGACCTGCCTTTAGAAGAGGAAGCATTTCGAAGCAGAGTGGTAGCAACCGTCGTCAAGAAGTCTTCAGGGTGTTTCCTCTGGGTTGCCCTTGTATTGGAGGAATTGAGCAAAGTTTATACGGAGGCCGACATTGAACAGGTGCTCGAAGAAGTCCCGCCGGACATGGATGCTCTATACAAACGAGCTCTTGACGCAATGTCAAGCACGATTCGAAACAAACAACTTGTCCAAGCGATCTTGACCTGGGTCATGTGTGCAGTACGACCACTGACCATAGCAGAATTAGCCTCCACCTTAAAACTTGATCTTGGTGTTACCGTCAATGCGCTCGAGGGATGTATTACTTCTGATTGCGCTATATATTGATAGATCGAACAAGGTTCAAATCGTCCACCAAACCATCCGGGACTTCCTGTTCAACGCGAGCCTAACGTCAGAATTTGGCATCAACAAAGCGGCAGGTCACGGAAGACTGCTCGAGATATGTTTGAAGTATATGTCTGGCGAGGCGATGCGGCCACCTCGGAACTACAAGCTGACTAAACTTGCCGCCAGGTCATCAAAGACATCTCTTTTACATGACTATGCTTGCGTCGCATTCAACGAACATCTCCGGAGAGTCCATTCTGCTGAAAATAATTATCTGATCTTGGTCGACGGGTTTCTAACCTCAAACGTTCTGTCATGGATCGACTATTTGGCAAAGACGGGGAGACTTCACCACATCACGTGGACAGCGAAGGATCTCAGGGGATTCCTCGAAGCGCGAGCAAAGTATTGTCCGCCTGTTGGCAGAGAAGTCCAGCGAGTCGACAATTGGGCCACCGATCTCGTCCGCCTCGTTGCCAAATTCGGCAAGCACCTGCTGGAGCTACCGTCCGCCATATACTGGTTGATTCCACCCTTCTGTCCTCGAGACAGTGCTATTGGATTGCAGTTCGCGGGGCCTAATCGTGGTATAGTTGTTTATGGCCTTGCAAACAGAGGCTGGGATGATCGCCTGGCATGCATTTCGTACCACGAGTTACAAGCAAGTGCAGTTGCCTACACTGACCGAGGCTTTGTAGTTGCTCTATCGGACAAGACACTCAGGGTCTATAACAAGACCACACTGCAAGAGACAAAGCGCCTCCAACATGAAGAGACCGCCAGGATTCTAACCCTCGACGGTACCGGCCGGAATCTCGCTTGCAGTGGTCGCAAGCAAGTGAGGGTATGGAATTTGATAACCAGCGACATTCTATTCACATTTCAAGTACAACATGAACCCTTGGCCCTCCGTTTCAGCGAAGACGATGCCACCCTCATGGCAATCACAAGAGGAAACGTCACATCCTCATGGAATCTATCGGAAGGTTCCATCATTACTCCCAGGATACGGCAGAATTCGTTCGAGGGTGAAGATCCTAGCTTCCGTCGTCCTCTAATAGTGGCAGCCATATCGTTGGAATTGAGTATGTCCGCTGTCGTATACCGTTCACGACCTATCTGCTTGTTCGATCTCGACCAGGACGTTCTCCTTGGTACCTGCAACAAAGAACAAACTTCGGACAGTGAATCGCGCAACTTGGACGAAAATGAGGTCACGTCGGCAATAGCACTTGTCTTCAACCCCAAGCCAGATATCAGTCTGCTCGCCGCGACCTACATTGACGGTGATCTGGCACTCTATGACCCTTGTGAGTTTTCACTCATCGCAGTAATCGAAGCAGGTGCGCAGGCTTTGGCTTGTAGCCCTGATGGGCGAACACTCGTTACCGGAGACTCAATCGGCAACATTCAGCTATTCGAATTCGAAACTTTAAGGCTCATGTATCGAATCCGTGCGGATGAGTACCAGATCAAGTGTCTCACTTTCTCTAATGATGGTCTCCGTTTCTTTGAGGTTCGCGGCCCGCAGTGTAATGTCTGGGAACCATCCGTCTTGGTGCGTACAGAGATAGGAGAGAACGACAGCGTTTCCGATATGATTCCATCGGCACCGAAGAGCATAGATATTGTGGATCAAGACAATATCTCAGAAGTCACTTCCATGGTATGCCATCCGACACAGCCTTTTGTGTTTTATGGAGATGACCACGGCTCCATTTTTGCGTTCGATATAGCTACCGCTAAACAGACCCAAATTCTTTGGAAACACGCAAAAGGCGTTCCAATATCAGCACTCGCATGGGCAGACGATAAACACCTTTTGGTCAGTGCAGACGCTTCAAGTAGGCTTAGAGCCTACAGATTGGACCGTACCCCTCAGCGTTGGGACGTTAAAGGGCCACTGCTGGAAAGCCATCTGGAACATTCTATCAATAGTCTGGTAGCCAGTACCAACAAAGATGTCTTGTTGGTTTCCTCACAAACGCCATGTGAGAGACGTGAAGCGGGCCATGATCACACTACCCATACGACAATCCATTCGCAGCAGATATCGTTGTTGGATCTTGATAGCTTATCAACATCCAGCCCCGCGGCAGCATTGGCCAAGGAGCACTTACTTCAATTAGTCCCCTCCATCAACCCGCTACCTCCATTTGTGAATTATATCATCGGTCATGTAGGCTCGAAGCTAGCTTTCCTTGATCATAGCTTTTGGGTATGCTCAATGCATATCAACAATGGATCCAAGCAAGGATACTCGCGTCATTTCTTCATACCAGACGACTGGATCAACGCAAGCCAACAAGTTCTTTTGCAGATCACATCTCAAGGAGACTGTGTGCTGGCCCGAGAAGATGCACTGGTGGTTATCAAGCGAGGTCTGCGATATGAGGAATTCATTCCATTTGGATGAAGATGGACCTGAATAATTGATCCTTCCTGCTCACCGCAGTATTGGTCTTCTCTGCGAATGAAAGTACCAACACCATCGCTTCGAAGCCGTCCGTATAATGGTGCTTTCATTCGTGACCTCGCACCTCCCGTCATTATAATCCCTTCCCCAGTCACGGACTGGAGCGCATCTCGGTGCGAGGGGGGCAAAAGATGGTACAGCGATACTATATCTAGGAAGCTCAAGCAAGACTTGTGAGGTCAGCCAATATTGTTGGCAAGGGGCTGAAGTGAAGCAGAGGCTAGTGGTGAATCCTGCCGTCACACCTAGTGACTCGGTCATAGTTTCGAGAATATCGACTTCGCATGAGGGCACGATGACGGGATGAGATGGGCTCAGGTGAAGTGTCGTTCGGCCGAATTTTCCCGAAAATTCGTCTACCACATTGTCACAGACCTTTCTGACTGCGACTGTCAACGACACGAGCACTAGTTGCTTGAATACGTCGTCCCTATTTAGAGTACTTGCGGCGGCCATAGTTGCGCTGATGATAATGACATAGGTACTATAGACCCAGGGCGCCTTAGAATCGTCACCACCGACGAATTAGCACAATTAACATCTTCAGCTTGGACACATTTTTTCTTTTTTAGTAGGACTAATATACCTTACACACCCCCATCCGTACTCAAAGGGCCCTTCACCTTATTACTCTTGTCAATCTCTTGAACGAGCACCAATACCGCAGTCATTGACGCCAACGTACCCACCAATTCAAATATGGCGGACCCAAGCCTCGAAACAGCATACAGGATACAAGAAACGAAAGAAAGCACCACGCTTGCTCCAATTCTTGAGCAGAACCATAGACCACGAAGATGGGGCATTTGACTACGAAGAATTCGCAAGAGTGAAACGTAGAGTGAGGAATGGTCTATGGTAACAGCGTAACGAAACCATCAGGAATTATTGACCAACCCTGGAAACTGCGTGATATAAGAGCAACGTCGACAGAGATACTGCTAATGTAAACCGAGAAGAGCGACAGGGCAACAGGAGCACGCTGGTTTTTTGCAAAGCACATCGCTGATTTCAAAGACTGGAAAAGGTTGAAAGGCGACTTTTGGCAGTGCTCCAGTTGACGGCATCAAGCATACAATTGTAGCTCAATGAGCAGTTCCAATAGGTGAGAAAAGGAAAGGACCTTCAGGCCCCTGTTAAAGGTGTTGAGTATCACTTCCGGGCTATTAACACTGATGAAGCATGTTCGTATTCCGCTCTTCGGACGTCCACCATCGTCGGTCCCTATGTCATCGCCCTTGGTGATGATGCTTTGCCCTCGCCCCTGATTTAGGCGACAACTAAAGGCTTTCCGAGGTGCTGCGTAGGCTTGGAATTTGACCTCTCGCAAACAAGCAATACCTTGAACCGCCGTAGTCATCTTCCAGGCACAGTCTTGGTGCATTTAGGGACTGCTGGGGCTATTTAGTGCTCTGATCCTGGTTGCACTCAGCCGTGCGCTTTAAATATCGCTTCGTTCTCTATTTCCCAATGATCACAGGAATTCACTGTCTCGAAGGCCGTTCTTATAAATCGCACAAGAGACTGCCGATGGAAAGAGTATGGGCAATGACTTGTTCTGAATAGATTGGGTTGCATGATGTGGACATCCACAAGTATACCCTCGCCACTTCGCGACAAATCCGAAGAAATATAGAAATGAAAAGCTGCCTCAAGATACTTACAGAAACAATACAGCACTGCCTCCGAGTGATATTCGTCGTGGACAGTATCTGGCATAGCTCGCCACTACCACATGTCGAGTGATACCACGATGAGAATCGTCTTGTCGCGCTTAATACATTTGCAAACATCGTTTGTCTCGAACGGCATATGAAGGAAGATGCTATTGCTACAGCCTCGTGAGCTTCCTTGATTCAAGCTAGTCTACCCCCGCGCCAAGGCCCTGTAGAATCTTGGATCTAGGGGTTGCATTGAGAAGCAATTCAGGTGGCTGTGTTGTAGCAAGGCACAATTTGACTACCAATGTCCACATAAGCTCACCGTTATGACTTCCTGAGTACTGTCACAGATTTCTGCTTGCACGCTTAGGGTAGGCATGTTATTAGCTGGCTCAGGACGACACGTTCCAATGTCGAGACAAGCTCTCTTTGCGAGTCAGCTCCGCAACAGACGTAACAATTACCGTTTATGATTCTCGAGGGCAGATGTATTGATTGACTTCATATGACCGCGAAAGCACTGGCGTAGCTTACACTACTATCGCTGCATTCCTCCACCTCACCACTACGCTCATATCTGACGAAAGTAAATTTGCCTTTATCCTGATCGATCTTTCCTTCCAGCTTCAGCACTTCGATCGCCGCCATTATCACACCAATCGGATGACGGCCGCACACAGTATTCCCCGTATCTCTCAAGGTGGCCAGAAAGGCATCATGTTGACCTGATTCCACGCTCTCCATAGCCAGCTTGTCGATTCGTGCAATACTATTGTAAATTGGTGGATTCCCTGGTTTATCTCGTGATCTGAGTGACATCCCTTTCGCTGGATCCGACGTAGATGAAGGCAGGTAGTAGGTGTAGCTGAACCGCGCACCCCAGTGACAGAAATCGCTGCTGATGACGAAGACGTTGTCTGGATCGGCAAGATATGGCGCTAATATTGCTCCAAAAGCTTTTTCTACGCTTGGACTTGTGTTGCCTACTAGAATGGGGACTAAGGGGGGAGGCTTCCCCGATTCGTGATTTTCTTTGAAGATGTGGTAGATGTATGGCAGGTGCATCTCGAGGCTGTGTTCGTCGGAGTCAGTCTTGGTGGACATGTCTTGGAATTGATTTGTAGAGCGTAAGGCTTTTATCGTGGCAGCATCAAGGTCAATGTCGCCAAATGGGGTGCTGTAATGGGCGTGTTTGGACAATGCACAATTGGCGAGATAGAAATGGTGAGAAGGACCAAGAAGGAATACGCGTTTGCTGAGTATAGGTTAGCGCTTGGTAAGCTCGAAGTGGAGAAGTGTAGTGTACGCTTGTGAGATATCCAGGGCTTTGTACGCCCACGCTGCCGCAGGGCCTGAGTATGAGTAGCCAGCATGTCTGCAAGCATACTCATCAGCCCTGAATGACGCCAGCAAGTGGAGGATGGTCGTACGGAGCGATGATTACTCTGGCCCCGGGCTGTGATATCTGCCTAATGCCATCGATGGTTGTGTCGACTTGGCTGAGCCAACCATCAAGTTCTTGTGACAGAATGGAGCTATTGCCTGTGTACCACGACCCTGCATGGCTGGCTTTGCGTACAGTCATTGGGTATCTCACTGCAAACCTACTTTGGAGTTTAGGGCTTTGATAAGTAGGGAGCGGAACCCCAATAGAGACGACCAACCAGCTGCAGTTCGATCGACCAAAATTTGTGTTTTGAGAGCCTGAGGATAGGCTTTGTAAAGCTCAATAGAGTAGTCTACGACGACGATCAGAGGCCCTAGGAAATGGTGGTGCTACTAAACAACGGAGGAAATAGAGAAAGCTGATTGCTTTATTGAGCCTAGCGGTCGATCATGCATGCACGCGCGAGACTGCGCGTTTCCCGAGATGAAGCCGTCATCAACTTTGGAGCTTCAAATACACCACTTCAAATGCACCACTTTGCGTGCATTTGATGCCAATAGAATTATTCCCACTTCATTGATCTATCGCACAATGACTCTCAAACGCAAACGGTCTACCTCCGCGATTTCTCCGTTCTCCTCTGCAAGCTCTGCGACCTTCCCATCACGCGACCCATCGACTAGTCCTTGCCCCGACATTCAGATGCGCGACGATTCCTCTCACTTCTCGATTCCTGTGCAGCGACCTGAGTCTGCGCCGTCCTATCTTCATTCGCGCACGAGGAAACGGTTCCGGGACAACAGACCAGAAGAGGGTATAATACACGGTATGCATTCTTGGAGCTGATGTCAACTGCCTACGGACCGTGGCTCTTTGATATATTAGCAGAGCTTGCTGATCAGATTGTGCTATCCCAGAAACAACCTACCAAAGACTTTTTGCTGCTGCTCGATCTCCCCCGCCTGCCGCTCACCCTACACCTACCCAAGTCATCCACGCACGCCCGCAGCCAAATCAGCGCCAACCGTCGCTTCACAATTTCTGGTCCATACCATCCCCGCCGCCACCCCTTTCCGAACCCATGGTCGAAAGCCATTCAACCTCATTCTTCTGCGAAGACTGTGAAGCTCCTCTTGCGTCCTCGGACGGCGATATGTCGATGGGGGGTATGGATGGCGAGGGTAGCGATGTTTCAGGGTGTGCGTGTCGATCGTGCGGTAGGAGAGTGTGTGGGATGTGTGCGGTGGTAGAGATTGGTGTTGGAAGGGAATGTCTGCAATGCCGGACTTCTAGTCGAAAGAGGTGGGTGGGCGGGATTGGGTGGATGTCCTAGCGATAATCGAAGAGACTCGGAGTTCGAAGACATGGAGAATATGAGCTGCCGCGATGGCCTTAATGATGTCAATGTTGGGAGCCTTTTAGAATTTGCTCCTCGAGAGGTTTTCATTGGTTGATATCTCTCGGTGGCCTTGGCGAAGACAACCTGTAATTTCCAGAAGCTGCTGACCATGCCGATACCGTCTTGTGTAACTTGTTATGCTGTTACCATGTTGTTAAGCTAGCCCTCTGCAAACTGTCACTGCCAGACAGTCCACACAGCTCGTTTGCGGCATGAATGCAAATCTTCTACAATCATGCAGATCATGCTGCAGTCGTTGTTTCGGTGGCTTCTCACAGTAAGCGGCACAAGCCAAGCAGGAGATATCTCGCATCTTCTTGATCTGTACTCTGCTTTTGCAGACCTGCTGTCAAACTCCATGAAGAGCTGAAGACCCCTCAATGTAGATCTGCCGGCGGCCTGACAGCCGGCGCTAATGCAGCTCAGCCACGAAGGCTAAAAGTAGACGACAGCTCTACAGTTTTACAGTAGGATCTGACATGAGTGGAAACGACGAACGTCTCTCCAAACCCCAGCCTTTTCTTCGACGTTGAACCACAAAGCAACACCACGGTGATGCATGGACACCCCAGAATCATGACTTGCTAGTTGTGTCCTACGCAACACACCCAACATTATTGCCCTTATCCCAACCTTTACCGCGCTCACACTCCCCACTCCACAACTCACCGGGCCATCTTTACACGATACTCCCGACCACTGGTATAGTCGAGAGGAAGACGGCCTAACATATCAGAGTATTAACAATGTCCTTACGCGCGGCCTCGCCTGTCGACTCCTCCCGGGCGCCTCTTGACCGCAATGATCCCTCATTCAGCACGCCTACAACGCCAATCCCTAGATCCCTCAGCAAATCTACTCCAAGAGCTCTGACCGTCAAACCTCCGCCATTCAGGTCAAGGGCGAAGAACCAGACTGAAGACGATATCTCAGTGCAGCCTCTGTCACAGCCTGATGACCAAATCATAAGCACAATAGAGGATCCTTTCCTCATACCCCCTTCAGAGCCGCGAAAAGAATGGCAATGTCCCCAATCACATCTGGAAATGCTCCCTCCGGAAATATTGGAGGGAATTGTTGGTCATGTTGTGGGCCATCTGGGTTCCACGACGTCGGACCCCTCAGGCTCGCAGCATACTGTACGGAATTGGAACGCAATCATGCGGCATCCTAGGAGAAAGAAGGTGGCAGATCTAGCTCTGGTATCATACACGTGGAGAAGGCTGATACAGGAGAGAGTATACAGACACAGTAAGATGCTCCTTACCTGGCTGTTCATTTTCAAATAACTCATAAGTCTGTAGTCAAGATACAGGGAACAAGGGCAGCTCTCCAAGAATGCGCAGATTGGTTCATCAAGAATCATCATCTACAAGGATATGTTCGACATTTTGAGGTCCTCGTACCAATATGGGAAATGAAGCCTGGACGACACCAAGAAGGCCTCTACCTAGAGCAACGCGCGGAGCGGAATGGTCATCCATTCCTTCGCGCTTTTCAAGGGCTCGCAATCAACACTAGTCTTGGCGAGGATACACAGCAAGCTACAAGTGCCTTTCAGCTGGCGTCTAAGAACGCTACCTTGGAGGACATATTCCGATCTGCTCAACTTCTTTTCGAAGGCCTCTGCGCTCTCACTATTGAAGGCGGCCATTGCAAGCACCCACCACAAGTCCATTATTTTCGTCAAGAAGCCAGCATTCCATACCCCAATGCCATGCGAAGATACATGTCACGCAGAACATCAGCTAATGAAGACACATTTGAATCAAGAATTCTTAGCATGTCCATGCCAGCATTTCGAAATTCCGGCTCTCCATCAAAGGAAAACTTTCCCTCCATTTTCCCACGACCATCACGGCCAGACATTACACCTACGTTACCCATCCTACTTACTACCAAAACACTCATCCTCAAAGGCGCCTGGAATTTGATCCGCTGCCACAACGACTTCAACATCCTGACATCCGCCCTGCCTTCGCTTCGCGAATTCCACTGCACCTACCACAAGCCTAAAACGATGGCTTACGCTACTATAGACGAAGCGCTCAGAGTCGGCTTCCCTTCCACCATAACTCACATCAACCTTTGTCTCGAAGGCCTCTACACCAAGAATGCATCCTCCCTCAAGAAATGGCGCAAGCTTTACCCCTACCGCCATATATGCCGCACTCTGGGCGCAGTAGCCCCTCAGCTCGAGTCTTTGACTTACACTGGTCGTGTGTGCGGGTGTCTCTTCTCTTCAGCGGTCAGCGCGGCAGACGAGACGCGCCAAAGCTGTACACGGCTCAAGTCAGTCGACATCGTCGTCAACAATGTCTGTCGTGATCCCAATTCGCACAACGACGCAACGGGCATCCATAGTTGGCCATTCATCCAGGCCTTTGAGAAAATCGTCCTTCAAGCCGTGCGCTTCCTGCAGACATATATAGGTATCAAGACGATGCGTATCCGGTTCATCGACCTGGATAGTCCGGCGCCACTACTGAATCCGATGTTCCATCTCGAAGAAAACCATGCGTGGGGCATGTACAGTGATGAGATACTCAGGACCCTGATGGATGTGAGACCGAACGTCCACTTTGGAAAGTCGCTGGGAGAAGCTGGGTATCGTTCATCGCCGAGTATGGTGAATGAGCTATCTCAGCAAAGCCAGCATACAGGTAAATACAGATGCGTCAGTATGGATTATTACAAGATGTTGGCGCATGCTGGCGGCCTGATATGAGAATTGAGGTTTCATACGTCGAAAACGGGGTTTATGCCATGATGGGAAGCGGGCGTTCTTCAGCGATAATACCAGTATGTGTGATATCTGATAGGTAGGGATATGGATTACGACGGCATATAATGGTGAGATGCGTGGATGGAGTTATTAATGGCTAATTGGCGGGTGGTGGCTGGGAGGTATCTATCGCAAAATCAGTTCCGCAGTATCGAAATTGCCATAGCTAACGCAGATGCAAATCAAAATGAGGTATTCAATCATTTGGGGAGTGATCCAGTGCTTGATGTGGCTGTGATATGTCTCGGTGACTTACGGGCTTTCTAGCAGCGAAGATGATGTTTATCACTCCAAAGGAAAAGAGCCATCGCAGTGCGGATACATTGAGTATGTGCTGAGATATACGATCCGTTCTTCTGTAAGTCATACTGCAGTGATCGACTCTTATGAACGTCCTGTCCCCCTCAGCTGCTCTGTTTTAATGAACTTGCCAGTCAGACAAGTCTTGAGAGTATGACATAGCGCATCAACCACAATACATGGATGAACAAGCAGTCCAACCAAATATTACAATAAGGCGTACGCGCGTCTACAATCCCACTTCCTTCCCTCCACTCACCCCTCTCCCCCCAACCCCCACCTTATCCTTCGTCCCCTCCCATCCCCTCTACTCCATGTTCCCCTCCACT
>JAABUW010006239.1_pt1 | contig 15072 bp, 21 predicted proteins | sample 5560081 | NCBI WGS metagenome assembly JAABUW01 (sample SAMN10711882, study PRJNA513363) | rock metagenome | isolation source: Antarctica rocks | place: Antarctica: Victoria Land, Knobhead sud
CACCCTGCAGACCAAGACATCCTGCACACCCTCTTCCAGTCCGGTGCTATCCAGGTGCAGTCACTGTTACTGTCATGCGAGGCAGCACGTTTGCATTGAGTGGTGCACAAGATGCTGAGGCATGTGATCCACAAAGGCTGGGGTATAGTGTCTCCCCCTACTGGCTGGCTCATACACTGCTGACGGCATGCTGCTATCATTGGCCTCAAGTATTAACACATTGCAAGTCAGTTGTGTGGGTTTTGTCTGTCTGCGCAATAGGTTGCGCTTCAAGTGAACTGTCATACAAAACAGCCTTGTGTCGAAGCTGTTTTGTACGACAATTCATTCAGGGGCGGCTTTTCACTTGTGGCTTTCTGAAGGTCTGGCTGACTGCTGACTTTTGCTTTTAGTTGGGCACTCAAGCTTTGCTGGACAGTTGCAACGGTCAATTCCTTGGCAAAACTCACAGCAGCATCAGCGTCTGCATGTGTCTTCACTGTGACAAACCTTGACAACTGGCAGCAACAACTGACCTGAAGTGCTGGCAGCCCACTTGGTACTCATGATGGGTTAGGAGCTTCTGTTTCAGTAGGGTGCTGATTCCTGGCAATCATTGACAGATCACAATGGCCTAGGGCGCTCATCCTTGGCAATCATTGGCAGATCGCAGTGGCCCAGGGTGCTGATCCTTTGCAGTCATTGGCAGATCACAATGGCCCAGGCCGCTCATCCTTGACAATCATTGACAGGTCACAGTGGCGCTGGTCCTTGGCAATTGCTGACACATCACAACAGCCCAGGGTGCTGGTCTTTGGAAATCATTGACAGAGCACAATAGCCCAGGGCGCTCATCTTTGGCAATCATTGACAGATCACAGTGGCTCAGGGCGCTGATTAATGGCCCAGGGTGCTGATCTTTGGCTCAGAACGCTGATCCTTGGCAATTTTTCTGACAGGTGATAGTGTCGACGGCAGCCATGTGTTGGGGCATGTCCCTAGCAGCCCACCTGGTGGTCATCATGGGCACCCAGTACTACGATGGAGCCCACAGCCAGGGAGCCAACGACTACCCAGTCACCGACCTGCTGCAGATGATGGGTAGGGCCAGCAGGCCTGACATTGATGACTCTGGCAAGTAAGTGGCAGCAGCCTTTAAAGTTGGTGCATTGAACTACATTCAGTGTTGTTACCAATCATTTGCACAGTGATGTTGCTCTGGTGCAGAATATCTCCAGCTGCTGATTTCACATGGAACACCTGCTACAAGCATGCAGGCTGTGAATCAGTCAGAGCCCGTTTGCTCCTCACTTCACATCATGTCTGTTCTGACAGGCTTCACACAAGCAGACATGTCAGCAGTGTCTGCGTGAGGCTGTCATGTCTTTGTTTGCATGCGATCATGTTGTTTGTTTCTTGGCAGGTGTGTGCTGATGTGTCATACGCCACGCAAGGAGTACTACAAGAAGTTCCTCTTTGAGCCTTTCCCGGTGGAGAGCCATCTGGACCACTTCCTGCATGACCACATGGTGGCCGAGATTGTCAACAGCAGCATCACCAGCAAGCAGGATGCCGTTGACTACCTCACATGGACCTTCTTCTACCGCAGATTGGCACAGAACCCCAACTACTACAACCTGCAGGTCAGCTTGTACATCTCTTCCAGCAGAACAATGCACCCAGTGATGTGAAAATGCTGCAGACAGCTTTGCCCCAAGCATGCAGCACATAAGTATAGGCTCCCAAACGGGAGATTCTCAATGATGGCACATAAGAGTTGGCACACAAGAATTGTACAATGGCAACATCGCATATAAGTGACAATGCCTCGTGAAGAAAATGAAGAGATACATTTGCTTGATCATCATGAACAGCCACCAAGAAGCATGCACGTGGGAGGTCGCAAACTAGATTCCCTCGCTGCTGCAGGGTGTGAGTCACAGGCATCTCAGCGATCACCTCTCAGACCTGATCGAGACAACCCTCTCAGAGCTGGAGACCGCCAAGATCATTGCCATAGATGAGGACACAGATGAGCTGGAAGCCCTGAACAGCGCCATGATCAGCAGCTACTACTACCTGTCCTACAACACCGTTGATCTTCTCCAGTCCTCCCTGACAGCGAAGACGAAGCTGAAGGGACTGCTGGAGATCATCAGCGCTGCTAGCGAGTTTGATGACCTGCCTGTGAGACCCGGGGAAGAAGAGTCGGTTGAGAGGCTGTTGCGGCATGCCAAGCTGGCTATCACTTCGCCAGTGTACACTGATCCTCACACCAAAGCCAATGCCCTCATACAGGTACTGCACATGGATTGTCTTGTGTGTACACTTGTCTTGCTGCATGCATGAAGTATGTCTCGATGGGATGCCAATGAAGAAGGAAATACAACATGCGGTTGTTCATGCTTGTGATTCTGTTACCATGATGAACTGTCTGAGCCACAGATTCAAACTGTTGACCCAGCTGCGGCTGTCTCCTGACTTGCTGCCTGCTGCTTTTCTTCTTGAGCAGTGAAGCAGAAACCTGATGAAGCAATCTCATGCAGCAGCCTTTGTGCAACATTGGCTGTACAATACCACATCACTCATCATCACCATCATTTTCAGCACAGAGCAAACTTGGTACTGCTCTGCCTGCAGGCCCACTTCCAACGCACCAACCTGTCAGGAGATCTAGCCACTGATCAGGCCAAGGTGCTCACCTTGGCTACAAGGCTGCTCCAGGCTTGCGTGGACGTTGTCAGCACCAACAGTTGGCTCAATCCAGCCATAGCAGCAATGGAGATGAGCCAAATGGTGATCCAGGCCATGTGGCAGACTGATCCAGTGCTGCTTCAGCTTCCCCATTTCACGAGGGATCTGGCGAAGAAGTGTGCGCAGGCCAACATCAGCACCATCATTGCCAGCCAGGAGGAGGGGTCTTCGTTGGCTGACATGGAAGTGGGTGTGCTGTGCATGCTGTGGTTTGACAAGCTGTGTTAATGCTATGCTAGGACAATCTGTGTTGTGCTGTACATGCTGTGCTAATATGACCGGGTTTCTGCTGCGCTGTGACAGTACTGTGGCACATTGCATAGCACTTACTCAGGCTTGGCCTATGCTCCTGGTGCAACACTTTGTCACAATGCTACAGCCCGAGCATGGTTGTGTCCAAACAGCCATGATGTGAAGCCTGCTCTTGCATGGATGCTTTGACATGACATGCAGCCCTTGCAATGCCTAAGTGCATGCTGCTCTTCTCTGTCACATTTGGCTGCATGGCAGGGCAATTAGCACAATAGCAAAACAGCAACTCCACCATTCTTGTAGGAGAACGAGCGGCGAGAGCTGCTGCAAATGAGCGACCCACAGCTGGCTGATGTAGCACGCGTGTGCAACCGCTACCCTGACATTGAAGTCGAGTTTGATGTGGTGGGCGGTGAGACAGTCACTGCTGGAGAGCCGGTGCAGCTGATAGTTAGGATGGAGCGCAGCCTACCAGAAGGGCAGGAGCTAGCCCCTGTGCATGCACCAAGGTCAGCCTATTTGCTGCGTGAACTGTGAGACAGTCTGCAGCTAGCAGTACATCTCATGCTCTGTTTGATGCTCTGGCTGTCTGCTTTGGATGGCTTTGCGATGCTGGCATGCACAGAAACATGACTCAGACAAATGGGCTGGGCAAGCAGTGTTGGTGGCTCTGACCTTGCTTTGCATGGAGGGCAGACGTCACTTGATGTTCGGCTTGTATCATCCACAGATGCATGCATGGCCCTACCAGTTGTCTGTCTGTCACTTGATGTTTGGCTTGTGTCACCCACACATGCATGCATCACCCAACCAGTTGTCTGTCTATGAGTAGGTATCCTGGGCGCAAGGAGGAGAACTGGTGGCTGCTGGTTGGGCGGCCTTCCGACAATTCCTGCCTGGTTGTCAAGCGTGTTCCTCTGAAGCAGAAAGGGACCAGCAAACTGCAGTTCAACGCTCCTGAGCAGACGGGCAAGCAAGAGCTGTCCCTCTACTTCATGTGTGACTCCTGGAACGGCTGTGATCAGGTACAGCTACCTACCAAAAGCAGCTGTTTTGCCCAGATTTGCTACTGCAGAAAGTCCATCCACTCTTTTGGGATGTGTTCATCAGCGCTGCTTCATGTGTGCGGCACAAGCTGAAGCTGTTAGTGCATGCAATCTGGCGTGTCACTGTGAACATGTATGTTTCTCTGTAAAGCATGTTGAGGGAAGCAGCTAGGGTTGTTGATAGATGTGATGTCACTTGCAGGAGTACCCTGTTGAGCTGGATGTCCAGCCAGGCAAAGATGGTCCAGATGAGATGGATGAAGACTAAAAGGCCTTTTTGTAGCTTCTGAGGCTTGTTGTTCTTATATCTAGCTGGCTCCACATGTACCAATAGTATTGTCGTTGCCTTATGTCGTTTTGTTCAGATCAGTGCTGCAGAACTGTTGAAATTCATATTTCGTAAAGCTATGAATTTGCTCAATTGCTGCAAATTTGTGTAGTCACTGACAATTGTCAGCCAAGCAAGAATTGTGTTTGAGTGCAAAAAAATAGCCCTGTCTGTTGGCCCTCAGTTGGTTTCACCCCTGCCTTTACAAGAAGGAACCCTGTCTGTGTCTCAAATTTCAATGTGCTCAATCACAGGTACTTTCAGCCTGTGCGCGAGCTTGTCATACATCCACACAAACGCCGTTACATTCTTGGGACAATAGCTTTTCTAGCTACTAGAGTGCAGCACTCAGGGGTGTTTGCGCAGGATGTTCTTTTATGCTGCTCTTGGCTGCAGACCGCCATTGATGAAAGCTGTTATGGGAGATCGATTGCAGCGTTGGTGTTCTTGGATGCTCTTCTCAATCCCGAAACGTCAATTTCAATTCAGAAAAATCATTCAGGTGTTGAACAGTGTTTCATATGGACACCTGTCTGCTGGAAGATGAACCGTCTTCTAACCCGGCCTTAAGTGTGTGGCCTCAAAAGTCAAACATTGCAATCGAAAGGCCGCAAACACAGGTGTCCATGCTGCGCCGTATTGGCGTTGCAAATGCAAGTCTCGTGCCGGGTTGCATTCCCAGCACAATTTCGCTCTCGTCGCAGCATAGTAAGACCTACACCTACATACCGCAGATCTCAAGTGAACATCAGCGCTCTTCCAAGTTTCCCTCGGATTTTAGAAGAGATCCCAATCCGGCGGCTGTCTCCCAGACCTGACCAGCCCACAATTTTCGATCTCACTAGCAAGGAGCTCACCCGAATCTTGTCTCCTACCTCTGGCACCACCCCTGAGCTGTTGACTGGGACATCTCTCTTGTTTGCTGTCATCCTGATTGCCATTGCATTGGAATTTCTTCAAAGAAGCTTTCGGTCAGTTCATCAAAGCTCACTCTCCGGCGACTATTCCGAAAATGGAAGGAAGGAGGACAGACAATCTTCTCAGCAGATGCGCACAACAGCAGCTGCACAGCAGGAAAAGCTGCTACGAAGGCAGATCATCACTTATGAGAAATTTCGTGGTCTAAGGTGGCTGGCAATTGTGACAGCGCTTGTGGTCTGGTCAACTGGCATTTTGAACAAGGACAACCCTTTGCAACCCTGACTTTCAAATTAAGCAGATAGCTGAAGTGTATATTGACTAGCCTGTGTTTGTACATTACTGACCTTCCTTGTAGTATGCTTGCATAGCACTATGCGTTAGTGTTATGCTGCATTTTCTGAGTTTGCTGTTCGATTTGTAGGGCTTTGTGCAACCTTCGCTTGATTTCACAGCCGAAAGTTTAGTTTCTGCAGCAGTGACTTACCTTTAGGCATAGTAATCCTTTGCCTTGTGTGCTTGCGGAAAGCTTGACTCGTTTGATCACCTGTGCTTCAGCTCTTACTTTCATTGAGGTTGATGCAATTCTCAGGGAGCATCATGCAATGCTTGGTAGACCAAATGAATTTCGATTGCTCTGAAACTTGTATCTGAACATGAGCAAAGCTTGTACAAGATTGTAGGCATTGCGTATATGGCTGGCCGTGTACGCTCGCAGTTTGTTTATCATCGTTTCAGCTGGCAAATCACGTTAGTGTCAGGATGGTGAGTGTAATTGGGTGCAAATCGTGCACTCTGCCTTGCATGACCTCATGGCAAGAGCAAACGTTTCAGGCGAACGTGATTCAGCTGCTATCACTGACAATAGAACGGCTTCTGTTGCATGACTCTGTACACAGGTATAGCAGGTGTCATGCGTTCTGGGCAAACGTTCAGGCTGTCAAAGGCTATGAGCAAGCAGCAGATGCATCTACTGACCGACCTTTACACACAGAATACCGCGACTGTAATCTGGCAGCTGACGACCTAAATTCGGCCGGGACATAACTGAACATCAGAGCGTCACATGTAATTCATGCCCAGCAACAGGTAAAATGATTCCTGCTTGCTTATCAGATCTGCCTTGCAATGACTCACTCCACTTGTTGCAAGAGTGTATTTCGAAGAGATGGCATTTGCTGAGGAGTATCAAATCTCAAATTGAGGAGCGCAGACGGCAGAAGGTCTGCTTCAGACACTCTTGCCATTGACGTCACAAGCGGCCTTCTGGTTGGCAGTATCAGCTCATATGTCAAGCTCGGATCTCTCAAACAGTCAGACACCCACTCAAACACAGCTGTCACAGGCTCCCTTGCATTGAACTCCCCCTGCATGACACATGTTGACAAATATGACCTACCCTGCTGAAAATTGCGCAGCAATTCACATGTTTGAGATGCATCTGCTGCAAGCAATGCAGAAACAGCACGACAGTACTGAATGAGAAAGCCCTTGTAACACGGCTGCTGTAGAATGGCATTTGTGATCATTGTCAAGCTTAACACTTGTGTGTTGGCACACATGGAAGGAGTATCAAGTTTTAGCAAAAGCTACTTCAATTAGATTGACTTGTTGCTCCTTGTTAGTGGTTCACTTGCTCATGAGCATGACAATTTGAATGCAAAAGCAAGTTTAGCTGGCCCTGCTGGACGCAAAACAATCACGCGTAACAACTATACAGAACAATTACGCGCAGTGGCGGTGGATACCTGAAGCAGTAAGCCCTCTGGAAGGCGCACCCTGATGACAGCATAAATGTAAGCTCCCTTCTGTGTTTTGCCGCCAGCAAGCTTTTCCCTATAAGCTCGCGTCATCAGCATGGAGTCCATTTCCCGCCGCTTTTTGGCTGTCATGAATGCCTGTTTCAGCTCTGCAGGTGACTGCTGGAAGACCCATTCTGGAACCTGCATGCACTGTCTGCACGTCAGGTGCCACAGTCACTTTGCCATTGCTGCAATGCTTGACCCAAGTCGGTGTGACACAGGCTCCTAGCCCTTGAATAGCTCTGCTAAACAAAGCTTGCCAGGCGCAGACAATAAAGCAGCAGCAGCAGCAGGAGGAGGAACCCACCATCTGTCAAGCACATCAGTATGCTGCAAAGTTCAATAGCTGCAGCAGAATGTTGCCTCGTGCTCACCATACGCGCCTGCCTCTGTCTAGACTATTACCAAGCTGCTTTTTGTCAGTGTATTGTTCTGATTCAGAAGAAAGTTTCTTGCCTGTGCATCGGTTTCAGAGGGCAGCAGAACTTGAGTCTTCCTAGGTCGGGGTTCAGCCAGATTGATGGGGGCAGAAGCTGTGGGGCCAGAATGGGGCGACTCCTGACCCCCTCTGCCAGTTGCTGATGTGTCATGCCGACCTGCAACCCAGAAGCACAGCATGTTGATCATGCTTGTATCATGCGCTAAGCATCATGACATCATGAAACAATGCTACAGTGAGATATTGCTTGACGATGTGTTAACAAGTATGCATTGCACATGTGCCATGCTACAAACCATGTAAGGGTGCAATCCATCTGCTGCTGTTCATTGCTCACTGAGGCTATACAGAATGTGTGCCAGCCTGTCACTTCCTTCGGTGACATGGCTATGCATGTTTTCAAGTTTTGGCACCAGTGGACCTGATGTACCAAAACTTGAAGATATGTACAGCCATATCAGTGAAGGAATTGACAGCAACTGTTACACAACTGCACAGAGTTGCCTTCCTCCATGCAGATTTCCCTGCATCACATAACTTGCAGATAGCGTCACAAAAAGCACAGAACACAAATGTGTTAAACAGTGCCTCATGCTATTAGTCATCTCATCCCAACCTTGGCAACCTGGATGTGTGCTGTGCGCAGAGCAACATGGTATGACATCAAGCACAACATTGTGACTATATGCATGCAGCCTCTGAAAGAAGGCTTGAGCAAGCCTGCATTGCCTACCTGCTTGACTTCTGCCACCGAGCTGTGTTGGCTCTGATGCTGTGCCCAGCCTTGTGCTGCTGCTGCTGCTGCTGCTGCTGCCCACACCTGCAGTTGGTGCTCCTGTAGCTGCATGTGATGTGGCTGGCTGGTTGGAAGAGGCTGTGCCTAGGCGAGTGCTGCTGCTGCTACTGCTGCCCAATCCTGCACTTGCTGGTCCTACTGCTGCCTGTGAAGTGGCTGGCTGGTCGGAAATGGCTGCTTGTGAGCTGCCTGAGCTTGCTGTGCGGCTTTGACCGGTGAAAGGCAGCTGTGGCGGTGGCTGCTCACTGCCTGTGCTAGCTGTGTTTCCTGCAATGCAGTTAGGACAACCAATATGATGCAGACAACCAACTTGCATCATGACACCACAAGAGCCGATGCCCCCTTCACGGGGTTGGACTTTGGTCTCAGCAGGAATGCAGTTTATGCCGGCAATTATTGGGGTATGCCATGTACAACAGTCCTATCACGACTGAGTAATAAAATGTAAAGCTTGCTTCTTGACACGGGTGGCAGCATGTAACACGAGCCAGAAAAGCATCATCTGAGCAACCAGGCTCTACAAAGAAAGATTAAAGAATTGAAGAAGAATTTGGCGGGAAGTTGGCAGGTGCTGATGCCGAACATGAGTGTGAAATATCTGAGCTTTGAAAAGGTTTTAGGCAGACTTTGCTTCGCAAGATAACCACTCTGTACCTTTTGATGGCTTTGAGAATGGAAGAGGTGTCAGCGGGCGAAGAAGCTGCAGGGCAGCTTGAAGCACCCATAGCTCAGCTTCTTCAGGAAACCACAAATAGCCAACTGCCTCACACTCTGCTGCTGGTGCTTCCCCCTTGGACTGCATTGCATGCATTGCGGTCAGACTCTGTATTGTGTAGCTGTCGTCACTGTGCAGAGCATAGTCTGCCTAGCACCTCTGTTGCTTTTCACGGGCTGCGCATTTGCTGTTTAAGATGCAGATGTCATGTAGAGCGGTTATCAGACATGCAAGTTGCAAAAGTCAGAGCAGACCTTTCGCATGTTCTGCTTACCTCTGAGCCCAGTGCACCTGCTTGACAGTCTGGTTGGGCTTGTGCTGGGTCAGCAGCTTCACTTGATGGAACATGATCTGGGACATGTGATGGTGCTGCTGCCTGCGGTTCTGGGGAGCTTTCATCAAAGACCAGCTCAAATCCAGAGGCCTGAAGAAGCTCCAGACCACCATCCACGTTGACTACGCACTGCTGCACCTTCTTGTTGTTTAGCTTCAACTTCCTGTAAAGCAAGGAGTTCGAGCTGTGGCAAATGGCGACGGCGCAGCAGCTGTAGCACCAAATGCATGCACTGGGTCAGCCTGGTTACGCTGCTTACAAGACATTGAAATGGCTATGTCGAAGGAGAATCAGGGCACTGGTGTATCATGCAACTGGAACTGTTTGAGCAAGCAATGTCTGGTGCCACTTGCATTTTAGCATGGTATTAGAGACCATGATAAACTTGCTGGACTATATTGCACGCATAATCACTCAAGCGCAAGCATCAGTGCAGGGAAACATGGAGTTGCAGCTGGTAATGCAGCCTGCAAGTTGTCCCCTGACGGACCTGTACTTGGCTTCAGTAGGGTGTTCCACAATATTTCGCAGCACTTTCGACAGAATTTCTGCTGCTGCACCTCTTTGTGGCGCTATCCTGAGCAAAGCAAACGCCTCTTTCTGTGCTTCGGTGGGCTCTTCTTCCTCTGCAGTTTGGACAGACATGCAGCTTGAGAGTGATGTGCAAGCTACGATGCCATATGTACTTATACTGGCAAGCTGTCATGACACAGCACCTGAACTTCTTTAAATTTTCATGTGTGTTGCAGCCACTCAGAGTTCAGAGACAGGCATGACGTGGGCTACAAACACCTCACTGCTGAAAGTACAATTGTCAGATGTCATGATCGAGACAGTGCAACCAGAGAATATGCATACCTGGCGCAATGTAAGCCCCAGTAGTCAACACTGAGGCTGGAGGAACATCGGTCCGGTCTGAAGCTGGAGCTGAACGCAGACCAAGAGGATGTTTGCTGGCAGGAGGAGTGGGTTTCTCTCGTGGGGATGCAGGCTGTGGTAAACGCCGCGCTGTTGGTTGAGAAGGCCTTGCAGGAGCAGAGGTTGCAGAAGATGCAGCCTGCTGCAGAGACAAGTCGCATTACGAGATGATAGGTATGAAATTGATGCGTGCTCACACAGGCTTTGGGTGCAGACCTGAGCATTGCTGCCTAGCTTCTGGCCCGACCCTTTGAAGCCCTTTGGTTTGGTCTTGAAAAGCTTTTTCAGTTTTGACGTCACATCGTCCATTGTAATGTCAGCGCCGATCTTATGCGGACAGAAAAGCTACTTCGAACGGCGGTATGAGCTTGCAAGGCTGCTGACACACGAAGCGGGAACGAACAACTGACGATGTACTGATCTCGCAGGCAGTGCTTCAAAGCAAATAGACGGCACTGAAAGGCTTGGTCCGATACCGCTGGGCATCATCTGTCACCAAACATCAATGACATTGTCCAAAAGAGTCATCGCCAAAGGCACGATGCGGAACGAGCAGCTGACTAAACATCGTTGACCTAATGCAATGCCTGCCGAAGAAGGAGAGTACAGACAACTTGGTGCATACCTGAGAAAAGCCTAAACTAGACAATTCCGATATTCCAACCATCCACATTTAGATCTACTAGAGGTAATCAGCATCCAAAGTTGAAGAATGCATCAAGACTACTTGTAACAAACCAGGTCAGCATGTTCTTCTAAGAAAGTGCCATCAAAGAGTATCCCAACTGTGAACGCTGAAGAATAGGTTCAAACCGCTGATGAATCAACTCTGGCCTGGATGGCTAATGTCATTAGTACTACGCCGAGCGGCACCACCTGTTTCAGAAACAAACGGCACACCAGACAGTGCCATCTCCAGCGAAAATGCCGTGTCAAGAGAACGCCCACTGGCCAGGGACCGAGTCCTTACAAACGAAGCATATGGCGCAAGCTGTCTGTGGAACTTGCCATACACCCACTCCTCCCCCATGCAGACATACTCACGGACTTTGCCACGGCTAGCGCGAGCCATGCAGTACAAATACAGCACACACATGAGGACATTAGCAACCCCTACAAGGATGCCTGTTGCTGCCAAGCCTGCTTGAGCTGCTTGGTTCTGGTAGTCTGCTAACAGCAGCACTGTGAGTGCAGCGTACACCAGAAGCCCAATGGCGGCTGCTTGCATGTACTCCACATGCCTGTGTCTTGCTGGATGAAAGACCAGCTCATACGCCACCTCTGACACTAAAAGTGTGAGCACTATGAGTGTCTGAATGTAGGTGCCCAGTGGCCTGCCCACTACCACAAGCAGTAGGCCCAGCTGCTTTAGCTGAAGGGCAGAGCTTTCCCACCAGAAACAAGACCTGCAGGCAGTCAGACAATGTCTGCATACACTGTAGCCTTGATCATTCCCAAAAGCATGCCATGCAACACTTGCAGCATTCAGTGTCAGTCACATCACACTGATGCAGTTGGCTTGCATTCTCAGCCAGGGAGGCAGTACATCTGGTCATTCATCAGGAACTTTGGGTCATGCAGTTTGTTCATTCGTGACACCTGCGTCTGTGCCCAAAATCAGGTGCTTACAGCCCTGTGTAGGTCCTGTACAACATGTATGCAGCCTTCAAACGCTGAGCTTCATTGTCAAAGGTGACAGACCAGGCCAGGCCAGCACATCAGTGGTCCGATCCCAGACATGTGCTGAAGAACTAGCACGCCGTGCTGGAATACCACACCACTCATCCAAGACAGTAGCTGCACCATATGGATGTTGTAGCACCAACCACTGTGCACATACATTTGGCGGAACACTACACACGTACTCACTTGTAGCTGCGGTAGGCAAAGCCCAGCCTTCGTCTACAAGGTGCACTGTCCAGCTCAAGCCTGTGGCGCCAAACCATGAAGGCGAAGAGCAAGGGGATGCCCAGGCCCAGCAGTAGTAGGGCTGGGAGGCCCAGCCCTAGGGCAACTGCCAGGTGCCTGCCTGTGAAGCATGCATACCGCATGTTCTCTACCCAGTAACCTGCCTGCCAGGTGGCCTGCATCATGTCAAGAAGATTGTTACTCGTGTCATACTGCAGAAGACAATCCCAAGGGAACATGTGAAGCATCAACAACATGCATTTTGTATGCTAGCATCCCCTTCTCTGGTGCCTGCTGAGTCTTGCATCTGCTGCAGCTATACAGGCCTGGCCAGACCAGATCAGGGCAGGGCACCTCCCAGGGCATGACAGCGTTTAGGGGCAGGGCAGTTTCCAAGGCAGAGCAGCTCCTGAGGCAACTTGACATGCAGTTGCATGGCTTGTCTGGTGGGCTGAGAAAAGCATCTATGATGTGTCTCAGCTGGAAACCTCAGCCTACTGAAAGTCTGCAACACCAAGCCTGCTGTAGGGCCAAGAAGCAAGGCCATACATGCCTTTCACACACGCTTAGGCACTTGTCTGCTTACTTGTAGGAACTGTGGATACGCAATGTTCAAAGGAATGGGACTGTCGATCTGGTAGCAGGAGAACTGGTTGAGGGCTGCCTGTGTGATGGAGGTGTAGAAGAACCCCAGCACAGCGTATGTTGACACCTGCAGGCGCCTCTTTAGGCATGCCCTGTCAGCTTTGGCACCGTTTTGGCGCCAGCTCCAGATGTGTAGCCCACAGAACAGCAGGGTGAAGAAGAGGAGAATGCAGAAGGGGATGGCGAGTTGCACCAGGGTGGAGAGGACAGAAAGAGGGAGGGAGGAGGTGCTGTGATGCTGCAGCAGACAGTCGAGTGCCACAACCTGCAGCAGTACATGAGAAGTTGTACAAGAGAAGAGAAAAGAGACGACCACAACTTTCAACGTCAATTTGGTGAGAAGCCAAGTATTATACCAGGCTGCACAGGTGTCATACTAAACACCACACAAGGTAAGTGAGTTAGAAACTACAACAGTCAAGCAGTATAGTTGCCATCACATTGCGACCACCTGGTGAGCTTATTCACTGCCGGGCTTGCTGCCGTACAACTAAACAACTGAGAAAGTCATAAAAAAGTTAGACTGGTCTGCTGTGGGTGGCAACAGGTCCTCAACAGGCAACAACACGTCAAGGATGATAAGGAAACAGCACCAGACAGGCTCGGCCGTGAGTCCACGCTCTGCTCGTCAAGGCTTGCGACTGGGGACAACAGAAAGGTGACACCAATACGGCTGCAGCAGGAAAGCAGCAAGGGGGTGGGGTACCTTAGGGGCGATGTGAGTAACCCAGGAGAAGCCTTTGAAGAGGCCCTGTAAGACAGTGGGCCACTGCACATTCAGCATCCCCAGAATGGAGGCCAGCTGTGTGTAGGTGAGAAGCCATTGCAGGCAGTGCTGACAGCTGTGAGGAAAATGCACTGTTTTGTTTGAACCCTTGGGTTGCTTTTGTAGCCCATGCTACATGTCAATAACTCCTCTTGATTGTGATTTACAATGCAGTCAATTTACAGGACAGGTTACCGGACCTCAAAGTATTCAGAGCCTTGTGGTGTGTCCCAGCTGCCAACTTCCTGAGGTAGGTACACCCAGATTGCAACTCCATTACACAGGATGAGCCCCATCAGTAGCAGCCAATACTCAAAAGCAGACAGGGCTGCACTGCTGCATTTGCTGCATTGAAATTGGCCTGCATCCGGCACACAAGCACACAGTACGCAAAGGCGTACTGCACTGTCACTATGTGACAGCATTTCTGACACTGCTGTGTTGCTGGCATCCAAGTTCAGCTGCATGCAGGCCTTCTGACCAGAAAGCAGTGAGTGAGTGAGGGAGGGAGCGAGCGAGCGAGTGGGTGAGTGAGCGAGCGAGTGGGTGAGTGAGCGACTGAGCAAGCAATTGAGTGAGCAAGTAAGTCATTGTCTACCAAGCAGACTACCTGAAGAGCCATAACCAGTTTGACAAATGCTGCACAGACGGCCCTCATACCCGGAGCTGCACTGCAAATCCAGATAGGAGGATGCACTTGTGCTGCTGCTGCCGGCTCCTGCGTACAGCTGACAAGGGAGCAGCGCCTGCAGGTGAGGATCGGGTGTGGTGTACCAGGTAGCTGCACACTCCTGCAGTGCTGCCCTGCTCCCCCTGCACATGCACTGTGATGTTGGCATCACAACTTTGATGTGACAGCTGCAAGGCAAGCTGTACTCCAATGGAAGCTCCGCTGCGTGTTTGCTGATAATTTGGACAGTTTGCAGACTTGACAGGGAAAGCTGCGATTATGCTATGGGTCATTTGAGTGCTCAGGCAGTTACATTGTCTGACCATGCGAGCCTTAATTGACACACTTGGGCCCTGCTCCACTTGTGCACAGACAATTAGCCAAGCAACCCCTCCAGGGCGTCATTCCTGAACCCACAGACGAAGCACCAGTGCAGTGCGCCAGATCAACGGGCTCCTTTTGAACAATGTTCAATACTGAACTTATTCAGTTTAGAACTACTTTCTTCCCTCCTACACCCATGACATTTCAGTGCAATGGGCTCTTGCATTGCTCAGCTCACAATCACTTCCTAGACCCGTAACTTCTTAATGCAGCGCCGCAGACAAAAGGACTCTTGCATTGCTCAGCTCAGGATGACTTACTGACAGGCAGCTTGGTTGGGGCAGGGATGAATCAATGTAGCCTTGGCAGCCGAGTACCAGTAGCCCTCACTGGGTAACACCATGGCACCCATGCAGTCAGCACTGTCTGGGCAGGTCATGTCACAGGTGGGGCTCGTGGTGTTGAAGCTGTATTGGCC
>JAABUW010006241.1_pt1 | contig 15065 bp, 12 predicted proteins | sample 5560081 | NCBI WGS metagenome assembly JAABUW01 (sample SAMN10711882, study PRJNA513363) | rock metagenome | isolation source: Antarctica rocks | place: Antarctica: Victoria Land, Knobhead sud
TTCCTCATATTCCTCTACAACGGCAAATACCGAACACTATCAGATCGACTACTACGCATGCGCCTCGTCCCCTCCTCCAACCAAACGAGCAGAGAAGTCTCGTTCGAATTCCTCAACCGACAACTAGTCTGGCACGCCTTTACCGAATTCCTTCTCTTCTTACTCCCTCTAGTCGGCATCAGCAGGTGGAAGCGGTGGATTGCACGAGCCTGGAAGAAGACCAAAGCCGTAGTCACGAACTTGAGCTCTGGCAAACGAAGCGAAGGTGAAGACGCCGAAGATGCGATACCGGGTGGTGAACTCGGCTTCTTGCCTGAGAGAACTTGCGCGATATGCTATAGAGATCAGAACCCAACTGGCGGACAGAGCGAGCAGGACGTCATTTCTGCAGGAGCGAACACAGGCATCATCGGCAATGCGTCCACCGACGTCACGAACCCATACGAAACCGCCGAGTGCGGCTGCATTTACTGCTACATGTGCATTGCACGGAGGATAGAAGCTGAAGAGGGCGAAGGATGGATATGCTTGAGATGTGGGGAATTGATCAAAGAGTGCAGGCCTTGGAGTGGCGATGTTGACACTCCTGCGGAAGAACGTCCTAGGCGAAGCAGTAGGAGTAGTAGGAAGAGCATTGCTTGGGCTGATGAAGTCGTCGATGAGAAGGACGCGGATGATGAGGCTATGGCGATGAGCGAGGTGGATCCTATGCCTGTAGAAGATGAGATACCCGAGGATTGAGTCAAGGCTAGGTCTAGTATTCCCCAGAAAGACGTCAACGCCAGATCGTTTCAATGCCAGCCATCTCACTGTCAAAATTGAATGGGACTTCGAGCGGTTGAAACGAGCTCGATTGACCTGCACTAACTGATCAAACACTGGTGCTGGGATCGAAGTGCGATTTTGTCCCAAGGCATCGATTCGAACGGAAGAGCTGCAAGAAGAGTCGAGGAGCAAGACGCAGGAGTACCATTCTACTATTTTCCACGTGTCCCGTGAAAGATGAGTTGTCCGAGGGTTTGAACCGAGTCAAGGGTTCCACGCTCTCCAAGAAGCACGTCAGATTGAGAGTATCTTGACGCAATCCTCAAGAGCGGATGGCTGTTCGTGGAAGTTGAGAACAGGTGCTGGCCTCCACGATTGTCTAGTGGACCGGCTCCCAAGCAAGAGGCTGCAAAGCGCTGCAAGAAAGCAGGATGGCAGCATGGTGCCCTCCGTAACGAATGGAATTTGGAGTGATTGGAACGAGCCAGATTGGCTTTCACTAACTAATAAGTTCACTAACTAATAAGACTTTGGGTGCTGAGAAGAGCTGCAAGAGGAGCAAGACGCAGGAGCACCGTTCTACTGTCGTTCACGTGTTCAGGCGAGGCTTCGGCGAAGCTCGAAGCTGGAGCTCTTTCCGTCACGTCACTTCACGTCATTCATAGCCGATACAACAATTGCTCCAACTCATCCTCGACATTCGTCGACTCTAACCAAGTCCTCATCGCTCCGACATCCGAACATGAAAGCCGCAATGGCAGCCTCAATCAACGGCACAAGCGATAGCCTCAACATCACGAAGATCGCGATGATCGGACGGTTCCATGGGCGGCGGCATGGCACTTTTGTTCGCTGAGAACGGTGTTCACGTCTCCTTGCAAGACCCAAGCAATGAGCGAATGGACGCTGTTCTAGATGGCGCGGAGAAAGCTGGCGTGCAGGAGATGATCAGCAAGCACGACGACTACAAATCACTTTGCGACAGCCTCGATAGCACGAAAGTTTTTGTGTGGAGTCTGCCACACGGCAAGATTGGGGATACGGTACTGGACGGCCTCATGCCTTTACTGAACAAAGGCGACATCATCATCGATTGTGGCAATGAGCACTGGGCGAACACGGAGCGGAGGCAGGGCAAGTGCATGCCAAAAGGTACGCATCATACATTCGTGCTTCGAGGGGTAGAGGCTAACACATCACAGGCATCAGATACGTTGGATGCGGAGTGAGCGGAGGCTACCAAGCAGCGTGAGTACTGCTCCTACTGACAGTTGTACAAATCGCTGACAACTATGCAGCCGACGTGGCCCATCCATGTGCCCCGGCGCCGACGACGAATCCCTCTCCCTCGTCCTCCCTCTACTCCAGAAAGTCGCCGCCAAAGCGCCAGACAGCTCGCCATGCGTCGGTCGAATCGGCACCGGTGGTGCAGGCCACTATTGCAAGATGATCCATAACGGCATTGAACACGGCATGATGTCCGCAATAAGTGAGGCATGGGGCATCATGACAAAGGGCCTGGGCATGAGCTTGGACGAAGTAGGAGACGAGTTTGAAAGATGGAACTCGTATGGGGAAATGAAGAACACCTTTCTGGTTGAGATTGGGGCGGACATCTGTCGGAAGAAGAACGACAAGGGCAAGAAAGTGCTTCCAGAAATCGAGGATAAGGTAAGCACTAACGGGCAAAAGGGTTCTCCGAGACAGGATCGCACTCTATATTGTGCTCTGAGATCCTTTGAACTATCCGACAAGACCGAGACACTTGCTGACCCTTTTACCCTTCTCTTCTTTAGGTGGTACAAGACTACACCGGTGAAGAGGGCACAGGCGTATGGAGCAACGATGAAGCGGTCGATCAGCACGTTCCTGCACCGACCCTCACATCCGCACACTTCCTGCGCATCGCTTCTGGCGACCTCGAGCAGCGCCGCACGATCTCCAAGACCTTCGGAGGGGCACATGTCGAAGAGGCGGATTCACCAATGGGGATGTTGGAGTCGCATCGAGCGATCCTCGAACAGATCCGCTTTGCTGTTTATGGAGCGTGCTTGGAAGCCTACGCACAAGGCCTGAACATCATCGACAAGGCCAATACCAGCAAGCACTTCAATATCGACTACTCCGAGCTGCTACAAGTCTGGCGCAACGGCTGCATCATCCGAGCCGACCATATCAACCGCGAAGTGCTCTTCCCAATCTACAAGGTCCGGAAGACCGAGTTCCTCAATCCACTCTACGACACCACGTTCGCGGAGCAGCTCAAGCTGTGTTACCCATCCCTGAGACATGTTGTGATGATGGCAACGGGGGCCGATCAGGTGATACCGAGCTTGAGCGCGAGTCTGGAGTATATCAAGTACATGACGAGCACGGACTTGCCTACGAGCTTTTATGAGGCGGAGCTGGATTACTTTGGGAGTCACATGTACGACAAGAAGGGCGATGATCCGGAAGGGAAGCCAGAGACTGGGAAGCATCACTTCGAGTGGAAGCCTGCGTAGGGTGCTCGATAAGACAGCTGCAAGTGTCTCGTGAGTAGAACAGGTGCGGCAACGCTAGGGAGGGACCGTTCGTGTGTTTGTCAATCGATACACGTTGCGAGCATGATTCTACAATGAAGACAACTCGTACAGGTCGATTAGATCGGTTCGTTCGAGACTTCCGCGAGGTTTGTAGTGCTTGCAAAGACAATAGCGGTGTTCGAGATACTCTTCCGCAACAGTTTTGATCTTCTCAATGTCTACAGCACACACCCAGAACTTCGGAAGCGCCCAGATCTCTGAGCGCGGTATCGACGTTGATTTGCTCGTAACGTCGAACGCTAACGGAAGTACGAATAACCGCGCAATGAGACCGAAGAGGAATGGTGTCACCGCGAAAGCAGAGAAGCAGAGATGACTGTGATTGGATCGGTCTATTCAACGCTAACGGACGTTCAACTTTGGCTTGTGAAAGACAATCAGCTTGCGGACGTCGACGGCGACGGCGAGGTTGTCGAGAATATCGAAAATTCCAAAATCTCCCAAATTCGCTCGAGATATCAAATATCGAGGTGTTGTTCGTTACCAACGTGTCCAATCGGACGCTTGAGAGCCTCCAACAGCAGCATCAAGGATTAATGCTGTCGTTGCTGTTGTCAGCAATATTGAAGCTCGTCCATGAGAGTCGAGTACCGGATATTCTTTCAGCTTACTGTCGATTTGAGAATGTGTGAGCCTGCTGTTCGATACATCCTTGGTTACATGCTGCTGGACGCTAACGTACGTACTGATTTCGATGCTTTTCGTGGTAGAAGGCGTTGGCAGAACCAGGGCGCAACGAGATGACCTCCAACGGCCATACCACACTTTACAGTGACTTTTGAACAGGAGCTAGCCTACCGTACTTCATCGCCAATGAACAGGCTGCGAATCTCCAGAATAATGTTGTTCTTGCTCCCAGATGATGGGTATGGTAACGAGCCGTGACATGCCAAAGGCACAAAAATTGGAGGGCGAGCTATTCACACCTCATCAACAAACATCAGCTAGCGCATAACAATTGAGCGCCAATGAGAAGACGCCGGTGGTGACGGAGGCGATGTCTCGTCTCGTCTATGCCGCCCGTGTAGAACTAGTCTGTTCCAGACGATGAGTCCCGTAGGTGGAACAGTACCCACCAAAATCGAGAAGACAAGAGACAACAGAGAAGCACAGTCTGAACCTTTGAGGTGTGCATATGAAGCGTGAACAGGTACATTAGCTAGCGTGCCTGTTCGAGCGCCAATGAGGAGGCGACAGCGAAACAGCGAAGTGAGGTTTCCCTCCACGCCGGCCGCCGTTTTGACCCGGAACTATCTCGTGTGCAACCACGCGACGGACCTGCAGATATGTGAGGCGTACAACGTTCCCTTCCCGATCTCTCTCATTGATTGTGCATTGGCAAATCTGTGCTTTACACACCACTCATTCTCCTTAGTCACAACGAGAACTTGTGAGGCCGTGCAATGTTCAGCCGCGATGGACCGGTGGAGCAAACTACACCGCAAGCCGTGAAGTTCCAGCATCTCCGCTGCGACAACGGCCGTGCTCGCCTTGGGCATCCTGTTTTGGTGTCTGCTCATACAATCCATCGGCTTCTGTCGTACCACAGCCTGGTGTCTCCCGGTCGATGGCATGGATGCAACGTCCTGCTCAGCATTATATAGCCGTATTATGAGCTTTCTCCGCGGTGACTTCGGCCGCGATGGATGACTGTCGGAACAGAGAGGAGTAGAAATACCTTCTGCAAGACGGCGAACATGATGGTACGCACAAAGCACACATACACTTTCCAACATGACAGCCAAACTCACACCAGACCAAGTCCAGATCGTTCGTTCCACTGTTCCAATCCTCAAGGAACATGGCAACGCCATCACCCTCAACTTCTACGACACCATGATCAAAGACGTCCCGGAACTCAACAACATCTTTAATCGAGCCAGCCAAGCCAATGGTCACCAGGCAGGAGCCCTAGCCGGAGCGCTATACGCATATGCCTCCCACATCGACGACCTTGGAGCCCTGAGCCCGACCGTCGAGAAAATATGCCAGAAGCACGCCAGCCTCTACATCCAACCCGAGCACTACAAAGTCGTTGGCGAATACCTGCTCCAAGCAATGGGTACCGTCCTAGGCGCCGCCTTGACTCCCGAGATCCTCGAAGCTTGGGGCGCAGCGTACTGGCAACTCGCCAACATCATGATCAACCGCGAAGCACAGCTCTCAGATACCGCACCAAACTGGACCAACTGGCGCGACTTCCAGATCACCAACAAGTTCAAGGAAAGCGACGAGATCACCTCCTTCTACCTGCAACCACTGGATAACAAACCACTCCCTACCTTCCTCCCGGGCCAATACACCTCTATACAAACCGACGTCCCAAGCCTCAACTACCTCCAATGCCGCCACTACTCCCTCAGCGACGCCCCAAACCCGTCCTACTATCGCATAAGCGTCAAGCGCGAAGCCGGCGTCGACCCAACCAACCCCGACCACGTCAAGCATCCCGGCTACGTCTCCAACATCCTCCACGATGCCAAAAACCCAGGCGATGTGATCAAAGTCTCTCATCCACGGGGAGAGTTCTTCTACTCACCCTCGGGAGCCGCAGACCACCCGATCGTGCTTCTCTCAGCGGGGATCGGTATCACGCCCATGCTCTCTATTCTCAACACCCACAACGCCAGCGGGTCAAAACAGCCGGTCTCGTTCATCCACGGCGCTCGAACGACAGCGAGTCGAGCGTTTCATCGGCATGCACAGTATCTTGCGGACAGACATGAGCATGTGAAGTATACTGCGTTTATCAAGTCGCCGGACACGGAGAAGGATGTTGAGGGGGAGCATTATCATCATCGTGGGCGTTTGAGTCTCGGGAAACTGGATAGGGAGAAGGAGTTGTTTGTCAGTGATGACAGTACGCAGTACTTTGTCTGCGGGCCCGAGACGTTCATGACGGAGGTGGAGAAAGGGCTGATGGAGATGGGAGTGGAGCAGAGTAGGATACATATGGAGATGTTTGGGAGTGGTGTCATGGCGAGAAGCTGAAGGATGAGCAATTGGTTGAGCAAAAGTATGACGTAGACAATAGAACCCTGCGCACCTCGTGTCGGAACCTGGAATGCTACGAACAGTTCTCACTCAACGAAACTGGTTGGACGACTCAATTTCAACAACTTTCATTTCCATTAGTCTAACGCAGCTCACGGTCGATCAAGGGGCTATCATACAGTCCCTTGGTCTTTCAGGCAAATGATCTTAGACAGACCATGCCGTGTCGTGACCGCCATAGCAAAGCAATATCCATGTCCCTCCCAAGCAGCTCGCCCACACGAGACGACACCGCGATGCAATCATAACCATAAAGCAATCCTCCTGCCACGTGGACTGCCCGTACAAGCCTTCCATACCAAGCGCAAGAGGAACACCGTCATCTCCCGCAACCTTCGTACGTCCTTGAGCCATCACAACCCATCACAACCCCTCTCCCTCGCCTTCACCCTCACCACCAAACCCATCAATACCCTCGTAATTACCACTCACAATCAACCCATCCACCATCTTCGGCTTCCTCGGCCCCTTCTTGATCCCCGCATCCTTCCTCTTGTGCAAGTTCTTGCTCCCTGGTGGACGTCCCTTGCGCGCACTGTTCGGCGTCCCCTCCCTCCCTCCCACTAACCCACCAACACTATCCCCCCTCAACTCCTGAATGCGCCTCGGCACATTACCCATCAGTCTCCCTCTAGTCCCAGTCCCGATCGACGTCCGAATCGGTCCGCCAAGCGGCGTGGAGCCACGGTCAGGCGTCATGCTAGGAGCCTTGCTCGTGAGTCCGGTGCCGGTGGTGGAGTTCCTGGCCCTCTTGCGCAGCGGCTCGACGATGCCGTCGAAGCGGTTGACGGGCTTGACTGCGCGGCGGCCGGCGGTGATCTCCTCTTCGCCGAAGTTCCAGCCTGGGATCGTGCCGCTGAGTTGGGTGTGGCGCTGGCGGCGGTTGCGAAGCTCACGGCCGTCGGCATCGCGCTGGATCTTCTGGGCTTGTGGGTCCTGGTAGCCGAGGCGGCGCGGGTCGTAGTTGTAATCGTAGAGATCAGCTTCCTTCTTGTCTTCGAAAATCTGCTCATCAACTGGTACTCTGCCGCCTTTGGCGACTTTGCGCGGGATGCGAGCATGTGGTGCGGTGATCTTGTCGAGGTCCAGGTACTCCCGCTGAAGCTGGTCCAATGCATTCTGAGAATTGGCGGCAAGCTGCTTGAGGTTGTCGAGAGAGCGGGCTGCAGGATCGTGCTTCGTGAGAGCCTTGACGAACTTGTCTGGAGAGTTCATTGGGCGCATGCCGCGAGCCATGCGTTCGTACGGATCGGCGATGAACTCAGACGGTGGAGACCAGTCGTCACGGTAGAGCTCAGGCAGATCTTCGGCGGTGAGAATGTCCTCTTCCGGCTCGAGCATGCGTGGCTTGGGTGTTGGTGCCTTGGACTGTCCGTTCGATGAGGGCTTCGTACCTGTTCCGTTCTCCTGCGCCAGATAGGAACCTCGCTTGTTCACACGTCGCCGCTTGATAGGTGGCTTCGCAGATGCAGCGCCGTCCTCGCCAACATCGTTTCCAGCATCACCAGTCTCAGCATCCGCACCACTCCCACGCCTGTTCTTTTTCCTGGCCTTCGCCCTCTTGTGCTCAGCCGCAGCAGCCTTCAGCATCTCCTTCTGCATATCCTCATACTGCTGCTTCGTAAGTCTGCTCCACTTCCCACCGCCACGATAGTTCCAGGTGTACTGCGGAAACATGTCTGGTCCCTCCGCTCGCTGTACGAGAGCAGAGATATGTGGAAGTCCTTCTGCCTCCTGCTCCTCCTCCGCCGCATCCTCTCCTTCGCCGTACGACTGGCTCCGAGCACCTGGTCCGCGGATCGCAGTCTTCCTTGATGCGCCAGGACCGGGCAGGCCTCTCGCCCAGCGTCCCTGGCCACGATGATGGAACGTCTCATTCGGATGAGAGTTGACGTAGTCAGTGTCGACCAGGCCGTCCGGTGCTTCTTCTTCCCCCTCGTCATAATCGACAGGTGCGATGTTAGAAGCCCTGCGTGGCCCTCTGGCGTAGCGGCCTTGTCCACGATGATGAAACTCCAATTCAGGATGAGCATCCACGAACGCTTTGCTGAAGAGCTTCGTGTCATCTTCTACTTCTTCTTCCTCCTCCTCTGCTGAGACAACAGCTTGTGCAGTCTTCTTACGCCTGTTGGCTGCCCAACGCTCGGGTGGTGGCCCACGCATGTACTTAGCATTGCCACGGTGATGGAATTGGATTTCGGGATGCGCCTCAACGTAAGCCTTGGAGTAGATCGTCTGATCACGCTCTGGCTCGATGGACGCAGAGGCGGGAGTGACCGATTTGAGGGCCTGTACCACACTCTTGCGCATGTAACGCCCTTTGCCGCGGTGCTGCCATTCGATCTCTGGGTGCTTCCTGGTGTAGGCCTTGCTGACTGTGGCGTTGAGATCTTCGCCTCCATCGTCGTCATCTTCTTCTTCTGCCGCTTCTTCACCTTCACCATCCATCTGGCGAACATCATCGTCGTCTTCGTCTTCAGCTTTGATGTCGTCATCAAGCCCACCACCATAGCGACTGGCGCGCAGCCCGCTAGCGTCAGGTCCCGCTCTGTACCATCCATTTCCACAGTGATGGAACTCAACGCCAGGGTACGACTCGAGCTGGCTCACGTGAATGGTAGTCTTAGGTGCGAACGCAAATGAGCCATCAGCACGGCGCTTGACGGCGTGGCCTTGAGCATCGCGGTTCTTCGCCTGCTTACGACCGGGCGGGCGACGACCGCGCTTGTACCAGCCGTTGCCTGTGTGATAGAAGCGCTCGTTGGGGTGAGTCTCAACGTACTCCTTGTCGTAGGTTGGCGTTTCGTCCTTGTCGTCGTCGCTCGCCATGTTTTCGCTGTCCGCTTCTTCGCTGTCTTCGTCGTAGTCAACTTGGTTGGAGATTCGTGAACTTCGACGGTCGAAGTCGGTCATTTGAGCGGGTTTGGAAGTGCGTGACTGGCGGTTGCCTGTCAAGTGAATGTCTGGGGTGGCCTGTGCGTCGGTCACGCGGCGGCGCAGTGAAGAGGTTCTGTCCTTGATATCGTCTTCGTCGGCAGCTAACGATGAGCGTTGCTGGATTCTGGCAGAGCGAGATTGAGGAGTAACGATGGTTGCCTTTGAAGCTGAAGATTCTCTTAGCCTTGGCTCCCTTGGTTGTCTGTAAAGAAAGAGGTCAGCCACAAGGGTCAGGTGAGTGAATGACCGCACCTGAAGACGACGGTTACTCACGGCTGTGACTGAGGCTGAGTGAATGCTCGAGCTGCTGTTAAAGGCAAATATCGTCCCTGGCCACGGTGAACCCACTTGATCTCTGGGTGCTGAACTGTATACGCCTTGGAGTATGTGCCACGATGATTTGGTCCTTCGCCGTCTATATCGTCGTCCTCTAGCTCATCATTAGCATTGGGAAAGGTATGTGAAGTTCTGGCCGCCGCTTTTGAGTTGATGCTCTGATCCAGCTTTAGGAGTGCTTGTCTCATGGCGTCAACACCAGTGGCGTCCTTTGCTCTGATGCTGAACATTCTTTTGCCACGTATCTCACCGACGATATGCTTGGTCCGTTCCATGATTGGCAGTGCCGTGCCCGTTGCTGGGGCCAGGTCTGTCGATATGAGGTGTGGTGCAGTAGCAACAAGAATATCGGATGAAGTCGAAGAAGACGACAGGTTAGAGTGAGACCGTCGCAAAAACTTCGAGGTATTCATCCTCTGCTTTCGAACAGAAGCTGATGGCTGAGCAGGAGTCTCCATCTATCGATGAGTCCCGTACTCGATGATGAATGAACGTTACAGCATAGAGGACGCTGACATTGAGGCGTGGTGAGGCGGCTGTTGTTCAATCGAAAAAGGCGACCAAAGGAGACGGCCGCACTTTCCCCACGCTTTTCCTGCATAAATTGCGCTTCGGCCGGCTCGGGACGTTGGACTTAACTCAATGCGAGATAGCACGGATTTCAAGATCTCTGGAACAATACACTTTCCTTCCTGTATACATATTTATTACGAGGGTGAAGGCGGTAGATTCTCGAAGCCTGAGACTAAAAGATTTCGGAAATTCCACTATCACCATCCCGCCGACATCTCATCACCCATGGCTTGGATCTCGTTCCTTGAAGCCTCTCTGCAAAGATATAACGAATCCATACACTTTGCTATGCCTTATACACTCGCATTTAACTCCATGCTCTCAGAAACCTTTTACCTGCCCTGTTTGCGCATATCCGAGTCGAATTAATCTAGACTCTGACCAAGGCCAAGCCCAGCAACCCGGTCGAGGTACTGCATTTGTCACTGCAGCATCAGCTCTCGCGTGCGCTGCTTATGTAGCGAACCCCACCAAAGCCAGTATGCGAGGCTCGCGTGAGAAGTGGGGATGAGCGGTGGCTTGATCATTGGCACCGGTTGGAATCATGTCGAAGTGTTCGCAATTGCTGAGGATGACAGCCGGATGTCGGCGGGAGCGGCATACGCTGTAGTCAACAGCACCCGGTGAGCTCGGTATACATGTAGTACAAGGGCCGCAATGTATCTTGCTCAGCTCTCGGGACCATATACATAACCTGCACGCGTGAAGCCGGTTTGTTGAAGTCCTTCGGCAGGTCGAGTGTTTTGAGATCCAGGCATGTCAACGGTTACTCAAGAACCCATACATCCACCGGTCTTTGCGGTTGCTTTGAGCAAAGCTCCGGAAAGCAAGGTGGTCGAAGTTGAAGTGGAAGCTGAGGAAGCAAAGGGAGTGTTTGGGCAAACCGTGTCGAACCTCAACAGCCTGCGCCGAAACATGTCGCGAAGCCACCGCAAATCCGCAGGCTCGATATCTTCGGGATCGTGGAGTCCGGTAGAAGTGAGTGCTCCTTTTCGATTCTCGATCTTGCTTTTGAGCGGTGCATGTATCGTGACCTCACCAAGAACTGCAAGTGCGCTGGGACCATGTGACGTCGCGCTGATCAACGTTTCTTGGTTCCACCTTCCACCCTCCCACGCCGGTTGTGTTCTCATCCTGCACACGAACACGACATCGGACTTACATTGGGCGTATGCGAGCGAAACCTGCTTCTCCCACCTCTTTGGCTTTTTTCTCAGCCTCCCTCACCCCTTATTACCAAGCACGTCGTTGAGCCGCTTCAGCACAACCACCTCTAATCATGTCGACGATACAGAACCTCAAGAACTTCATCCGGCATGGGAAACAGGCCCGCGATGCTCGATCACCCCCCGATCAACCCACTACGCAAGTCGCACCAGTCCATGCCCAGCAACATCGCGGTGGTCACACAGGTCACCCAGCACCTCAGCCCGCACCCGATCACTACGCCATAAGCGACCCAAATGTCTACGAGCACAAGCCATTACAAGCCAATGCTCCCCACGGTGACTACTCAGCAGCCGTGATCGACAACCGACATGTCGCCGCCAAAGCCGGCCATGCCGCTGCCCAAGCCGTGGACCAAAAACAGAAGCGAGACCAGAAGCAGAAAGACTACGACCCCCAAGTACTCGAACGCATAGTGGCGGAAGAGCGAGCGAGCAAAGGCAAACTACCCCGGTACCCCGGCCTCGAAAGATGGACGCTGCTCGAGAAGATGGGCGACGGCGCTTTCAGCAACGTATACCGCGCCAGCGACAACAACGGGCAGTACAACGAGGTGGCCATCAAAGTTGTGCGGAAGTACGAGATGAACTCCACTCAGGTAAGCCGGGGTGCGATTCTCTGCTTGTCTTCTTGTGCTTCTTTTGTCAACTTTTGATCGGGATGTTTTGCCAACCTCTGTGGCCTATTAGGGCGGTGTACTGCACAAGGACTTCGAAGCGAAGGCCCCCAAGACAGTCGAGGTGCGCAGTATCTTGCTCTTTACACCTTCGTCCTTCTCTACTGTTGCTGCTTCGATATCATCAAGCTTTTCAACACTTCTTGATCTATTGCTGACGTCATCTTCAACAGAGAGCGAACATCCTCAAGGAGGTACAGATCATGCGACAGCTGGACCATCCCAATGTGGTACAGCTCGTCGATTTCTCCGAATCACGACAATACTACTTCATCGTTCTCGAGCTCTGCCCTGGTGGCGAGCTGTTCCACCAGATCGTTCGTCTCACATACTTCAGCGAAGACCTCTCCCGCCACGTCATCACGCAGGTGGCAGACGCATTGGAATATCTACATGAAGAGGCTGGTGTTGTTCATCGGTAAGTAATCTCATATTTTCGAGACACACGTCAGGCTAACATTACCGCAGTGACATTAAACCAGAGAACTTACTCTTCTACCCGATTCCATTTGTCCCGACCAAGCACCCCAAGCCGAGACAACCCGACGATGAGGATAAGGCTGATGAAGGCGAGTTCGTCAAAGGCATGGGTGCTGGTGGCATCGGCACGATCAAGATTGCCGACTTTGGTCTCTCCAAGGTCATCTGGGACAGCCAGACCATGACGCCTTGCGGCACTGTTGGCTATACCGCACCCGAGATCGTCAAAGATGAGCGCTACTCGAAGAGCGTCGACATGTGGGCGCTTGGCTGTGTGCTCTACACCCTACTCTGCGGCTTCCCACCTTTCTACGACGAGAGCATTCAGGTGCTGACCGAGAAGGTGGCCCGAGGCCAATACACTTTCCTATCGCCATGGTGGGACGACATCTCCAAGTCAGCACAGGATCTGGTATCACATCTGCTCACGGTAGACCCGGAGAAGCGCTACGACATCCGGCAATTCCTCAACCATCCATGGATCCGCGGAAGCGACGAGCCTACACATTCTGCTGCTGACGCTCCACCGCTCGCCACTCCTCTCTACATGCGCTCGAACCCAATGGGTGAAAAGGGCCAATCACCGATGAAGCCCGACTTCGCCTACCTCGATGAGACTCCAGGCGCGAAGAGATCGGACTTCCGCTCGCCGGGCGCGGTCAACTTGCGCGAAGTGTTCGATGTCGGCTACGCCGTCCACCGTCAAGAGGAGGAGAGCAAGCGCCGCAAGAACTTCAAGCAGGGCTTCCGCGGTGGCGGGCCGATGAACTCGCTCAATGCTCTCGACGAAGGCGACTACGACGATGATGACGATGAGGGCATGTCTCAACCGTACGACCCATCACAGCAGAACCCACCCGCGAAACTTCCCAAGTCAGGCGGCGCGCCAGATGTCGGCGGCATGGAGCGCCAGATGCGGAATACGACGCTCTCCGCAGCTGCGCAGGCTCGACAGGCTGCAGCGCCACCGAAGGCTGCGCCGGCGCAGAGAGGGTACGGACAGCATTCGCCAGAGGTTGCGGCGGCGGCGAAGCGGCAGGTGAAGAATAAGGCGGGCACGTTCGAGTTGAGTCTTGACAATGCGACTATGTTGGGACGCAGGAAGAAGGCGCCTGAGCCGAGTGGGTTGAGGACTGAGGTTGCTGGGCATTGAGAGATGCTTGGGTTGCGTTTGAGGTTTGGGTGCGATCATGTCTGTCTCTTCTGCATTGCGGTCGGCGGGCGTTGTGGGATGGAAAAGGGACCCGACAGACGCGAAGCTATGAGGCTTTCTATCTGCTTGCTCCTGGTCGAAAGCTCGAAGGTGATGTATGGAGATGGCATGAAGTAGGTGATGATCAGTAGAGCTTGGGATGGAGCATTGGTATTCATTGTCACCTCATCTTGCAAGACTCTCTTCAGTGTGTTCATCGATTGTTGAAGATGCGTTATGTTATCCCGATGGTTTGTGGTCACTTCTCCCCATATGTGCGTTCAAGCTCGTGATTTCACAACTTGACGACCAGAATACCGTTTTGGACGCTTTGAGAGGCCGCAACATCTCGTCTGACACTACATATACATCATCGATACCAATGCAACCACATACAGCCATTGTCGCCGCCGTGAACACAACCCGACGTTTCCAACATTTAGGGTTGGGGTAGTGAGATAGGGTTAGAAGCCAATGCATCGGGTCCACTTTCCCCAGATATCGATGCATGCAACACCCCTGCTCGAGCTCGAGCCCTTGCCCTTGCCCTTGCCCTTGCCAAAGAGCTACGAACATCGACACCGGCGACGAGCACAACAACACCCTCCACTCCAAACGTAATAAGAATCAGCAGCCATTACCCGCAAACGCCCCTCCTCCCCCGCCAGCATGGCCCGCAAGGCCGACGACCTCCTCGCCGACCTCGACCAGTTGGGCAGCGAGGAGCAACAGCAGGCGTCAACATCCAACACCACCACGACCAAGAATGCAACGAAACCTGCTCCCAAGGCCGCGGGTGCGAGCAATGATGACAGCGAGGATCTGTTTGGAGATCTGGAGAAGACTTTAGCGGCGAAGCCTGCCACAGGCTCGAGACCTACGACGCCGCGATTGAGTTCGAGCACGACTAGTGGCACTAATAAGAGTCCGAAGCGGGCGGAGCATACGCCTGCGAGTTCCGGGCCGCCTAGTGGGAGGAGTAGTGAGGATAGGTTGAGGAGTGCGGCCACATATGCAACACCAGCAGCGCCTGCGGCAAGGACGAGTGGGGAGGGCAGGAGTTATCATCAGAGCTATACACCTGGCACCGAACCACCACAACAACAGCAGTCGTCCGAGCCTCCACTCCAACAAGACCCCAAGCCCACCGCAGCAGCAGGAGGAGGAGGATGGTGGGGCTCCGTCTTCTCGGCAGCCAGCGGCGCAGCCAGTGCAGCAGTCAAACAAGCCGAAACCCTCG
>JAABUW010006245.1_pt1 | contig 15061 bp, 1 predicted proteins | sample 5560081 | NCBI WGS metagenome assembly JAABUW01 (sample SAMN10711882, study PRJNA513363) | rock metagenome | isolation source: Antarctica rocks | place: Antarctica: Victoria Land, Knobhead sud
TGAACAGCTCAAGTAGTAGCTTGACTAGGCTTTGAGGTTTTGGCTGGGCTCGTTCTGGCTTTCACGGTTTCTGCTGGGAGGAGGTGAGGAGGAGCGGGAGGAGGTGAGGAGGAGCAGGAGGAAGAGGAAGAGGAGGAGGAAGAGGAAGAGGAAGAGGAGGAGTCAGTGGAGTGAGGGATCCGTACGATGATGAGAGAAATGAGATGCTGTGCGGCGAGGAATGGGTGGATCTGAATGGCTTCCGGACTGATCCCGCAGCATAGGTGCGCCTGGGGATTGAATTGATTCTTACAGTTTTTTTGATGTTGAAGATCTGGGGTTTTTTCTAGAAACGGGTTGATCGGAAGGCGAGAGTGTGTCTTTCTCTTCGCATTGATCTTTGATGTTCTATCCGATTTTGCTATCTCTCGAACGGACGTGATGCTCTTCGTCTATCCACTGCTGACCATCTTGTCTAGCCTTAACAGCTTTTGGTAATTGTTGGGCGACTGATGTTGGCAAGATTTGTGAGTGACTGATTGACCACGTTGCGGTAATGCGAGAATTGTAAGCTATGTTTATCCTCTGTATGTCGTGTGTCGACAAGCGGCAAAACGGGGCAGCGATAATAAACGATGTAAATATGAGAGGAGATGGAAAGATAACGATTACGTGGCTTGAAGCTAAGGCGGTGGGTGGGCGCAAATCGTATGTTCTGACCCGAGTTGCCCATTGATAGCGAAGGAGAATTGGGAGTGAAAGTCATCAGGAGAAGAAAGCGATACATGAGTTCAAGATGAAAAGGGACATGACAAGTAGAGAAGACCGCCACTGAGCTTGGTCAACCAGGGATGACCTCGTCTAGAACAGTCCCTGGGACCGACTGACCGTAAAGATTGACACCTAGATAGACGGTATGGCATTGATTACTGGGCTTTGATTCAAAAGTTGCGACTGAAGGGTTGTGCTGGTCGCTCCATCGATGGAGAAAAAATTGCTGACGTAGAGGGTATGTGGGTTGCTAACCACTTGCGCCTCCATCAGGGAAGGCATTCCTCGAGAAAGCCCTCCGATAGATGATGCCGGAAAACGGTGCGGGAGGAGCGAGGGTCTGTGTAGCAAAGAGCAATGCTCGCTTAATACCATAACAAAAAGACGACGTCTCGGATGCTCATGTATCCGCCTCGAAGACATGTTTGGCTCGCGACTTGACTTGTCTGTTGCACCACGATAATTATGTCGAGCTAGCTCTGCGATTAGAAGCGCAACGCTCGGTCAATGTTGCGAGGATCAACGTAGTCCTGGACTACATTTTGGTCCCCACATCTGACGTCAACAAGAATAAGCTCTGTAGTGTCCAGTCAATAAATGTGATAGTCAAAGATCTGGACTCCTGAATACATATCTCGCAGAGACATTCAGCAATCTTCGATCAAACCCATGCGTTAGAAACTCGGAAGATAGCTTGCGACAAGCTCTACCATTCAATGTGGATTTGATTGAAATTGAGTGCGTGCTACTGCTTTCGGGACTCGAAACAGGCAGAAAAGATCTGGCAAAGGGCCAGAAAAGATGCGGCAAAGATGCCATTTCTATATATATAGGTGTTTGAGCACCGGCTATCTCGAAAAGCATCTTATCGTTGCTCTAAAAGCGTGCAGAAGAGGTCGTCGATAACATAAGACTATCGACAAAGTTATCAAAATTGCTTCGAAGTCGACTAACTTTCTTCTATCTAGACAATAGAAACAAAGAAAATAAAAAAACAAATTAAAAGAGCCAAATACAATAAAAAGAGAAGAAAAGAGAGAAGTGCAATAGACAATTGTTATACTAAATAATATAATAGACAATTAAGCACTAATTTTTTAATCTCTTTTATTTTTGACACTAGTCTCTTTGTTCTGCAGAACTTTGCTATTGTTTTTGAAACTCGAAATAGACAAAAAAGATCTAACAAAAAATCAAAAAAGATGCGACAAAAATACTATTTCTATATATATAGATATTTGAGTATCGACTATCTCGAAAAGTATCTTATTGTCGCTCTAAAAGCGTGCGAAAAAGATTGTCGATAATATAAAATTATCGACAAAATTACTAGAATTGCTTCGAAATCAACTAACTCTTTTTAAGTTTCAAAACAATATTGCTAGAACAAAAACAATAAGAACTAGCAACTCTAATAACGACGCAAAGTCTACAAAACCAAATCAAAATTAATTTCGATATAGCAAAAATAAATATTGAATTTCTATCGATCTAAAAATATTATTATTGTTTTTGATATATTAAAATTGCGTGCTTCTGTAGTTGTATCGCGACAAAAAAAATAACTAGTATAGTAATTATTGTAATCTAGTAAGCAAAGTCTTTGATAAAGAACGTCAATAATTCTTTTTTTATTAAAGATATCTTTGTCGATATTAAATAAAAGATTATTAGAACAACTAAATGCTATAAAAAATATTCTTCTTAATAAGACAATCGCACAATTGACATTGTTAATAGTAGCAATTTTAAGAGTAACGCTTTTGCGAAAAAGATTTGTTTTAAAAATAGAAATATCGAGTTCGAATCTATCTACTAGAAATCTAATAACTAATTTAATAATAAATTAATTGACAAAGTTCGTATTGTTTAAATTGTATATATCTTATATAAATTTGTTTGTTCGTAGAAAATTTGCAAAAACAAGACAAAAAATAGCATAAAAAGTAGTGTCTAAACATGTAGTTACGTCAAATATAGACAAAACGTTTAATAAAACGTTCTATATAATAATTTTGCGTTTACAAGAAACGTTGTTGTCTTAACAACGCTTAATATCGCGTATAACGCAAAGAAGAAACAAACTACTAAAAATTATATAATCAAAATAGTTTCTATCGATGTAAACAAAGCGAAGATCGTAGATATAATTTTTAATAATCTTTGTTTTAATACAATTAAGTTTTAAACAAGCAATTTAACTAGCAAGACTTTAAATAGTAATAGACAAAGTATTGTAATTAAAATAAAAACAATAGTATTGCATATAGCTCTTAAAGATAGTAGAATAAAGATTTCTAGTAATAGTAACAAATCTCTATTATAGAAAGAGAACTACATTTCGATTTAAAGATATTTTTGCATATTAGAAGTCAAGAGAGTCGCGAAAATCTAATTGACAAAATATACTAATTGTAAATATTTGTTAACAATAGTCTTGTACTTATTGCGTAAAAGCAAATCGACAAAATTATTTAACTTAAAGTTAATCTAAATCGACTCTATTAATATATTGTTAAAAGCAAGAAGTATAACAATATTTTGCAACAAATCTATAGAATTGTCGCAAATAGATTCTTTATTAAAATTGGCAATAATAACAACATTATTACTATAGATAATAATTCTATTGTCGCAAAGTTAAGATAGTTAAAAACAAAAAGTATAGAGAATTGCTTATATTTCGTGCGTATTAATATAAAGAGCTTTGCTTTTAATACAAGTAGAATAGCGCTTAGTAAAAATGTCGATAAATATATTGTTTTTATAAAATATTTAGTAACTATCTATATTTTAAAAACTAAACATATCTATCTATATATAAGAGATCGATCAAGAGATTAAATATTGTAGAATTTTAATATCGTTTCAATACAATAGAAAATAATATTATTAGACTATGTCTCTTGCTATCGAAGCAATAATATTATAATATCGCATATCTCTTGTCAAAAAGATATATAAGATGCTTAGAAAGACGCGTTTCGATACTATTATTTTAACACAAAAGAATAGAAAATCTATCAAGATTTTTAGACTTTAATACAAAAGAGTTTTTGTCTTTATTGCTACAATAATAAAATTACAAACTTGCTATAGTTTAGCAGAAAATAGACGTGTCTTTATTGTTTTACTATTTATTTTAATACTTAGAAACTCTATTTGTTAATTTAACTATCTTTTTTTTTTATTGTTTCGAAGTTTCAAAAGATTGCAAAGTATATTTTACTTTCTTTAATAAAGAGAGACGTCGATAAAAAATAGTAAAACAACAAAGAAATTGTTTAGATAGTATAGAAGAATACACTATTCGAAAAAATATATTAATATTTAATATAAGATTTTTGCAAATAAATCGAAAAAAAAAGAAACAATTTGCAATTTAAAAAGCAAAAAATTTTCTATATAGAAAACAAGATTTTACTAAAAATCTAATAGCTATTGATTAGATATCGCTATTGTTATATATTTAAAAATATTAGCGAAATTCTTTTTAAAAAGTATTGTTTTTTGTTTTTGTACAATAAGAGTTACAATATATTACAAGTCTACGTCAGTATATAGTCTGCGCACAGTATATAGCACCGGGAACGAATAGCTATATATATTTTTACAGTTCTGTAAAAAAATATTAGAAATACTGCTCTCTTTGTTTCTCGAGAGAGCAACAGAAATATAAAGATTTGCTTTTTTTGTTCTGTAAAAAAACAAAAAAAACAAAAAGAATTTTATTCAATATATAGATTCTCGAATACAATTTTTTTATAAATTGTATTTAATTTATCTATTAAGTTATTTTCTATTATTGATACAAGCTGCAAATTTTTGTTATCAAGTAATTGCTTGTATTGTCTGAAGATATCTATAGATTTCTTTAATAGTATTAATTTATTCTGATACTCTAGTTGTTTAGATAGCAGTATAATATTTTAAATATTCTAAAAATATCTATATCAGATTAACGCGTTTCTATTTCGAATACTAGTTTATCAGTACTATATTAACTATCGATTATAAAAAACAATAAAATCAGAATCAACAAACTTAATATCTATTATAGAAATTGTATCGATCTGAAAAACTAATTTATATAGATAAATATCTATTTTATTTTCTATTCTGTTTCAGCAAATCAGAAAACAATTTTTGTATTTATATTTTTTAAAAAAAAAGTCTAATACTGACTCAAATTAAATTTACAAAAGTATTTAAAAAACAATAGCAAAAATTTTTATATAATATTTACAAACTTCGACAACTTCAAAAGAGAGTTTCGAAGAATTTTTGAAATATTTAACAAAAAACAAATTGCAAAAAAAATAATTCAGTATCTAATTTAACAAATTTCTACAGCAGACTATACAGCTAGATTTCAGAAATATATTAATTTAATTAAATAAAACAATATTGTATTTATAACAATATTTCGACAAAATCTTAAAAACAATCTAAAGAACAAAATTATATATAATAGCAGAAATATCAGTAATATATTCGATTTTATCGAAATAGCTATTGATCTCGACAACAAACTGTATAAAAAAACTATAAAAAAAGATACAATTAATTTCGAGAAAAAGCAGAAATTTTTTTTAAATCAGCAATTAAATATTAGCAGAAAAAATTTTGTTCTAATCAGAAATACAGTAATTCCGATTATTGTAAATCTATATCTATAAAACTGAATTTTATTCAGCAATATAAAAAGAAGAACTTTAGAGAAAAACAAAATAACAAATTTCAGAAAATATATTATTTATATAACAAATCGAACTATTTCGCAAGAAATTGTCAATTACAGAATTTGATAAACTGTTGATAGATTAATATTATATTAAAAGAGATATTCGATAGTCAGAACAATATTAGAAAACAAATTAATACAGAAACAAATATTCTCGAAACTAAATCGAATAACAACTACTATTTAATAGAAAATTCAAATCAGTTACAGAAAGTTCTAAATAGAATATTATTAGACAAAATATTTGTATCTATACAGAAAATTAATTAAATACTTAATAAAATTATAGAAACACAACAATCAGAAACATTATATCTTTATTCAGTAATAGATTCAGATAACAAATATAGCTGAATTTTTTTTTACAAATATCTAAACAATATTACAGACTATCTTGATACTTTAACTAGTTTATCAAAAGAAAAAAAGATAAATCAAATTGTAAATAAATGCAAGAAAGCGCTAGAAAGCAATATTACTATAAAAAAAAATATTTTCGATAAAATCGAACAACAACTAAACAGTATAAGTCTATTCCGAGAGAAGATAGAGAAAGCAAAGAAATATACAATACTTAGTTAAACAGAATACTATAACAATTTATGCTGAACTTATCTAGAAGACAAAAAAGAAATCAACTGATTTTCTAGAAAGTTAAAATTATTAAATCAGTACAGAAAAAAAACTCAGTGCAAACAGATATTTGTTACGCTGCTATCTAGACAACTAGAGTATCAGAATAGATTAATACTATTAGAGAAATCTGTAGACGTTTTCAGACAATGCAAGCAATTACTTGATAACAAGAGTTTACAGCTTGTATTAATAATAGAAAATAACTTGATAGATAAATTGAATATAATCTATAAAAGAATTGTGTTCGAGAATCTATATACTGAATAAATTTTTTTTTGCTTTTTTTGTTTTTTTACAGAACAAAAAAAGCAAATCTCTATATTTCTGTTGTTTTTTCGAGAAACAAAAAAAGCAGTATTTCTAGTACTTTCTCGCAGAACTGTAAAAATATATATAGTTTATTTGTTTCCGATACTATATACTGTATATAGACTATATACTAATATAGATTTGTAATACTATTTTTTTCTTTTTAAATTTTTGTTCCGAAAACAAATTTTAATATATTTTGTATTAAATTTAAAATTTCTTTCTATTAATATTATCTTATTCAAGTTGCAGAACTTGATATTTTTTGTATTGCAATATATTTCTGTTATTAATATATTTGCTTAAGCAAACAATACTGTATTGCAAAGAGTTTCGATAAATATATAAAATATCTTTGCAATAACTGTCTGTGCAATCTGATATCTTTAAATATTGTTCGATAGTATTGTTTTAAAAAGCAGTATCGAAAACTAAAAAAAAAACTTTGTAAAACAAATACAAAACAGCAACAGCTATTTTGTTAACTCGATTATCTGAAAAAGAAACAACAAACAATAGTAAATAGCAAACTGAAAAATCTGAAAAAATTAGCTCTATCAAATTTTTTTATCGATTTTTTTTTTCTGAATTCTCTGATCGATATAACTTCGGAACAGATTGTTTTTTTCAATATTATAGAAGAATAGTTGTTTATTTTTTTAATTTTCTTTAACAGAATTGCTGCAGACAGTATTAATAGTGTTTCAAATTCTTAATAGATTTTTAAGTATTTTTAGAGATAGAATATTTTTTTTATTTAACAAAATATTTCTAACTTTTTTGTTGTAGAATTTTTTCGATTTTAAACTGTTCTTTTTTCTATTAATAGAAATAAAAAATATTCTGTAAAAATATAATTGAATTTGCTAATTTCAACAATAATATATAAAATACTGAAAATACTCTGATATTCTTGAGTAAATCGAGTTTATAATTAACTGATTTTTTAGTTTTTTTGACAAAAAACAATCCGACTTTAATATAGTTTAATTTCTTGCTTGATTTTTTTGTTCTAAGATTTTTTGTAAAAAGATATACTTTATCTCTTTTTTTCAGCTAAAATATTGTTTTTTGTTTTTTATTTTGATATTTAGCCGATTTTTCTTGTATTCTAAAAATATTGTTGTATTTTTTTTTTAATATTGCTATTTTTTCGATAACTGACTGCGCAGACAGATATATATACTTTTTTTTAAAAAAATTTGATTTCTTGTTATAGTTAACAAAAAATAGAGTTATTTTAGTAATATCCGAAATTTTTGTATTAAGTGTCAGTTGTACTATAGATAGAAATAATACTTAATTACTATAAATATTGTTAATATAGTATTTCAGATATTATTTAAGACTCTGATTTGTTTTTTTTGTCTGATTATTTGTAATCGAATAGTAAACAGTAAATATTCGAAGTCTTGTATCTAATATTGAAAAAAATATTTTTTAATAGTTAAATATAAAGAGCTTGTCTCTGTTACTGATTAGTCTTTTAAATATATTGTAATATTGTATAAATCGATTCAATATAATATATTTCAGTTGTTCTGCAATAAACTTCTTTTTGCATGCGATAATATATAAGTATTTGATAAATTTATTAACTATTATCAGTATCGAATTATATCTGTTTTCAGTTGCTGAGTCTGTCGACTTAAACAACTTGATAATAAAATCTATTGTAATTTTATTCTATAGTAATTCAGATAATTTCTGATATTAAATTTTGTTATAGCTTGCGTGCGTACTATATTTGTTCTGCTAACAGCTAAAATATTGTTTAATATATATCTTGACAGCTTGTTTTATCTGTAAAAACTGATAATACTAATATAAAAACTGAAGAGTTTTTGTTATTTCTGAATATTCTTGCAGTAATCTGTTATAATATTCTTTTATATATTTGTCGATTTTGTCGATAAATATTTGAAGTTTTTTTTTCTCTATTAGAAATTCTTCTGTATTGTCTCGGAGTATTTGTAATATAGTATTTAATTTGTATTTGTTTGCTAATAGTAATCTGTTCTTATTAATTTTGAGTATACTGTAATTAAACAATTTTTTTGTTTTTATATAATTATTTTTTCTGCTAAATATATCTGCTCTGCTATTATTTTTGTCTGAAATATACTATATTCTGAATTTGTACTGTTCGAGTTTTTCTAATTATCGCACTTGTTTTCTGTTAAACTGCTTAGTAGTAATAAAATGCACAAAATTTTTGTAATCTGTAAGAATTGTAAATTCTGATAATTCTTCTGTATATACTTTTTATAATTTCAAAAAAACTACTATAGCAAGTAGTTTCTTATTGTAGATATTATAGTTCTGTTCGGCTGACAAGAGTTTTCTCGAGAAATATATTATTAAATATTATATATTTTTATATTTCTGACTAAAATATATATCGATAGCTAAATCTGATATATCGATTTCAATTCTGCTCGATAATTGCGAATTGTATATTTTTAGTACTGATTTCTTCAAGTATTCTAGCTTAAAATTCTGAAATAATTTTTTTTCTGTAAATCTCTATATTTATAGTATATTTTTCTTTGTAAAATTTGTCAGTAATATTGTGTTTGCTAAATAATTCTTAATAAACTTTTTGTTGTAGTTTATAAAATTTAGAAAAAATTGTACTTTTTTGATATTTATTGATAATTTCTATTTTCTGACTGTTTGTAGTTTCTCGAAATCTATATATATTTTGTATTATTTAACAACAAATTTAAGAAAATTAATTTTCTCTTGATAGAATTTGTATTTCTCTGATTTAAAATATAAGTTTCTTATATTCAGATATTTCAATACTTTGAAGATATAACTAATATACTTTTTTAAGATTTTTGAGTAAATTATAATATTGTTTAAGTATACTATAACAAATCGATTCAGATATTGTTGTAGTATATTATTAATTATTTTCTGATATATTGTCGGAACGTTTGTAAGTTCGAATAGTATTATTATATATTTGTATAATTTATATTGTATATAAAAAGCTGTTTTTTACTTTTTCTCTGTCTTTATTCTAATCTGATTGTACATTTTTTGTAAATTCAATTTAATAAAATATTTTGTTCTGAATAGTCAATTCTGAAGTTTGCTGATATTAAATAGTAAATATTAATTCTTGATTGTAATATTGTTTAGTTTTCGATAATCAATATATAGATAAAGAATTCTATTTTTTTTTAATACAAAAAGAATCGAATATTCTGTCTGTAATTGAAATTTTCTAATAAATTTTTTTTTTTGTTTTCTGTCAGATATCTGCAAAGTATTTCGAGCTTTTTCTCGAATAGAATATATATAGATTTAAATATAGACTGTTTATCTGATTTAAATCTGATTTTGTAATTTTACAATTGATATTTAGAGAGAGTCTCTGCTGTTTTTTTTTCTTAAAACAGATACTTTTAACTGTTGTATATTTGTAATATATATTTTAGCAATTTCTTTGCTGTATCAGATAGTTTAAGATTTTTAAAAAATTTGTAATTTTCTTTATTTATTCTAATTTTATAATTTAATTAATTTCTGTCAGTATTTGTCGAGTCGAACTCTATTAGATTGTTTTTTTGTAAAAATACAAGTTTGCTGTTTGCAATCGATTTTCGATTTGTTTTTTTATTTACTATTGAATACTGTCGATATATAAATTAAATATAAATTATATAATTATATTGCACAAATCTAAATACTTGTATATTTCAGTCGACTTCTGAATTGTACTGCTTCAATCAAGATATTTCTAGAACAATATTGTAAATAGCTATTTTTATTATATTAAAAATTAGTTTTTTGTAATATTGCTAAATAGCTATCGATAGTAATTTTGTTTCTCTGTTTACTTTTCTATTTCTATCGGATAATAGATTTCTATTTACAACTATTAAATTGTATATATCAGACTTCTTTTAAATAGAATATTTTTCTCTTTTAACAAGAGTTCTGATTATAAAATTATCTGTTGTATTAGAATCGATTATTGCAGTAAGTTGACAACTATTAATTTTAACTAATATAATAAAATATTGTGCATATACTGTTAAATTTAGTTGCTGCTGTTAAACTAATATATTGCATTTCTCTGATATATTTTTTATTAAGAAATTTAAACTTTTCTCTGCTCTGATACTGAGACTTCTGCTTCGAGCATCTGTTTGCGCTGAGCTTTCTTTCTGTACTGATTTAATAATTTTGATTTTCTAGAGAATCAGTTAACTTCTTTCTTGTTTTCTAGATAAATTCAATATAAGTTATTATAGTATTCTGTTTAACTAAATATTGTGTGTTTCTTTGTTTTCTCTATTTTCTCTCGAGATAGATTTATACTGCTCAGTTGTTGTTCGATTTTATCGAAAATATCTTTTTTTATAATAGTGTCGCTTTCTAGCGCTTTCTCGCATTTATTTACGATTTAATTAATCTTTTTTTCTCTTAATAAACTAGCTAAAGCGTCAAGATAATTTGTAATATTGTTTAAATATTTGTAAAAGTTTTTTCAGTTATATTTGTTGTCTGAGTCTGTTGCTGAATAAAAATATAATATTTCTGATTGTTGTACTTCTATAGCTTTATTAAGTATTTAATTAATTTTCTATATAGATACAAATATCTTGTCTAATAATATTCTATCTAGAATTTTCTGTAACTGATTTGAATTTTCTATCAGATAGTAATTGTTGTTCGATTTAGTTTTAAAAATATTTGTTTCTGTATTAATTTGCTTTCTAATATTATTCTGATTATCGAATATTTTTTTTAATATAGTATTGATTTGCTGACAATCTATTAAATTCTGTAATTGGCAATCTTTTGCAAAGTAATTCGGTTTGCTATATAAATAATATATTTTCTGAAATTTGTTATTTTGTTTTTCTCTAGAATTCTTTTTTTTATATTGCTGAATAAAATTCAGTTTTATAGATACAGATCTACAATAATCGAGATTATTGTATTTCTGATTAAAACAAAATTTTTTCTGCTGATATTTAATTGTTAATTCAAAAAAGATTTCTGCTTTTTCTCGAAATTAATTGTATCTTTTTTTTATAATTTTTTTATACAGTTTGTTGTCGAGATCGATAACTATTTCGATAAAATCGAATATATTACTGATATTTCTGCTATTATATATAATTTTGTTTTTTAGATTGTTTTTAAGATCTTGTCAAAATATTATTATAAATACAATATTGTTCTATTTAATTAAATTAATATATTTCTGAAATCTAGTTTTATAGTCTGCTGCAGAAATTTGTTAAATTAGATACTGAACTATTTTTTTTGCGATTTGTTTTTTGTTAAATATTTCAAAAATTTTTCGAAACTCTTTTTTGAAGTTGTCGAAGTTCGTAAATATTGTACAAAGATTTTTGTTATAATTTTTCAGATATTTTTATAAGTTTGACTTAAACTAGTATTAAACTCTTTCTCTGAAAAATATTGATACAAAAATTGTTTTCTGATTCGCTGAAACAGAATAGAAAATAAAATAGATATCTATTTGTATAAATCAGTTTTTCAGATCGATACAGTTTTTATAATAGATATCGAATTTGTTAATTCTGATTTTGTTGTTTTCTATAATTAATAGTTAATATAATACTAATAAACTAGTGCTCGGAATAGAGACGCGTTAATCTGATACAGATATTTTTAGAATATTTAAAATATTATACTGCTATCTAGACAACTAGAATATCAGAATAGATTAATACTATTAAAGAAATCTGTAGATATCTTCAGACAATACAAGCAATTATTTAATAACAAAAGTTTGCAGTTTGTATCAATAATAGAAAGTAATTTAATAGATAAATTAAATACAATTTATAAAAAAATTGTATTCGAGAATCTATATACTGAATAAAATTCTTTTTGCTCTTTTTGCTTTTTTGCAGAACAAAAAAAGCAAATCTCTATATTTCTGTTGTTTTTTTGAAAAACAAAAAAAGCAGTGCTTCTAGTACTCTCTCGTAGAACTGTAAAAATATATATAGCTTATCTGTTCCCGATACTATATACTGTGTGTAGACTATATACTGGCGTAGACTTGTAACAATATTCGAAACAGAAATCTCAGTATCAGAGCAGAAAAAAGTTTAAATTTCTTGATAAAAAATATATCAGAGAAATACAATATATTAGTTTAACAACAGCAACTAAATTTAACAGTATATGTACAATATTTTATTATATTAGTTAAAATTAATAGCTGTTAACTTATTGCAATAGTCGATTCTGATACAACAGATAATTTTATAGTCAGAGCTTTTGTTAAAAAAAAAGAATATTTTACTCAAAAAAAATCTAATATATACAATCTAATAGTTGTAGATAGAAATCTATTATTCGACAGAAATAGAAAAATAGATAGAGAAACAAAATTATTATCGATAGCTATTTAGCAATATTACAAGAAACTAATTTTTAATATAGTAAAAATAGCTATTTACAATATTGTTCTAGAAATACTTTAATTAAAACAGTACAATTCAGAAGTTAACTAAAATATACAAGTATTTAGATTTGTACAATATAATTATATAATTTATATTTAATCTATATATCGACAGTATTCGATAGTAGATAAAAGAACAAATCGAAAATCGATTGCAAATAGCAAATTTGTATTTTTGCAAAAAAATAATCTAACAGAATTCGACTCGACAGATACTGACAGAAATTAATCGAATTATAAAATTAGAATAAATAAAGAAAATTACAAATTTTCTGAAAGTCTTGAACTATCTGATACAGCAAAGAAATTGCTAAAATATATATTACAAATATACAACAATTAAAAGTATCTGTTTTAAGAAAAAAAAACAGCAGAGACTCTCTCTAAATATTAATTGTAAAATTACAAAATTAGATTTAAATCAGACAAGCAGTCTATATTTAAATCTATATATATTTTATCCGAGAAGAAACTCGAAGTATTTCGCGAATATCTAACAGAAAACAAAAAAAAAATTTATTAAAAAATCTTAATTATAAACAGAATATCCGATTTTTTTTGTATTAAAAAAAAATAGAATTCTCTATCTATATATTGATTATCGAAAACTAAACAATATTACAGTTAAAAATCGATATTTACTATTCAATATCAGCAAACTTCAGAATCGATTATTCGAAACAAAATATTTTATTAAATTGAATTTACAAAAAATGTACAACTAGATTAGAATAAAAATAGAAAAAGAGTAAAAAATAGTTTTCTGTATATAATATAGATTATACAAATATACAGTAATACTATTCGAATTTACAAACGCTTCGACAATATATCAGAAAATAATTAATAATATACTACAACAATATCTGAATCGATTTGTTATAGTATATTTGAATAATATTATAATTTATTCAAAAATTTTAAAAAAGTATATTAGTTATATCTTCAAAATATTGGAATATCTGAATATAAGAAATTTATATTTTAAATCAGAGAAATACAAATTTTATCGAAAAAAAATTAATTTTTTTGAATTTGTTGTTGAACAATACAAAGTATATATAAATTTCGAGAAACTACAAGCAGTTAGAAAATAAAAATTATTAACAAATATAAAAAAAGTACAGTTTTTTCTGAATTTTATAAACTACAACAAAAAATTTATTAAGAACTATTCAGCAAACACAATATTACTGACAAATTTTACAAAAAAGAATATACTATAGATATAGAGATTTATAGAAAAAAAATTATTTCAGAATTTTAAACTAAAATATTTGAAAAAATCAGTATTAAAAATATACAATTTGCAATTATTAAGCAGAATTGAAACCGACGCATCAGATTTAGCTATCGATATATATTTTAGTCAGAAATATAAAAATATATAATATTTAGTAATATATTTTTCGAGAAAACTCTTGTTAATCGAACAGAACTATAATATTTACAATAAAAAACTACTTGCAATAGTAGTTTTCTTGAAATTATAAAAAATATATATCGAAAAATTATTAGAATTTACAATTCTTACAAACTACAAAAATCTTGTACACTTTACTACTACAAAACAGTTAAACAGAAAACAAATGCAATAGTCAGAAAGACTTAAATAGTACAAGTTTAAAATACAGTATATTTTAGACAAGAATAATAACAGAACAGATATATTTAGCAGAAAAAGTAATTATATAGAAACAAAGAAATTGTTTAATTACAGTATATTTAAAATTAACAAAAACAGATTACTATCAGCAAACAAAAACAAACTAAATATTATACTACAGATATTCCGAGACAATACAGAAAAGTTTTTAATAGAAAAAGAAAAATTCTAAATATTTATCGACAAGATTGACAAATATATAAAAAAATATTATAACAGATTACTGCAAGAGTACTCAGAAATAACAAAAATTTTTCAGTTTTTATATTAGTATTGTCAATTTTTACAAATAAAACAAGCTGTCGAAATATATATTAAACAATATTTTAGCTGTCAGCAGAACAAATATAATATATATATAAGTTATAACAAAATTTAATATCAGAAATTATCTGAATTGCTATAAAATAAAATTACAATAAATTTTATTATTAAATTGTTCAAATCGACAAATCCAGCAACTGAAAACAGATATAATTCGATACTAATA
>JAABUW010006246.1_pt1 | contig 15056 bp, 13 predicted proteins | sample 5560081 | NCBI WGS metagenome assembly JAABUW01 (sample SAMN10711882, study PRJNA513363) | rock metagenome | isolation source: Antarctica rocks | place: Antarctica: Victoria Land, Knobhead sud
CCACGGCGTGCAAGGCGACACCGCCCACGCCGGGCACCTCCTCCTCGACGACCACACCGGCGCGGCCGCCGCCTACGTCGGGATGACCCGCGGCCGGACCGCCAACACCGCCCACCTGATCGCCGACACCCCGGCCGAGGCCCGGGCGCGGTGGATCGAGACGGCCGGCCGGGGCCGGGCCGACCTCGGCCTGGACGCCGCCCGGACCGCCGCTCAACGGGCGGCCGCCCCCTACACCCCCAACCCCACCCCCACCCCCACCGCCCACGCTGATGACGATGCCCGGCTGGCTGCCGTCCTCGACGAGCTGCGCGCCGCGTGGACGAAACAGGCCCAGGCGCAGGGCCTGCTGGAGCGGCTACGCCCCCGGCTCGCCCACGCCACCGCCGACGCCGACCGCCGCCAGCACACCGAACAGGCCCTGGCCCCGCTCCGCCAGCACGCCGAGGCCAGCCGGGTGGCCGCCGAGACGGCCGGGCAGGCCGCCGAGGAAAGCCGGCAGGTGCTGACCGGCCGGGCCGCCCAGATCACCCAAGTGCTGCACGCCGACTGGGCTGCCGACCGGCCCGCCGCCGCCGCGGCCGCCCGGATCGTGCAGGTAGACCCTGGCCGGCTGGGTCGGCTGCTGCACCACCGCGACATCGCCGAGGCGAAGGCCCGGCTGGCGCAGTGGGCCAGCAAATGGCAGCCCATCCACCCCGACCTGCCCGCCGCCGGCGACATTGCCGCGGTCGCCGCCTACGCCGCCCGCCCTCCACACCCCGGCCGGACCGCCCAAGTGATCACCGCATACGCCGAACGGCAGGCCGCCGCCGGACTCCCCCAGCACGCCGCCCCGACCCGCACCGCCCAACAAGCCGAACAGACTGCGAAGGAAGCCCAGACCGCCTACACCCAGGCCGCCGACCGGGCGCGGCGGCTGCAGACCAACCGCGACGCCGCCGCCGGACACCGAGACCTCGCCAACGACCTGCCCGACCTCACCGCCCACACCCACACCGCCCAACAGCAGCTCGACGCCGCCACCCAACGGGTCGCCCAGCTCACCACCGACCCGGCCCTGACCACCCAACCCGACCCCACCGCCATCCTCACCGGCGCCCACACCAGCTGGACCCACCATCGGGCCGCCCGGCAGGCCGCCCAGGCCGCCCGACAAGCCGACCAGGCCACCCAACCCCGCCGGCCCGACCCCGCCAGCCCCACCTATCCCGCCCCATACCGGCACCGGGGCGGCCCCAGCCTCGGCCGCTAATTGCGGCGGTCGCCGAGATGTCGACCCACGTCGTCTCGGTGGCGGTTATGACTTCGCCCACGGGCGCGTCACGCGGCAAACAGCTTCGAAACCCGGCGGCCATCCCGGCAACCGGCGGCGAGACGGCGCCGCCGATAGCGGCCCGCACGCGCCTCCCTCGTACCAGGGGAGTCTGGATCAGCGTCTGGCCGCACCCGGGTGCAGCGCCAGCACCTCAGCGGCCGAGAGGATGCGCTTGCGCCGGGGGCTTCGCTGCCCAACACCGTCCGGCAGAGCGAGTCAGCTTTCTTTCATACATTCGGTACTGACGCATCATGATGTTATGATGCGGCTATGTCTAAGGCGCGTACCACGGTGACGCTCGATGAGCGGGTGCTGACCGCAGTGCGGGTTCGTGCTGCCCGTACCGGCAAGGGCGATAGCGAAGTGATCGAAGAGGCGCTGCGGCGGGCTCTGGGACTGGACCTGTTGGAGCGGCTATGGGCCAAGAACGACCTCGAGGAGAACGAGGCGATGGCGATGGCCATCGAGGCCCAGCACGCGACACGACCCGGCACGAGCTGAGATCCCACCGGCGTGCAGGCGGTCCTAGACCCAAACGTCGTCGTTTCGGCGGTCCTGTCCCGCGCTGGCACCCCGGCCGCGCTGCTGCGGGCCTGGCTGGACGGCGCCTATGAGCTGATCGTGTCCCCGGCGCTGCTCGGCGAGCTCGAGCGTGTCCTGGGCTATCCGAAGATCGCCAGTCGGGTCAGCCCGGACGAGGCGCGAGAGCTGCTGGACGTACTGCGCCAGCAGGCCAGGATTATCGGCGACCCGGACAACGCCCCCTCCGTCCGCTCCCCGGACCCCAACGATGACTACCTGATCTGCCTGGCCGAGGCCGCTCCGGCCGTGATCGTCTCCGGCGACTCCGACCTGCTGGGCCTCACCGAGCAGATCCCCGTTTACACCCCCGCCGCCTTCCTGGCCCTGCTGACCCAGACCTGACCGGCCGGTTCACCCGCACCGCTGACGTCGCCCCCGGCATTTCCAACACTCCTGCTGTGGACCGCCGCGGGGCAGCCTGTGGGCCGGCCACGTCGCCGACGCCGATCAGATCGCCGTTCCCGACCACTTCCACCTCGAGTGCGCGGCGGCCCTGCGGCGGATGGAACTGCGCGGGGAGTTGACGCCCACCGATGCGCAGGCCGCCCTCGATCAGCTACTCGCGCTCAGAGTCCGCCGGGTCGACACGTCACCGCTGCTACGGGAGGCGTGGAGCATGCGTCACAACGTGACCATGGCCGACGCGCTGTACGTCGTCATCGCCCGGCGCCTCGACGTTGCGCTGGTCACCGGTGACCTGCGGTTGAGCTAAGCGCCGGGGCTGGGTGTCGACGTGCTGACATCAGCGTCGTCACCGTCTCGATAGCCGAACCTCCCGCCGGCCTTGAGCGGGGGGATAACCGGCGCAATCGGGTAGTGCCGACGCACTAGTCGGGAAAACGGCAGCCGTCGGCGTGTCAAACCCGATTATCTCGATAGCCGGGCCAGGATGCTCAACATGGAACTCGAGGCACAGAGCGCGGAGCGAGCAACCGCCTACCTGTTTCGCATGTCAGCCGACGACAAGGCAAGGCTGAAGGCGGAAGCTGCCGCCGCCGACATGACGGTTCAGCAGCTCTTCGAGCTCAAACTCCTCGGCGCTCCCAAGCCCCGAGTCCGGATGGGCCGGCCACCTAAGCGTGACCAAGACGAGGAGTTGCCGATCGCCGGCTAGCCGCGTCTTATAAGTGCCGTAGCTGAGAGGCCCGCTTCGGGCCCTGCTACGCACCGGCAGAAACCTTCGGCGCCAGGGCAACAACCCTGAGAATGCCGAAGGCCGCCCCCATTTCTTTGGCGAGAGTCGGGGCGGCCGGTGGCGCAAACAGAAATCCTGGTGCCGAGGGTACCTGATCCCTCTCCCGCCGCAAGCAGCCACGCGTGTCGCGTGTGTCTTCTGCCTGCCCTGACCGTGGCCTGACGGCCCTCGGGACCTCCCCCTTCCTGGAGGACCCGTGCCCCCCGCTCAACCGGCACCTGCCGGCGTCGCCCCAACCGCCCCACCGTCGTTGTTATCGCCGACAGCCAACAGCCTGGCCGGCCAGCTGGCGGCCGCGCTGGGCCGGCGTACGCCGATCGGCCTGGCTCCCCCACCCGGGGCCTGCTCGGCCCGGCCGGCCTGGTGGTCCCGCGCCGACTGGACCGGGGTGGAAGTGTGGTGCGTCGTCGCCGCCGGCGTCGACATCTGTAAGGCGGTGCACGCCGACCCGCACACCGTGGTCCGGGTCGCCCGCGCGATGGCCGGCTACGCCGACTACACCACCGGCCGGGACTGCCGGCCCACCAACACCCGCCTCGCCACCGACCTTCACATGTCGGTCCGGCAGATCCAACGGGCCCGCGACGCCCTCAAACGCCTCCACCTCGTCGTCGAACTGGTCCGCGGCCGGTCGGTCCTCACCCGCGCCGAACGCCTCACCGCCTGGCGCCGAGGATCGACCCACCGCCGCCTCGCCGCCGAATTCGCCCTGCTCTCCGTCCGCCGCCGTCCACAACCCACCGGCCCCGCTGTGGACCATGTCACCCCACCCGGCGTAAGCCCGGGTAAGTCCGCTACCTCACCTGAAAGTAAGTTCTTCACCCGCCCAGACCGAACGAGGACCGGCGCTGCGCGCCGGGCTCCTACCCGAAAGGGCCAAACCGGCCGGGCGAACCGGACATATCCGGCAGACGTCCGGGTCAGGCGGCTCATCACCGGGCTGCAGCAGCGGGTCTACTGGCTCCGCCAGGTCTCCCCCCGCCGGCTCACCGCCCTACACCGCTTCGCCCTAGCCGGCTGGACCGTCCGCGACATCCAAACCGCCGCCGACGAAACCCTCCGGGCCCGCAACTGGACCATCCCCCAGCAGATCGACCACCCCGCCGCCTACCTCGCCACCCTCCTCCGCGACATCGACCCCGCAGACCGACCCGGCGCCGTCGAAGACGCCATGCGGGCCCAGGACAAGCTCATCCGCCAATGGACCTGGCAAACCACCCTCGGACCCACCACCTGCCCCCACGAACACCCCGGCGGCAATATCCCCCACCCCCTCCACCACCACGTTGCCTGCCCCCAATGCCGCCGCAGCGACGCGCAGCGGCCGGCATCTCCCTGATCATTGGCTGGTTCAGGGGGGCTGTCCCTAGCTCCTCTGTCAGGCAGCGGAGCTAGGGACACTCCCGGGGCTCAGGCCGTCACCGCCGCTTGCGTCCCGTCCGCGGCCTGTTGCCCGGATCTGTTGCCAATAGGTCGACAACACCGTCTGCGCCCAGGCCGTCGACGAGGCGCTGGACGGCGAGGCGGACCACGGCGCTGTTGGTTATGTCGACCTTCCTGACGATCCCGGCTGCTCGGCAGGCCCGCAGGGCCTGATCGGTCTCGTCATCGATGTAGTGCTGGGCGGCCCGCAGGGGCGAGGGTCGGTCAGCTGGGACTCGCTGCGGCGCGGCGGGGACGGCTTGGGGACGAGAGGGCGGCCCCAGAGGTTCTATGCCGCCGGCATTCGCTTTGGGCTCGGTCGGTGACGTTGAGGGCAGGAGCGAGACGGCATCTCCTGTGGCTCTCTTCGCTGGTGATGCCTCTTGCGACGGAGTGTTCGTGGAGTCGGATCGTGGAAATCGTGGAGGTAACGGCCGGCGCCGCCGGCGTTCTTGGCGCGCCGAGAGTTCGCTGAGGCCGTCATCAGCGACCATAAGTCCTCACCGCCTCGGCCAAACTTCGCAGTTCAGCTGTAAGGGGTTGGATACGGACCGGCTCGGGGTCATAGGACGTGAGCGCTACGCGGATCTGGCGTCGAGGAAGCCAGGCGTAGTGGCTCACAACGGGACCGACCTTGACCCTGGCTTGCTTCACGAGGTGACCGAGCTTCGTGACTTGGGCTGCTGGAGGGGCGCTTGGGACCTTATTAGGAGCTACGAGAAGCGGATAGTCGGGGAGTTCGTTGAGCATTCCCTCCAAAGCCTCCAGCTCCTTCGTCGCCAGCAACGTAGGAACGACGACTACACCAGCGACCGACATCGCGGCAAAGGTCGAGGGCACCCCACCAGGGTGGGTGTCGATAACGACGTAGTCCCGACCCCACTCCCCCGCCCACTTGGTGAGGGCGTCAGCCATGTCCTCGGGCGGTGGCTGGTTGTCCGCGAAGTCAGGGTGAGACGGGATCAGGTCTGGCTTCCGGGCGCCGGTGACGGGCCTAGGGGCCCTTCTCCGTTCTAGAGCGTCGAGGAGTGGCGCTCGCATCCGGTCCTCATGGCGGTAGCCCCACTGCCGAGTCGCCCCCCCGCGGTCCCAATCAAGATCGACAAGGGGCGCTTGAAGCAGATAGGCGAGCTCGTAGGCGAGCGTGGTCTTGCCCACACCACCCTTGGCCGCTGCGACGGTCACGATCCGGGTCACGAACGCAATTGTGGTGTCCCTGGGCGCCAAAGTACGTTATCTAGGCGACCTACGCGTGTCGCGCCTAATGGCTCAGTGCTGCAACGAAGGCTAAGCCGGCTACAACCATCTACACATAGCACCCAAGTTATAATGGCATAACAGTATTGGCCTGCCACGCTCTCGCAGAGATCGCCAGCAGCCCCGACAGGGCTGCCGTCGGTGCCACTGCGTTGTCCTGCATCACTTGAGAGAGCCCAGGGGAGCTGCAGCCTTCGCTAGAGCTCCTAATGTTCACCTCGGGGCCCTTGCGCCGTGTTGTGCCATCGGAGCAGTCTGTGATGGGGGTAGGCGCTAGGGAGCAGGCATGGCAACGCTTAGGTTTTCCGTAAACTGGCGGCGCGCGGATGTTCTTACGCTTCGGCGCCGGTCGGTGGGGGTGCTGGCTTCATTGGCCGCGTCGGTGGTGTCGATGGCGACCATGGCTACCCCGTCGTTCGCGGCTATCGCAGATTTCGGGTCGAGCGGCTTGGCTGGTGGGGGCAAGTCAATGCTGTGGCTTTAGCGGCGGGGTCGACCTGTACTGGTACCGACAGCACCGGAATGACTACCCATGATCTGTTGTCCGGCGGTGACGTCTTCGGCGCTGACGTGTCCACGGACGCCGCGCAGTCGTGGGCCCCGCAGAACCAGGGCATCACCAACCCCGATCTGATTAGCATGTCGGCGGTCGCTTACGAGCCGATCGGCCCCGACACCAGCAACGCTGAGGCATACGCCTTGGCGGGACGGAACGCCGGCTCGGCTGGGGCGCTGCTGGTGGCTGGTAGTTGCGGGACTAGCAGCTGGTCGCAGTTCTATCCCCGGGGCAGCGGCGATCATCTACGACTCACACCTGCACGTGCTGTTTCGGTCCCCGGACCTGACTCTTCCCGGCAACAGCAACCTGTGGACCTCGTCGGGGTATTGGCAGTTCGACCCGGTGTGGAACGTGCCAGCCGGCGACGCCTTTGGTACTGGCTATGTGGTCGGCGACCAAGGGCAATATGGGCAGCCGGGGGCACCTGACACGCTGTGGGCAAGCACCAGCATCGGTGCCTTTAAGCTGACCGGGCTGGATGCTGCGGCCGTCACGCAGACGGCGCTCAAGTTCAGCAGCACCGGTCAAAGCATCCTCGTTTCGGGTCCGCTTGGCATCGATCGGCCTCCGGGCGCCACGGCCGATAGCCTTGTGCTTGCAAGAAACGCTGATCAGGACACTGGAGTCGGACTGTGGACGACGGCCCCTGGCGGCACCACTCTGACTAACGCCGCCACGCCGGGCTTTCTGAACCAGGCGTTCCAGATGACCGATGTCTCGGTTGCCTATACAGGCTCCGGTCCCTACCTGCGTCACGTATATATCACCAACAAGACCGGCGGAGGGGTGCTGGTCTCGCCCGCTCCCACCAAGTAGAGAAGCCAGCTGGCCCACAAACCGAATTGAAAGAGAGACCACGATGCGTAAAAGTGCCAAGACAGGGCTGATCGCCGGCGGTGCGGTGGTGGTGGCGTTGACCGGGACGGTGCCGGCTGCGCTGGCCGGCCGCGGTCCGTCTGTGTCGGTCCGGCCTGGCTTGGCGTGGCCGGGGCTGCCGGCGACGGTGACTGGCAGCGGGTTCCAGGCTGGGCAGCCGGTCGTTCTCAGCTTCGATGGCGCGCAGCTGGGCCGGGTGACCGCGGGTGGGTCTGGGGGGTTCACCGGGCGGGTGACGGTGCCGGGCACAGCGAAGCCGGGTGGACACCGGTTGGTCGCCGCGCAGGGTTCACGGTCAGCGGCCACCACGGTGCAGGCCCGGCTGCAGTGGACCCAGCTGGGGTTGTATGCCGCGCACCGGGGGGCGAACTGGTATGAGCACCGGCTCAGCCCAGCGACGGTCAGCCAGACGGTCCCGCTGTTTCCTGGCAGCCTCCAAGACACCCCGCCGGATGCTGGAATGGTCCTGGCTAAGGGGGTGCTGGTCTACGGCACCGGACACGGGGCGGTCGGGGTCAGCGCGGTCACCGGCAAAGCGGTGTGGACCTACGACGCGCCGGACCTGCAACTGTCCGGGGTGGCCTACGACGCGGTCAGCGGCAATGTCTACTTCACCGGGCCAGGGCCGAATGTCTGGGCGCTCAATGCTTTGACCGGTCAGGTCGCCTGGGAGATGTCTCTCAGCGGGAACACCAGCGTGCAGGGCCTTACCCTGGCTCACGGACTGCTGTATGTGGTGGTGGCGGACCGGGCGTCTGGCACCTATCAGCTGCAGGCCATCAACGTCGGCACTCGCACCGTGAGCTGGCGCACCACCATCGAGTACTTCAACGTCGCGACCCCGGTGCTCTACAACAACACGATCTACGTGGTCGGGCACAACCTGTCGGCGTTTAACGCCGATACCGGTCAGGCGTTGTGGTCGGTGCCGCTTGCCGCTGACGATCCCGAGGTCGCCGGCACCATGCCGGTGGCGGATGCCGGCGGCATTGCGGTAGGGACCAGCGACCGACGGGTGCGAATGTTCGATCTGGCTAGCGGCCGGCAGCTGTGGGCCACCGAGCCGCTGAGCATCGGAACGCGCAGTCTGGCGATCGCTGAGGGCCGGGTCTACGCCGACCAGAATTCTCCCACCTACGCCCTCGACGAGGTCACCGGAGCTGTGGTGTGGAGCAAGCCCGGCGGCGGGGTCGGACTCACCTACGCCAACGGGCTGCTAATCAGCGCTGTCACCGACCCTGGTGGGGTGTACGGCTACACCGCGGTCGTCGCCGCCACCGGCGCGGTGGCCACCGCGTTCCCGGGCGGTTTCGGATCGTTCGCCCCGCCGATCATCGCCGACGGCACCATCTACCTGCCGTCGCACGGTATCACCGCCTACACGCTGCCCGCGGGCATCGGCGTGGCGCCCAGCAGGTAGCGACCCAACCGCGACTGCCGTCCGCAATCGACCGTTTTCGCTACACGCCGATAGTCGTCTGATCGGCGGCTCTCGCCGAGCGTGGGCTGTGTAGCGGAACCCGCGTCCGGAATCAGCGTGTCGTGAGCTGGCGGTGGCAAGGTTTTCGCTACGTTCGGTCGGTGGGTCACCTCTTGGGTTATGCGCGGGTCTCCACGGCTGAGCAGAATGTCGGGCTGCAGACCGATGAGCTGGCCGCGGTCGGCTGTTGGAAGGTTTTTGTCGACCATGCGTCGGGGGCGTTGGACCGCCGCCCTGAACTGGACCGGGTCCTCGAGCAGCTCCGGCCGGGGGACACCCTGGTGGTGTGGCGGCTGGACCGGCTCGGCCGGTCCTTGCGGCATCTGATCGACACGGTCACCTTGTTGGATGGGCGGGGGGTGGGTTTCCGGTCGTTGCGGGAGTCGATCGACACGACCACGGCCGGGGGCCGGCTGGTCTTCCACATTTTCGCTGCGCTGGCCCAGTTTGAGCGGGAGATCATCCGGGATCGGACCATCGCCGGTTTGGCTGCGGCGCGGGCCCGCGGTCGCCGAGGGGGCCGGCCGAGCAAGTTGAGTGCGGACCAGCGGCGGACTGCCCGCAAGCTCTATGACGAGCGGGAGCACACCGTCGCTCAGATCGGGAGAATTCTTGGGGTCAGCCGCACCTCTATCTATCGGGCCCTCGATCCGGTGACCGCCACTACGACCCCGGCCATCGTGGCTACCGCGACGGTGCCCGAGAATAGCGGGGGAGGGCCGGGCCGGCGGCGGAAACGCCCGCCGGCCGCGGCCCCGATCGCACCGGCCCAACCCACCACGGCCAACAGACACCCGAACACGACTCATGCCCCGCCGAGTGAACCGGTGAACGCCACTCCCTCCAGCACAATGCGGCCGGGGCCGAACATCCGCGACGACACCCGGGGCCAAAGAACTTGACGAAACCCAAGCAAGAGCTGACTTTGGCTGGCCGGGGGCGGCTCGGGCCAAGCTGCGGACGCCGGCCCCGGGCCGCGAAGGGTGGAAGGCAAGAAGAAGTTTGTGCACCGATTCAGTCAGGCGGCAGAAGCGTATCTCCGGCAGTCGGCTCACGGACTCCGTCCGCGCCTGAGGTGGGCGGCTCCTTGCCCCCTATGCGGCGATTGAACGTTCGTATGGCAAGGATCAAGGCGATGTAGATGAAAGCGACTAGCCAGGTCCAACGCCCTGTATGGGTCAGTATTGCGACTACGGTGATAGCAACGACTGCCGCGGCCCGCAGCAACAGAGACACTGAGGGTGGAATGCCATCACGCTGGCCTACGGCCGGCCTGGTGAGTCGCCTGGTACCCATACCTATATTCACTGACGCCGTAATCAGAGTATGTCGGTTGCGCTATAACAGTCTAGCATTCTGCGGTGACGTCCCCCATGGTGAATGCGGCGAGGCGCTTGGAGAAATCGTTGTCGGGGAGCCGCTTTGACCAACGAACCCGAGTCCAGCGGTTACCCGCCGGAGGATTCTACAAGTCATCCTCTCCTGCTCGCCTCCCTCAGCATAAGTGCCCCAAGTGTGATGGCTACCAGAGCCATAAATCCTGCAAAAATGCGCAGCAGTGGGTCAGCTGCTGAATGCAAACCAAGCGCCACTGCTACGACGAACATTGCTGTCACCACTACGCCACGAAGAAGCATAAACTCACGCTTGGCAAGCGTAAGGCGTGGCGGCAACGCCGACTACGAGAGCCGTTCCCGCAATGACCGTTCCTGGCGTAGCGAATCCTGCGGTTAAGACGTCCGCAGGGATGCTTAGGATCAAGGCGATGCCATCCAGCGTTGTGACTGTCACCGCAAAGAGACAACCCAGCGGGTCGGCTATAAGGGAACTGAAGTAATCGCTGATCGCTGAGAAGATGTCCCCGCCGGTGGGGTCGGTATTGTTTATGGGGTCGTCGCCGGCGTAGGCGTACCGGTTGCCTTGTTGGGGGTTGGCAAGGTGGGTGATGCTGTCTTGTTGGGTGAATCGGCCGGTGACCGGCTGGTACCAGCGTTGGCCGTATTTGAGCATGTCGGTGGTGCGGTCGTAGAGGCTGCCGGGGGCGAAGCGGTAGGGGTTTTGGCCGCCGGCCGCGCCGGTGCCGCCGGTGGTGGTGACGCCGTAGGGGTCGTAGGCGTAGGTGCTGGCGACGCCGGCGCTGGTGACTAGGGCGACTGGGCGGTTCAGGCCGTCGTTGAGGTAGAAGGCTTCGGTGCCGTTGGTGATGCGGATGGCGAGGGGCTGGCCGGTGGTGGGGTCGTGCTCGAGGTAGCCGTACGTGCCGTTGATGCTGACCTGTTCGATCTCGGGGAGCCCGTTGGGGTCTTGACGGCCGTAGGTGTACTTGACGGTGGTGCCGCCGGGGACGGTCTGGGCGGCGAGCTCTTTCTGGTCAGGCCCGGCGTAGGTGTAGGTGCCGGCGCCGCCGCCGGGGGTGGTGACGGCGGTCATCTGCCCGGCGGCGTTGTAGGTGGCCGCACCCAGGGTGGGGCTGGCAGTGAGGTTGCCGGCGCCGTCGTAGCTGTTGCCGGTGTCGCTGATCTGGTTCGCCGGGTTGTAGTGGGTGGTGCTGCTGCCGGTGGCGGTGAGCCGGTTGCCGTTGGCGTCGTAGCTGTAGGTATAGCTGGTCGGTGCCGGGCCGCCGGTGACGGTCACCGCGGTCAGCCGGTTACCGGCGTCGTACCGGTAGGTGCTGATTGCTCCGGTCAGGTTGTCTTTGGAGCTTTGCAGCAGCGTCCGGTCGGCGGTGGTGGCTGTCGAGCACACCGACGGGTTGGTGTTGGCGTTGGCGTAGCAGTACGTCAGGTCGGCGACGGGGGTGTGGGAGGTGTCGCCGGTGCCCTTGTCGGCGGTCACATGGGTCGGGCGGCCGGAGACGTCGTAGGTGGTGTGGGCGTGGACCGCCCAGCTGGTGTGGGTGGAGTTCGCGGCGTCCCAGGTGTCGGTGCGCCGGGCGTGGTCGTCGTAGCCGAACAGCACCAGCGTGCCCGGGCCGGTGGTCATCGACGCGAGCAGCCCGGCGGCGGTGTAGGTGTAGCTGGTGGTGCCGCGGCTGTCGGTCAGCGACGTCTCATGCCCGGCCTTGTCGTAGCCGTAGCTGATCGTGCCGCCGCCGTTGGTGTTGACCCGGCTGGTCAGATGGTTGAGGGCGTCGTAGCCGTAGGTGGTGGTGCCGGAGGCGTCGGTGCGGGTTTTGAGCCGGCCGGTCGGGTCGTAGGCGTAGGTGACGGTCGGGGTGCCGTCGCTGTAGGACACCGACTGCGTTCGGTCCCCGAAGTCGTAGTTGTAGGTGGTGGTGCGTCCGGCGCCGTCGGTGGCGGTGGCGAGCCGGGCGAACCGGTCGTAGGTGAACGCCCGGGCGCCTAGGGATCCGCCGCTGACCGGGGTGATCGCGGTCAGCTGGTGGGTGGTGGAGTCGACGGTGTAGGTGGTGGAGTTCGTGCCGTTTGCCGGGTCGGTGGCGGTGGCGACGGTCCCGTCGGCGTGGTAGGTGACCTTCGCGGTCGCGGCCAGGGCGGTGTTGCCGCTCGAGGTCTGGTTCCCGGCGGTGTCGTAGGCCAGGGCGGAGCTGTTTCCTTGGCTGTCGGTGCTGCCGCTGGGGGAGTACTTCGACCCGGCGCCGGTGTTGGTGTATGCCAGGCTCGCCGCCGCGCCGGTCGGGGCGGCGGCGCTGGTCAGGGACTCCCCGCCGTTGGCGCCGTAGGTGCCGGTGGTCGTCGAGCCGGTCGCTCCGGCGCCGATGGTGGAGCTGGCGACGTCGAAGCCGGCGGTGTAGGTCGCCGAGCGGGTGTTGCCGTCGGGGTCGACCGCCGAGAGCACCCGGTCGGTGCTGTCCAGGGTGTAGGTGGTGTGCGCGACCGCGGCGACACCGGAGGTCTGGTCGGTGGTCGGGTCGGCGACCAGGGTGGTGGTACCGGCGGTGTAGGCCAGCCGGGTCGCCGAGTTGCCGGGTGAGCCGGCGGAGGGGTTGAGCTGGGTGACCTTGCTGACCTTGTGGGTGGTCGTGTACACGAACTGGGTGACCGCCCCACCGTTGTTGGTCACCGACGTCAGATCCCCGGTGGTGGGCTGGTACACGGCGGCGACCAGCCAGACGCCGCCGCGCAGGAAGGCTCGGGCGTCGAACCGGCCGGCCGCAGCCTCGTCGAGGCGGGCGGGCTTGGACCGTTGGAATGAGCGGGCGAGGCGGCGGGCGGAGGCTTCGTTCAGTTTCACCCGCGGGTTGAGGGCCATCCACTGGCCGGGCTGTCTGATCAGCTGCCGCCGGGCCTGGTCTGCGGGCGTCTGGTTCGCCGGCGGTAGTACCGGTGGCGGTCTCCGCTCCGCCCACCGCTGCGCCAAATCCAACACCCCGCCGCGCACAATGTACTGTCGCATTCGAGTACTTGTTTGGCACGAGCACCTACGAGCAAAGTAGCGCTGGCCACTGCTCTGGCAGCGGAGTAACCTGGAAACAAGGATACTACGACCAGACGACCGCGACCATTCATTATACCGGCAACATGGGAACCGTCGTGACCTCTAAGTACTCCGATTCAAGTATCGACGGGCTGGTAATGAAGGGTGCGAGTTATCAACCATTGGTGTACTACACAGCAAACACCGCTAAACCTGTGAGCGGTAGTGCGACGCCCGCAACAGGGGTAACCGTTTGCACCGACGGCTCCTTTACAGGGCAAAACTGTACTGCTTCTATCAGGGAGATAAACATGTGTGGCAATGTCACAGGAGTCTACATTTGCGGCCTAGCTATAGCAGACTCGACCAACGGCTCCCGCTTGGTGCAGGGAGGCGACAGCGGTGGCCCGGTTTACCTACCAGTCAGCGGCGGCTCGTCTGTGCAAGCGGAGGGCCTGATCAGTGGGGAGAGCAGCACGGCTGGGACGGAAGTGGCCTTCACTATGGGGAATCTTCTGCCTGGGGCCTTCGGCGTGAAGTTAGTGCATTCCTAAATGCGAGGGCTTAGAGGCCTGGGCCGCCCCGCGATGCATGTAATCTCCGAGCGCGGGACCCTGCTGTGACTTCAGTTCGGATGGCTGCTGCCCTTACGGCAGGCGTCTTCCTTGTTGCCGTCTCGAGCTGTGGCAAGGGAGACGCCACTGCCTCGGCGCCTGAGCACCCAGTTCCGGTTAAGTTCCCCCCGAGCGTTAGTGCTATATCCATGGCCCGCATGGTATCGACTGCGCCTGAGCTGCCTCGGCTGGCTGACGCGACGAGTAAGAGCTATGTAACCCTGCCTTGGGAGCCTCTCCGCCTTATCTCGGGCGGCCGTGGAGTGATCATCAGCACTTCGTATGGAGCCTGCTCACATCCAACCGTCGTGTTGCTCACCCGAACGTCGTCCAGTGTAATACTCCGAGTCCTGGCAAGGAAACCCAGCTCGCCTCCAAGGTTCTGCTCCACACAGTTGTACTCGACGTTTTACACCGTCACCCTCGGGGACCCACTTGGAAATCGGCAGCTGCTGCGCGGGGTCTGATTAGTCGGGTTGTGACAGGTCCGCACCCGATGTGCCTTGAGCAGTACAGGCCTGCAGGTCAGTCACGGTCGGGTGGAACGCCTCATGCGCAGCACCGGGCTGCGGATCGAGCTACTCGACTGGCAGTCCTAGACCACCCGCGAACAGCTCGCCAACGCCGTCTTCGCCTTTTTCGAGGCCTTCTACAACCCCCGCCGCCGGCACTCCACCCTTGGCTACCTCAGCCCCCCGCCGACTACGAGGCAGCCGGCTGCCGCTGGACGCGTCACCGAGACCGCCGGATGAATGGTCCACACCCAACCCGCACCGTCCGGGGAGACGGGGGCACTCCAGACCGGCATACAGCCCTCCTCACCGACCGCAGCGCGTCACCAGCCTCAGCCGCTGAACCGGCCCAGGTGGGGCCAGCCAACGCTGACACAGTCAACGCCGGTGGACGCCGGCGGACCGGTACGGGCGAAAGCACCCGGATCGGTGCTCGACGAGCGCACTGAGCTAGCCAGCAGTCGAAGCTCGGGACCGCTCGCGCTCGACGTGGGGACGGCTCGGAGACAGCACAATGCCGCGCTCATCGGTCTCTACGCGGGCGCCTTGGTAGACGACGAGGACTCGGGCAAGGTGGGCCTCAAAGTCCCTGCGGAAGCGCCAGCGGCCCTGGCGGTCGTTGGCCCGGTCCGAGCCGAACTGGTAGCGCAACAGGTCCCAGGGGATCTCAGTGCGCCGTCGCAAGTAACTCATGCGGTAAGTCAGCCAGGTGTAGATGTCGAGGCGCAGGGGCGACCCCCGCAACAACTCGACGGCGCGCAGGTCGATCGGTACAGGATGGGCCAACACTTCGTTGTAGAAGCGCTCAGAGAGGTCAACGAAACTGGGCAGGAGCGACCCCTGGCCGTTGTCGGCCGCCCGAGC
>JAABUW010006247.1_pt1 | contig 15055 bp, 29 predicted proteins | sample 5560081 | NCBI WGS metagenome assembly JAABUW01 (sample SAMN10711882, study PRJNA513363) | rock metagenome | isolation source: Antarctica rocks | place: Antarctica: Victoria Land, Knobhead sud
GCAGCGGCAGAGTTAACGCAGCAACTCCTTTTCACCAGGGTTTGACCGATTTGGGGTGCTCAATTTTGACCTTTATGAACACTAATCAGCCTGAGTGAGGCTGGGACAGTGTAATATCTCTCTCTCTTGAGGATCAGTTGTGGTATGCGGCTGATTGGGTCGGCAACATTTGACCGGCCAGGCCTGTAATCCCGATTAAATCGAACCGCGACAAAAACTCTGACCCATCTGGCCTGCCTCCGTGACAGCTTTGATTGAGACGACAGGAATGTGTTGGGCTGGTGATCGGCCACGACAGTGAACTTCACCTCCTCCAGATAACAGCGCCACTTATTCAAAGCATGAATGCTGGCCATGCATTCTTGCTCACTGAGGCATGCACTGCACATATAATTTCTTCATCTGACAACTTGCGGCCCTCGAAAGCAATTGGTCTGCCCTCTTGCATGAGGACAGCTCCAATACCAAAGCCAGATGCATCTGTGATCACTTCGTAAGGCTTTTCTGGATCTGGCAGAGCCAGCATTGGTGCAGTAGTCAGACGCTCTTTCAAGTCATCGAAAGCACGCTGACACTCATCAGACCATTGCCACTCAGTTGACTTTCGAGTCAAGTTTGTGAGAGGTTGCTGTTCGTGTGGCTTTGCAGCCTGTTTGTGGGACGGGGTGTAACGGCAGCTATGGCGGGTACTAAAGATGACGCTGAGTTGAGCGTTACATGTGGTTGGTCTGAACCCAAATAGGAACATCTGCCAGCTGTCAGCACTCTAGCCGCTCTGTGCGTCAAGTGGTGGTCGTGAATGTGCGGATTGCCGACGAAAGTCGATTCCGATACAGCGCAAATTAGGCACTGAGACCTGTCTCAGATCCTTCCTATTGCCTACTAGACAGCTGTGCGCAGCGCCGCATCCCCCAAAAGCTACCAGGAGTAAGCATGAGCGCGATTCGATTGGACGATTTGCACTGTTCAAAACGATATCGCAGGGGAGAATGGGCCCAGGGGCAACTTTCGGTTTGCAACCGCCCCTTGTCACTAGTTATTGCGCAATGCTTATTGGAGCCTGCAACCATGCTCTTCGCCGGCGATGCGGCAATGCCGGTGAAGGACGAACAGTACATTGCAACCCTGATATTAAGGGAGCAGTATTAATCACGATCGGTCCAGTGATTTCAGGCGCCTGCCCAGCCTCCTGTTGACCTTCTTGTAGCCCTTCACGTTGATCAGCGGCTGCAAGAGGGCAGGGCGGTGGGAATCAGTGGGTGAATGCCATTCACCCAGTGGTTGCTTCCTTGGCGCCCGGAACCATGCGACGTATGCAATGCTGCTGCTCTCGCACCTTTGGACAAACCTGGACTTCAGTTATTTGAAACACCCTGGAGTTGATGCTTCTGATCAAGAACGACTGCCATTAGTGCCGCATTGAGTAGTCGCTGCAAGTTCAGCGCGCACCTGCAGGCGGTGGACGATGTCAGTCAGGTCCTCCTGGTTCTTCATGACCTGCGTCAGGTCCTTGTACGCCTGCATGAAATGCTTCATCAGATCAAGCCCGGATAGGTCTACTGGCCTGCGATGGGACTCATCGGTGGCCATGTGCGGCAAACAAGCAGAGCTACTAACTCAGCGCTTCAAAATACAAAAATCGTAGAACAAACATACACATGCACGGGCACAAAACCCAGAATCTTTGAGGCCTGGGCGCTCAGAATAGCAGAATTTGTCCACAGATGCAACCCTACCAAGCATTGTGGATCATTCGAGAAGCGGCTGCTGGCATTTCATCGACGCAAGTATTGAGAGTTCGAGTGCGACCCAGGCATGCACACCTGGGGGGCCTCGTCCCGAACAGAGTTCTCGGTGTCGCACACGATGCCCGTCATTGCGGCCTCAAAGTCGACCTGCGCCAGATTAACAGCGCTGGACGCCTCACTCGCCATTGTTTTTGAACCCAACTAGGGCGGCCAGCCTGTTGCAATCTGCCAGCCATTGACATTGTACCTTCGTGCACGTGCACAGAGTCCCGTCAGCCGCTACTGCCTCCACCACTTCTAAGTGTAGTCCAGGCAATGTGTGATATCGCCCTTGGAGCACTCAATGCACCAGTCATGATCAACCAGTCGTCGCCAACGGCCCCGAGGATTGTTCCCAAAGTTCACACGGCATCTTGCCGTTTCAGCCGAGCATCAGATAGATGGAGCGACAGTTAAACCATTAGTGTGTTGAAACATCACAGCTTTGCACCTGGGCGATGGTGCGCATCGCATTGCCGCGGGACATCCTGCGGCCCGCGCCGTGCGAGCAGCTGGACCAGGACTGCGAGTTGCCGCGCCCGCGCGTGATGAAGGACCCCACCTGTGCCACATGGAAGTGGAAAGAGGCTTGTATATGCTGTGTTCCAGTGCGGCTGCAAGAGTCCTGCTCGGTGTTGGAGTGCCCTGGGCCGATGCAGACCAGAGCGCTTGAGCGCTTCGGTGTTCAATGAAAGCTGAATAATGTGCCGTCAGGATCTGCTGCAGCATGTCTGCCAAGCGCGGCACGCCGGCAGCAGCATGAATGGCAAGCTCACCCCCATGCTGCCGGGAATGATGCCAAGCTGTCCTGCCTTTGCGCTGGTGGCGCCCTTTCGAGTGACCTGCCAAACATGAGTTACACATTGACGCCAACGACAGCTGGACTGCCGTGGATATCTGACCAACAGGATATCTGGCACGAATGCCAATTGTTGCCGATAACGATGTGACACATTGCACCAGTAACACCTGCGCAAGAGGAACTCCTCGTGTTCTTTGCTTCCCTCTGATGTGATCAGCAGACAGCATGGCCTAGACTTACCCAGAGGTCCTTGTCGACCGTCTCGCCAGTCCGCGGGTCCTGCAGAGCAGATCAGACGATCCATCTATTTCAACTATAGCCTCGTGGCTGTGCACAATCGAGAAAACACCAGCCAAATGCTCAGCGTATTCGGTTGGTGGATGCTCGCTTCCGCGGGCATTGTCCTCCAGCAACAGCAGCAGCAGCAGTGACGGCGGCAGCGGCGGCGGCATCGCAGCAGCAGCAAAAGAAACTGCAGCATCATAAGAAAACAAATGTTCGTTCTTTGATTTGGCCAGACATGCAAGCGCACTGTGAAGGAGCAGCGCTCGCAGGAGCAGTAGTTGTGGTGGATGTTGATGGACTTGCTCATGTCTGGCGCCTTGCCAGTGACTTCTTCCACGCACTCCACCATGGAGCGCAGCATTGCCGCCCGGTTCTCGTATGCGTACTGCTGGCACCACTCCATGTCCTGCGCAGTCGGGTGCAATTGTGGTTGGTGATGAGCACACAAATGCATCGTGTGGAGTGCTGCTCTGTGAGCAATGTACTTGCGCCATGCATGGCTGCGGCGCAGCTGTTATAGCTCTGTTGCTGACAACCGGTGAGCCGCGGTCTGCATGCAATCAGCATGGCAGTGTGGCGCGGCCGAGGCCTGAGTTCAAGGGCACATCGTCACTTTCGTGGAGCCATCGGAATGCACGACATGCTGGCTGAACATTGATTTTGGCAGAGGGCACACTGTGCAGCACGCCGAGTCCCGGGTATTTTCTGCTTTCCTGCGGGTGCATACACCTAGGCCGCGCTGCAGAGGATCTGCACGTTGAGCTTTCAACTCAACAGCTTTCCACTTAAAAGCAAATAGAAACCGAATCGAATTATGAAGTCCTTTGATTCTGCAGACTCACCCCGAGATACGCCCGGCCTTCCGCCGAGTCAATTGGCATGTAATTAAGCCCCTCTTTAGTGGAGCCTACGCCTGCCTTCGCCAGCCACTTTGCCGCAATGCCGTCGTAGTGCTCCGCCGTGGTCTTGCCCACGTTGCGGCTGCCGCTGTGCAGCATGATCCACACGCGGCCCGTCTCGTCGTGCACCACCTGCACAGCGGATCAGCAGCGCATTGTGTCAAGGTCTTGTGTGATGCGGTCAAACGAGTCAAAACGTGTGCAGCACAGTGCTGGAACGCAGTGGCCTCCTGACTGGACGCAAACTTCGCAATGAACTGCAAACAAAGAACAGCAGATGTCGTTGTGGCTGATGAACGCAATGTGCTGTCTGTTCCCATTTCTCAGATAGACTGAGTTTGCGTCCTTGACAAGTGCTGCAGAGCCATGATGCGCAGCCAGGAATGCGCACACCTCAAGGAAGTGGTTGCCGCCGCCGAGAGTGCCAAGCTGTGCGGCCACCTGCGGAGCAGCAGAATTTACCCATGTCTCGTCTTGCATGGGCTGCTCCCCAACAATGGCGCACACATCAACAGTCGTCATAGTGAGCATCTAGAGGGTGCTGCTGTGCGGCCACCTTCTCAGTGGCAGCCATTCTCTCCACAGAAAAAATCGCGCATTCAACGACAGCTGTCATCGTCACTGAATGAACACCCCGACAGTGCTGCTGTCCCCTTGAGTCCCAAAACAAACCTTCTCGGTCGCCGCCATCTTCTCCAGGTACGGGGTCGGCTGGTGCCGGTGGGAGATGTCGTCCAGCAGCGCCCGCACGCTGAGCGGCCAGCGCGTGTGGAAGTCGAAGCCCACTGGTATCCGCCTCTGCAGGAGTAGCAAGACATATGTCACAACGTCGGCTGCTACACACGGGCAATCACATCCAAGCAGACACTGTGACATCGTCAACTGCATGATGGAATGCGGGAAGCACACTCAGCCCACACATTTGCTTCAAAAGGTCGACCTTTGGCTGCCGGGAGCCATGCCCACGGCACCAAGCGGATAATGATCCAGGCACAATTGACCGAGCAAGGACTGGCGATTGACACCTGTTTGGTTTAGGGTTACACCTTGATGAGGCTCTGGATGCGCTGCTTGTCGTCAAGCGACAGGTCGTCTTTGTGCAGGCCGTCGATGGGGACAGCGCACATGCCGCAGCCGATGTCCACACCCACCTGCGAGGTTCGGACCAGCGATGCATACATGAAGCGTGGCAGATTCGGATGTGGCAGGCAGCACAGTCGCAAGAGGAATACATGCACGCTGTGAAAACTGCTGTGGAAAGTTGCATAGAACACCCACCGCGTTTGGACACACGAATTCCTGAGGGCACACAAACGAGTGTTAGTCTGTCTGACATGAAAAGATAACCATAGGACCACATGTGCCGGTCCTTGCGCTATGGAACATGTGCACATGCCAGGGATCGATGCCTACCTCGCTGGCAAACACCGTTCCGATCGTGACGCCCTTGCCCCAGTGCACGTCGGGCATTGCCGCTACGAACCCCACCGGCATGGCAGTCTCCGCCACCTTGACTAGCTGCTGCAGCGCAGCCTCCTCGATTTCCTCAATCGGCGCATACAGGTACACCTGCGATGGTGGCAATCTCTCTCATAGCAGTCTCTCGGATAGCATTTACAGCAATAAGACGACAGATGCACATGCATTGTGGTCATGCACATCGCAGCGGCAGCCGGCTTCTAAAGCACTGGCGATCAGGATCGGCGGAAGGAGGATGCGCATTGCAGGGAGACCACCAACCGGGACATTTTTCGTCTCAATGATGTGCGGAAGCTGCCGCTGTGCGATCGCTGCTTCGTCTGTTGGCGTTGCCAACACTGAGACCGCGCCGCGTGCATCATCTGCCTGCCTCGCGGCAAGCTGATGCGACATGCGTCTTGCTCGCAGCATGTGAGACACTGCAAGCCTTGACCCGGTGGAACGGCATCCTAATCGCGGACTGATCAGCGTGGACGCCCGAAATATTGCCGACATCGCACCCCAGCGAAGCTGCACAACAGAAACCGCTTCAGAGGCTCGGCGCGAGCCACTGGACTGTTAATAACAGATGCTGTCTGAATGCTGTCTGTGGCACGAAACCAGCCTGAGAACGCAGGCAATCTTGGGGGACAGCACTCCACTTCGGAGAGGGATGAAAGATGGTCCTCCAACCTCCGACAATCCTCCGCTTGGGTGCTGGACCGGTCAGACTACACGCCTGCCAGTCTCCTGCGCAAAGTGGACGCGCAGACATGCGGCCGGCTCAACATCCTGCAGCTGCGCAACGCGCTGTGCACAAATGCAGCTCCATTGTCAGCAGCAGCTGCGCTTCGAGAGCATCTGACATGCATGCGTCTCCATGGCATGCTGCGCAGCAGGCTGTCGTGGGATTTGTGCGGATGGAAGCCCCCCAGAATGCCCAGGTGCCCGACACGCCTTCATGGAGCCGTACAGGTGGTTGCACTATGGCCTTGACATCCGCCAGGACACCTTATATATTGCGGAGGACGACATCAAGCATGCGTTTGTTTGTGTTGACTGGCAAGGCAGTGGCAGTGCAGTGCTGCAGCTATACGGTCATCTCAGCAGTGACACTATCGTCAAATGGCTTGCAGGGACCGCCATTGGGCATGGCCTTGGCCCTGCGGCAGAACAGCGTCCGAGCAACTGGGAACGGAAGGCGCGGCATCCGTCACTTGGCCAGGAGCAATTGCGGCGTTGTATGTTGACGACTGATTACATGAAGGATCCATGCCCAAACGATATTTGTACACAAAAATCAGCCCCAACCCTCGCACTCTTCTCCCGCTCGCCAGTGTTGATACTGGCCAGCACCATTGCCCCAAAAAATTCGTCTTGTCCGGCAGTCCGATGGCACGAGAAAGGCTTGCAGCCGGCAATTGGACAGACACGAGGCTGCCCCCAAAGCTCGCCAGTCCCGGATTGTGTGACGGGCCAGCTTTGTTTCATGCATCCCAAACGCAGCAGTAGCGCCGCAGCGGCGCCATGGCAGCGGCTTAACCCTGTGGCGCCCATTCCAGGCTGCTGGCATTCTGGAGTTTCTGGTCTCCGGCGTCTTCCTGTCACTGCCGACGCTGCGGCGCAGCGGCTGCTGCCCATGTGCCGCCGGGCTGCTGAATTTCAGGCCTGCCAATATCCAGGTCTCCGGCGTCCTCTTGTCGCTGCATCGCCGTCCCCTCTGAGCCTGCAGCTCGGCCCCCATGGCGCTGGGCGGCCACAATTTCCAGAAGTGTCAGGGCTCCGGCTTCTGCTTGTCGCGACCGCCCTCGCCGTCCCCTCTGAGCTTGTCCAGGTCCAGTTCCGCGTCCAGCACCGCCTCATCCGACGCCGCGGCCTGCGCACTGTTCTCCACCGCGCCATAGTCCGACTGCGACCGGTAAAAGTACCTGCGCGTGACAGTGCATACACTTTCGCTGCATGTTGTGTGTTGACTTGAATGCGGTAGGTTTTGTAATATCGGCCAAAGGTGGGCAGTGGAGGACCAGGCTGCCATGGCCAGCGCAAGGGCGCAGATATAGCTGAGGGTTATGCGCACAGCAGCGTGTCACGGCAGCACTGAGTCTGCTTTCAGCGCAACAGCGAAACCCCATGCTGCGACCTGATTTCGATATGCATGCGGGACGCTGGCAGCAGCATCGCGCGACTGAGCTTGTCAATCATGCAGCGACACCAGTGGTCGTCTCACTTCAGGAACGTGCTGCCAAGTTCTCAGGCCTCGCATGGGAGTGAACTCACATGATGCGGCCGAGGACATTGTCCAATGGCAACGGCCCAAAGCTGCGGCTGTCGATAGCAGCGGGCGGCGTCAGCTCCTCGTTGTCCGCCAGCACCCAGCAGTGGCCGTCGGGTATCTGGAGGTGGAACCATTAAAAAACGTTAAAACCCTATTGGTGACCTGTGTCTGGGTATGTGTCGAATGGCGCAGCGATCTGCTGCTGCTAGGGATCGCCTTACTGCCTGCCCTTATGGGGAATGACACCCTGCCTACGAATGTACTACAGAAATAAAAACGTGGTCTTGAAAGTCGTCCATCAGTCTGCACCTGGAAGGGCTCGGTCTCGGGGTCGTCCGACACCATCTCGTCGCCCGGGCCTGCGCCCACCCGCCGCACCAGCACGCTCTGCGAGGGTTTGCACACCACAGACCGTTGCAGCTTGTCTGAAAGAGCATGACTGGCGTCCGTCTGGCATGCAACTTTCACGACACAGCGCTCCTCAGCGTGTTCCACTTGTGCCGTCCGGGCTGAGCTTTGCTACAGACAGATGAGCAGCAGACACTATCCTGCTCTTTACAAGGGTATATTGCACCTGCTCTGAGGTGGGCGACAGCGGGCTGTTGAAGACGACCACGTCACCGACAAACACCGAGCGGTGCGAAGGCCGCGGGATGTTGCGCACCAGCAGACGGTCCACCAGGCCGGTGGCATTCGAGCTGAGGGCTGCGGGATTCAGGGTTGGCGCCTGCAAACGTAGCGTGGTTGCAAGGCTAGGTGCGCAGTGTGGATGCCGTACATGCTTTTTGGGAGTGCGGCGCCGTCCGTGATATAATTTGACGACGTGGTTGGGAGCAGAAGTGCATGACGTGACGTATGATGATATAGATGCCACGGCTGTCCAGCATCAAGTGCATGGCTGGTCCGCTCACCATTGCCGCGCCCGTCAGATACATAACCGTTGTCAGCTCCTGCACACCGCACACAAAGGCACACTCAAGCGAGCCCCCAAGACATCCAAAGAGAGAAGCGTCTGCTTCGGTTTGCGCGCGTGCACGCACGTCACAGTAAGACCACCTTGGAGTAAGCCTCAATCCCCTTGCTAAGCGCCACCGTGGCGCTGCTGGAGTTGGGAAACTGGCCAATCATCTCCTCCATGCCCAGCTGCAGCTTCTGGACCAGGTACCTCAGGCTCCAGGCCTTGGAACCCATCCTGGCAGGCGTGCTCACGGTTTATCAACGCAATCACTTCGCCAGGATGGGCAGCTGTTCGATGTCGCAGACGCTCTGCACTGACGTGTGCAACAGTAAAGCAAATTGACAGGTGGAGTCTGAGACGCATATGACAAGTCAGGGCTTGTGAGAACTGAAACGAACAGCGCAAATGCCAACGTCACGTTCCGGCTAACATGATTAGGGATCATGCTGATCTGCATGTTCGACAAACCCTGGAAAACAGCAACGCGCATTCTTTGTCGACTGGGCAGTCGGTTCCAGGCCCCAGATCTTCATTGACAAGGCTAGTGCAGCATGGCAACGCCGCCCGCACGCCGCAGCTTATGTGTGCCATGCCACGTTGCAACTGCGAAAAGCTCGGCTGCGGCACTGCGTGTTGGCATGAAATTTTGAATGCTGCTGTACGTGAAGCCCAGATTCGTCGAGATACAGCAATCGTTATTTTCCGCAAGCATGGCAATTGCCATCAGCACGCCGGCGCCCAATCAATCGTCGTCCTTGAAAGGGTACGACTCTGCATTTTGGGATATCCACCGCAGCCGCAGCTCGTACGAGTCATCCCCCCTCAGCACGTCCTTGACGAACGAGCACGCCACGTTGACGTTGACCTGCGACGTACGACAGGAACAGGTGGGCTTGCAACCTGCCAAAGCATCAGACCTGCGAAGACATCCGCACAACACGCAAATGCAACGTCTGAAATGCAGGTTGGATGAAACGTCTGAAATTCAGGTTCCGAACTGCAACAGCAGCAGCGTCGCCTCACCATCTCCAGCGAGCCTCGGATGACGCCGCACAGCAGCTGGCAGTAGCACAGCTTCTCGCAGGCCTCCGGCAGCTCCACAAAGTCCGTGAGCAGGTTGTCCTCCAGCACCTGCCCAAATTCAAAGCACACTAGGAAGTCTATGTGCGAAGACTATTGCTGAGCATGGCAGGTTTACTTGCGGTGTCAGCGGATGGTATCCAATATTGACCGCAGGCTGGCAGGAGATTGACAAGGGGTGATGTTTGTCCATGACATCCGTAAGACGCACCAGGCTGCATTCTGTTTTGTCGGCGTTCCAGTTGACGACCGACGCCGTGGTGTTCAGGAACATCTTGAAGCCCACCTGCAAAAGTGCTCGGCATTACTCTTGAATCTCCTTTGTGTCTATGCCAGCAATTGAAACGCATGCATACGATTGACAGCGCCCATATGGGCATGGTGGCGCAACATACCTTTGCAATCTTCTCGGCAGTGTCCCGGAAATCTCCGCACTTTGTGGTCTTCGAGTTTGCAAGAAACTCGTCTATCAATCTGATCCCGATGTTGTAGCCCCTGCAGCGTCATTGTACAATGGCGCCTCAGCAATGAGCTGGAGCTGCAGTTTCCGCAGCGGCAATTGTGTGAAATGCTGAGCTGAAGTCAAACTCACATGGTGTCCAGCTGCTTATTGACCTCGTCCATGTCCTCGAAGTCTGTGATCAGCTGCCTGACCATCGAGCCGTAGGTGAGGCTGAGCACCTCCGAATTCTGCGGCACAGAGGAGCAGCAATGGTCATGTCTGCAGGTTCACGTGTATCGCATGATGGCAAGACAGCTCATCAGGCATGCCCACTGTAACATGCTCACGATCGTTTCCATGGCAGTGGTGTGGCCTGCGGCAGTGGCTGTCAGCACTATAAGCTGTGCCGAGCTCGGGACGCTACCGACGCTGCAGAGGACTAGCAGAGCAGACTGAAAGCCTGCTCAGCGATCACGAGCTGAATCAGCACATCGTCAGGTACATGGCCGGCAGCAGGCTTGCTCAGTTTGAAGCAGCAGCGAGTTTGCAAGCCTCTGACTGATCGCACACGCACTAACCCGAGTTCCGAGAGTCAGTCTCAAGCTCCACGACTCACAAGCAGATGTTGCTTTACGATGAGCACAATTCTCAAGTGGCCAGCTGCGAAAAAAATTGTGTTGTGCGGGCTCTCGCACGCTGGGAACAGCTTCTGCCTTCAGGTTCCCAATGCCGCAACTTCAGCTCCACTGCTCGACAGTTTCGTGTTGCAGCTCTTGTCATGATAGGGTCGTGAGAGGCACATATCGAGTCCTACTGGCACCGCATGCTCGCCTAGCCCACAGCGCTGTCTGTTGTGCTGTCTGATGCCCTCCGTCGCTGCGGAGATTGCTGAACGCACTTGATCTTCTCCTCTCAGAACGCTCGTTAAGTCCAGGCAGGAGCAGGAACTGAGAGTGTGACAATAGCTATGCGATGTCGAGCCAGCAGGAGCGTTTCTGCTCGGCGCTGCACGTCCGCAGCGCCGAGGAAGCACAGGTGCGCAGGTGCTCCGCAGCGCAGCGTTTGTATCTCATGCTGTGCCTCTCTTCGCAGGCCCTGCCGGTCTCAACGTTGCGAATGTGTATTTGCAGGACGTCGTGAACGCGTTGCTGCTCTGCGGAAGCGCGTACAAAGCGGCCGACGGCGGCCCGCAGGCCGCGGCGGACGCGCTGACCGCGTGGAAGCGCCAATTCGGCGGCGCATGCACCCTGTCGCATGTGCAGTGCGCCCTGCCGCACGTAGCGCACAGGTGAACTATTGTTGCCGACGCGTGCACAACACATGCGCCATGCATGCACAGGACCTCTGCAGCATCTAGTCCGTCCCACCCCTTCATTCTTCGCAGGACCACATCTGTGATATCTCCGCAGGTACCTCCTGGCGAGCGCCGGCGATGCACTGTACGTGGCGCTGCAGGGCACCAAGACCGGGCGGGACCTGGTGACAGACCTGAACTTCTGGCTGCGCCCGATCTGGGACCAGGACACGGCAGAGCTCCCAGAGCAGCTGGTGAGTGCCGCTTCCCTGACGCCATTCTGCTTACTTGCTTCTGCTTACCCAGACTCCTTGAGTTTGAGCGCCTTCTGCGCAGTCTGTGCACCGGGGCTTCCTGGACCGCTCGCGCCACGTGCCCGCCGAGGCGCTGTTCGCGTGGGCGCAGCAGCGCCGCCGGCGGCTGGTCTTCTGCGGACATTCCCTGGGAGGTGCAGCTCTGCAGTGTTTAGTGTTATGTGGTGTTATGCCTTGCAGCTCTCTCTGCGTGAATGCCACCACCGCCTGCCATGTGTCACCAGGATAGGTTTGTTGAGCTGCAGAAGGTTCCAGCACTGCCAAGGATTGCCACAATTAATTGCGCACGCATGCGCAGGCGCGATCGCGGTGCTGTGCACGCTGCGGCTGCTGCGGGAGCTGGGCGACTTTGACGGCAGCGACAGCATCTGCTGTTTCACCTTCGGCATGCCGGCAATTGGCAATGCGGCACTGGCGGACCATGTCAGCCTGCGCGGCTGGCACCGCTGCTTCTCCAGCTTCGTGCTGCCAGGCTCGTCTTCTTGAGTGCAATGCATGCTCCATGAGTGCAATGCAAAACCCTAGTACAATGTTGACTCAGCTGCTGAACAGCAGCTGCCATGCCAGCAAACCACATCAGCCTGCGCGGCTGGCACTGCTGCTTTTCCAGCTTCGTGCTGCCAGGCGCGTCCTCTCCAGTCGGGCTCGGATACTGACGTTAGCTGGACAGCATCTTGCAAGGTGCCTGGAGGCACATGCTGCTGCTCTGCAACTGCCCTACAGTGTTGGGCTGCTAGTTTTTATCGTCAGAGCGCGAAGCAGTTGGGGGATGCTCCTCCTGAAGGCTGCCTCTGGACTCGCTGCAGAGGACCCTGTGCCGCGGACAATGCTGGCGGCCGGCGCCCCGGCGGCCAGGGAGCTCGATGCTGCGGAGGCGCAGACCGTCGACGCCGGCGGCCAGGCACAGGTTTCCACCCAAACCCTGAAGGCCGCAGCCGGCAGCGCGCAAGCCGCAGGCGACCCGCCGGCGACAGAGGCGGTGAAGCCTGCCATGCAGCGGGCGGCCGAGCCGCCGGCGGAAGATGAGGGCCTGCCGGCGGCCTCCGACCACGCGGCACCGGCCAGCGTGCTGGGCTACCTGCGGGGCTGGCAGGCGAGTCTTTGCAGCTTGTTTGGTTCAGCTGTGTTTGTTTGCCGCTTGTCGCTTCTGCCGGAGCCCCTCCGCAGTAGGCCTACTTGGACATGATGTAATCTTCCTTCCTTCCAGGCGCTGCGGGGTGCCGCGCTGGCAGGGGCGCGCAGCCTGCAGCAGGCGCTGCCCGCGCAGCCGCGCTTCGTGCACTTTGGCAGCCACCGCAGCCTGGCGCTGCCGACCGCGCTGGCGCCGCTGACGGCATCGACTGAACCCGCGTCTTCACTGCCGCCCGCAGAGCGGTGCGTTCGATGCTTTCATCTTTAAAAATTTGCCTTGTATGTGCCATGAGGCACAGGCGAGCAGAATACGTTGGGCGTGACACGCTGGGTGTAAGCTCGTGGCTTTGAACTGTAAATCATGATAGCTTCATAGCCAACACGGTGATGTTATTGGTTCACGTCTATCAGCAGCCAACTTGGTGCGCACGCGATCATGCAGGGACCTTACTCACTCGTATGCGCAGGTCGGGCTTGCTGGCAGCCCACCGCATGCCGGCATACCGCGCGCGGGTGCTGGCACTCGCTGGGAGCGCAGCTCGCGGATCCGATGAACCAGATGCAGAGGTGGTGCTGTGCGACTGGCTGGCGCCGCGCCTGACGAACGTGGTGGCCACCGCGGTGCACCCGCCGCTGCCCCCGCAGCCGGCGTCGCAGCAGGGCGGGCCACCGGCTGCGAGGCGGTGGCTGCCGGCCGGCATTGGCGGCGGCGCCGCCGCTGCACCTGTGCGGCTGCGCATCGATCTCCAGGTCTGCTGGGAGTCCTGGACTACTGGATATTGAAATGACATAGGAGCATCACTGACATAGAAGCATTGAATTGAACAAGAACAAGGCTGCTAGCTGTCTGCGGTGTTCACTGTGCCCAAAGCTCATGTCCCAGCTGCCCTGGCCATATTTTGAGCCACAGGATGCCATGCCGATCAGACAAAATATCATACGCGCAGGTACCCCTGGACGCCGAGGCCGAGCTGCGCAGTGTCACTGGGGCGCGGCTGCAGCAGCAAGCCGGCGGGGCGGTGCCCACCCGCTGGCTGCAGCACATTGGTCCGCCGCCCGTGCAGCCGGCGGAGGCGGCAGCGCAGGCGCTGCCAGGCCGCGCAGCCGCCACCGGCATGCGCGGCTGGCTGCAGAGCACGCTGCTGCGCCGCGCAGCCGCGGTGCAGTCGCGGAAGCAGCAGCAGGACCGGCATCCGCCCGAGCCGCTGCGCTCTGTGCTGGAAGCTGAGCTGTCGGCAGCAGCGGCGCGGCGGGCGTTGGCGGCGCCTTGCGGCCTGTCGCTCAAGCTGCGCAGCGACTTTGCGGAGACGTCGGCGCCGCTGGCGCTGCGGCGCCACCAGCTGTGGCTGCTGGGCGACTCGGCGGCGGCCACCGCCTCGCTGCTGACGCGCCTGGCAGTGCCGGAGGCGTCCTCGGATGCCTCGAGAGGCGGAAACAGCGGCGGCGGGCAAGGGGGCAGCGGGAGCGGACCATCTGCGCTGACAGAGAGTCAAGCGGAAGCAGTGGGGCCGCCGCCGCAGCCGGCGGATTTCAGCGGCAGCGATTGGCGGCGCAGCCAGGCGTGGTTTGGCAGCCTGTGGCCGGCGCAGCAGGCGGACCAGCTGCAGGAGCACTCGGGGCTGCTGCCGATCGGTGTCGAGTACACCGATTACGGTTCTGGCGGAGGCAGCCTGGCGCAGCAGTGCGCTGTCCTAGACCAGCTGCTGCGGCGCATGCCTGCCAGCACTAACAGAGACAGCAGTGCCGGCAGCGCTCCCGCCAGCGGCGCCGGCCTCCCTGTACCGACCTGGCGGCAGCGGCTGCTGGCTGCCGTGCAGGCGCTGCGGGCGCCGCCCGCCGGCAGGCGCATGCTGCTAGCGGATCGGCTGCCGGCAGCGCTGCTGTGCATCGTGACGCAGGCGTCCACATGTTTGGCAACCGTCAGCGCCGCATGCACAGCGGCCACGGTGGCCGGCATCGAGGTGCTCGTCGCCGCCGCGCCTGCCGCGCAGGCGGGTGCTTTGCTGTCTCTGCAGGATCAGCATGGCAAGTCGCAACCCGCAGTCCTGCGCTTGCAGTCGGCTGGTGTGGCGCAGCAGGATGCGGACAGCATCAACCGCGAACTCTTCCAGGCCATGCTGCGTGCCCATGCTCGGACGCACAAGGCGGAACTCGTATCAAAGATGTAGATTATGTGAAAATCTGTGTTTAGGACACGAGGTTATAGGTTTCAGTCCGGTAATTCCCTACATCGCAATGGTTTTGCGGCCTGTATTACCAGACTGCCCGTGATTTATTATTGGTGCCTGCCACCCGGGGGGGGGGGGGGGGGGGGGGGGGGACACCGCCCC
>JAABUW010006248.1_pt1 | contig 15054 bp, 17 predicted proteins | sample 5560081 | NCBI WGS metagenome assembly JAABUW01 (sample SAMN10711882, study PRJNA513363) | rock metagenome | isolation source: Antarctica rocks | place: Antarctica: Victoria Land, Knobhead sud
GCGTGCACCACAAGATGTTCTCATAACCAATTGAGCTTGGTTCACTGCAGCAGCTCATCGACCAGTTCTAGTCCGTAGGATAACGATATTCGTGGCAAAGCCTCCCAACCCGTGTGTGCTCCTCAACGTGCATCCTCGGACGGTTTCAATCAAAGTCCAGGAGACCGTACCCCAAGGCTGGCTTTCGATCTCTACCGCGGCGAAGGGCAGCTCAACATCGACTTGTAGGTACCTGTCCACATTGTCTAGATGAACAATCCCTACCATCACCAGATCGCCGTTGGACCAGTAGGAGATGTCGAGTATGTTGTGCTTATCGTTGACTGGGACTGGTTCGGCATTTAGTAACATGATCGATACCGAATGCTGAGTGGCTACTTTCGCAAACGCAGCATGTGCCTCTGTGAGACGCCTGCTAGTAGGGAACAGCCAGGACATCATGGCTTTGGCTCCGTGATTGAAAGACAAGAGCATCATAGCCCAAGTCTCATCGGAAGTCGGGTTTCTCTCCCAGTACTCCCCATGAAAGGCCTGTAAGACTGCCCATAACGGCTTCTGCCACCGGCCGAGCCACTGCTGATACTCGGCGTACGAGTCCAACCTATTGCTTACATCCTCGAGCTCGCCAATACAGTTATCGCACCCGCAGTCGCCGTATGTTGTGTTACAAGTGGTGTTCCAAGGCCGAGAGTGTATAGGATTGATGCCCATTGGGTATGCATCTTCCATGAGGTAGTCTGCGCCAGCGGAATAATGCTCGAAATGGTAGTTGTCACAGTTAAGTACCAAGCCGGTGGGATGATAAGGGTCCTCTTTCTTCAGCAGATCATGCGCAAGTCGTGTAGAGTTCAGTGCATACTGCCAGCCGTCTGGTTCATCCGCCGTATACCAGCTCAGGAAAGAACTTCTATCCTTGATCAATGGTATCTGCTCGGCAACAGAGCTAAGGTTGGTATACGACCCTCTCATGTCGTATTGGTACCATAGATTTGCCACGTCGAGCCAATCGAACAAATACCCTAAATTTCCGTCGGTGAACGCACATACAGGGTTGATCGCATTGAAACCTAAATCCTTGTAAGTGGTTACGTTTTCGGAACTGTAGTTGAGATATCCAGAGCAGGACGTGTAGAAGCCAAATGGCAACAGCGGCTCGAATTCATAGTCGGTGACGTTGTTGGCGACCAGCATACCCCCATGAAGCTTGTCGACTTTGACAGTGCTGCCACTATTCTTGGCTGGTAAGTGGTATAGCTCTGTCGCGATGGTGTAGTTCTGATCTCGGGCTTGAGAGCCAAGGGCAGCGTTCAAAATGACCTTGTAGGGCTCCAAACGTGGCTCGAGACTACCGAAGTCGAAGGCATATAGCTGAGGTCCGCTGCGTAACTTGACAACATCGGAAACTAGTAGCTGCGTGGTTTGCTCGACCTGGATCTCAAACTTCAGCATTTTAGTTAATTCGTAATCTACTTTAGGAGCGATTAGCTCCCCATACGTATAGGAGATAGATGCCTCGACAATGAATTGGCCTTGTTTTTCGTTGGAGTCATAGATGGTATACCGACTCTCAAGTTGGACGAATAGCATAGGAGTTGGCGATGGTGCCGGAGGCCTCAGTATGCCACCAGGAGGGAGGTTTGGATATCCGGTCATGTATGGTTTCCCACACCACACTGGAATACTGCTTAGCGGCTCGATTGATGGAGTCACGCTCCTGACTGTGGAAGTCGTCGCGAGAGCCAACCCGAGAGGCGACTGGTACCACATCATCGCCGTCTATCAGTTGCCGGCTGTTCTTCGTGTTGTCCGCTACACACAGCTTGTCGTGATGGAGCGCTCATGTCCAGGGTAACAAGGTGCACGAAACCTCACGGTTGTGGAAATGTACGTCTGCTTTTGGCAAGGATCGCCCTGTAACATGGACGCGTCGCAACTCCCCTTCCCGAGGCACCGAGTGAAAGACATCCATCTGATTGAGGATACTTCTCTCATGGCCCAGGAACGGGCCACGAATGGCTGTTGTTTCGACTGAGTGCCTTGAATAATGACCGCAAGCCGAGCACAATCAGCAGGCCATATCCAAAGAGTACTATTCATGCCTGTCACGGAGCTCCGCACCAACAGTTGACCCCAGCTGAGGTGGCATCTTAGCGAACAGACCAATGAGTTCACTTTCTTCCTCTCCTTTCGACGACGAAATATCTTACGAACACACATGTATTACTAATGCTGGTAGTAAAGCGCGAACGCACGTCTAGAGCCATGATACATGAGCACACCCTGCAATCTTAACAAATCGATCTAGCTATCTTTTTATAGCGCATCGTGCATTCGCAAGATTTTCTGGCAACACGAGTCTGTGATGTCGACTGACCACGGTATTCCACCCATATCTCAGGATGTCGCAGCAGATGTCTCCCACAATGGCACTGGAGTCAGGTCTGACCCGAATCTTGGCGGATCAGGTCGCACTTGCCAGGGCGACGACCAACACTCAGAAGATGAAGTCCGCGATGAAGACGATGTGGGACACCAGGTCGAAGCTGAAAGCCGATGATGGCGGAGCCGCATTCGAGATGGTCATACGAGCTCAGATCGATGAGGTCTTCCTGGTCCTCGCACACCTGGGCGAAGCGATCATACCCTTGGGCGTATTCAACAAAGATTACTACCTCCAGACGCTGGGTGATGTCCAGGCAGCAATCGCTAGCTGCGGCCACGAACTCCTCCCTTTGGCCTGGAGCGAGCTTGATTCAGAGCTTCAATATGTCTGCACAGCTGGGCTTGCTTTCTGCGCATGTTATGCTCCAATGCCTCTGTATCGGGGCTTCGGTGCTTGTGTGCTGTCTGATTATGACTGGGGCTGTCCGGATATGTCCTACCTCGAGGAGAAGGCGAAGAAGAAAGCACTCCGGACAATCTATGGCATCAAACAGAGGGTCGATCCTCAGGCAACTCGATCTGTGTTTGTCGCTTTCGACCAAGCGGTACAGTTGCTTCAAGTCAAACCCATGGCATTCCTGGAGAAGCGTCCAGTTATCTCGGGATTTGCTGATCATCAGCCTTGCTTCGGAGCCAAACCCAAGAAAGAGGTCAGAGACAACCTCGACCTACTAGAAGATTGGGTGAAGCAGTTGGAGAAGCGAGGCCATCCTCCGCCGAAAACTAGTCGACTTACTTCATGGGGCATCCCGTTCGCGACCTGGACTTCTCCTTACAGCTGCCAGATCATGAAGACCGCGAAAGATTGCGAGCTCCTCGCCTGCCGCCAGATGGACCCGGGAAGGCTCTTGCATGCATTTGTGTGTCGAGCAAGTGCGAATTTGGATGAAGGCCAGGTTCTCGTTCTTCTCCCTGGAAGTCCTGCTGAATCGCTGCTTTGCTGGCTTGAGGGCCTTCCAGGAACCTCCCACAAGATTGTGAAATGGCAGGATCTGGAAACTCAGCACTTCGAAACCAAAATTCCCAAATCACTTCGAAAGCGGATTGGCCATCACCCACTCCCAGGCCAATATGCTATCCGCGATCCTAATGCGTCTACAAAGCTCTCTCTGCCAATGTCATCACCTTCACGTACGGCGCTCGAAACACCGAACACTGTGTCACCTCCGCCTTATTCGGCTTCTCGTACACAGTCTCAGACTGGACCGGCATCGCCACCTGCCGTGGAACTTGGTCTGCCCGAGCCTCGGGAGCTAGCCGCAAGCCCCATCACACATCCGCGGCCTCTGCATACTATGGCCAGTCGTGATGGCCTTGGAGTTTCAACTGGGACCAAGTCACTACACACGCTGCGGCGGAAGCCTCTAACAGGACCCTCAGCATCAACTTCATCGACGGTCCCGGCAGCCGCCCAAGAACTTGACTCGTCGCCTAAGCCAACGCAGGTCCCAGTGAACAGCCTCGCAGCTTCAAGTTCGGTCTCTAGCATGCCAGCAGCTGTAGAGCTACCCACAGACTTTCACTCTAGTGCACCAGCACGGTTAGTGATCAGTCATTCGAAATCAGATCTCGAAAAGCCTGAGCTACCATGCCAACACGTAGCTGCTTCCGCACTTACACAAGAACCTGAGTCCGTTGAGCTTCCTGCGTCCAATGAAGTGGTGCTTCAACCGATTCCCACAGCAAGTGAACAAACCTCGTCGCGCCAGGCCACGGAAGCCAACACTACGTCTCGGAAAGACACTGGAAGTTCTGACCACTATCTAGAGCTTTTGAACAAGGTTGCCAGTGGTGAAATTAGCCCACAGGCGCTGAGTGAGATGCTACGCAGGGATCAGGAAAAGCCCGAGACTACAAGTGATCGACTCGCACAGGTTCCACCATCGGTACCGCCCAAGCCACAAACAGACCTACCATACCCTCTGACTGAGGAGGACAAATCCCCACCGTATCCATTGAGCCCAACCGACGTCATATCGACTGCAGACGCCGCCAAGAAGCACGATGAGTCGGACCTACCGGCATAACTACGACCAGGCGCTTCATGATCGAGCTTTGCAATTGATCCGTACACGACTATCTAGATGAGCGCCATCATTTTGGCACTCGGCAAGCTGTACCCGGTCACCTTCGGAAATTCGCTCCAGTCTGGCGTGAACAGGATAGCACTCTGACAAGCACTGCCCAGGCTAGTGAGGTTTAGCCACGCTGGCTCCCAGTAGTTGAGGCCCTGCCCCAGTCCGTTCGGAACTTGTTTCAAGACTTTTGCAATGTCCTGAACCCACTCGATCTGACCCTTCGCGGAGACAGGAATACTTGGCTCGCTCAGCTCTGGTGCATCAGGCCCGGAGCACTGATTCGGCCAGTCCGTCTCTACCACATGGATCGGCTTTTTGTACCTGCCTGCGATGGCATTGAGGGTCGTCTTCAAGTTCTTCAGGGTTGCGTCTGTACCGTACTGCGGAAATGAATGGGCGGATTAGCCTATGTCTTAGACACAACCACGTGGTGTCTCAGCGGAGGGTATTCTGGCCATTAAACTTACGAATGGATACATGCTGAATCCGAAGATGTCCCACTCGCTTGTGGCAACGCCAGCACTCGTCAAAGCGCCGAACCAGTTTTCCTGCAGCGTCAAGTTGTAGCCGTTGTCGATATGGATCATCACCAGAGGTTTGTGAACACCGGCCGAAACAGCATCGTCCACACCCTTTCGCGCTGCGGAGTACAAAGTCGCAAGGTTGCTGAAGTTGGCCACGCGCTCTGCTTCAGACTCGGTAAACGGATAGACCCTACCAAGGGGCCACAGCATTCCATCGCGAATCTCATTGCCAAGTGAGACGATAGAAAGATCCACTCCTGCGTCGGACAGAGACTTCATCGTGCGCGACACGTAGTTGCGGAGAGTCTTAGCAAGCGGCTTCAAGGTCGTTGGCCATTCTTTTGGTTGATATTGCTTCTGTGGGTCGGCCCAGTCTGTTTCTGGTGAGTGGCAGTACTCAGAAGGTCAGGAACAACAACATACAGTCGCTGAAGTGATAGTCTAGATAGATGTGGTACCCTTGGCTGTGGAACCTTTTCGCTAGCGTCGTGACGTACTGAAGGTTGTACGTCTCGTAATCTGCAGCTGTCAGTCCTCGATCGCTATAGCACAGCGGTTCACTTACAGCCGTCATCGAACGGAACAACAGGATGCACCCACAGCCGAAGACGAACAGTGTTCATCCCCTCTAGGATTGCTTCGGCAGGTCTGGTGGCATTGTTCTTCGATGTGTCCTTGTAGATAGCACCACCGTCTTCCTGGATATTCAGGGACGATAAGTCGAATCCCTTATAGAAAGAGACCCCGTCCTGGTAGGATGACGGCCCTGTCGCCAGAGATGTGGCAAGGAGAGCAGACCAGAGTGCAATGCCAATCTCGCTGAACATCTTGCCAATACCTTTCATTCTGCTGAAAGATTCAGGTTCGTCTGCGCGAACATATATAGGGTTTGCCACCAGGCCACCGACTTTGAAAACACATATTTGCTAGCGAGGCAACTCCGTGTTTTCTGCATGGACATAGATGTATAAATGAAACGGGGTGTCCAGTTCCACCAATTTATCAACCAGAGTCTACCATCAATAGTACCCAATGCGGCAGGTGGAGGTTTGAGTCGATAGCCGAAGGAAAGAAAACGGGGAAGATGGTACTACACGAAGAATATCTACATCGCCAGTCTACCTCCACATACCGGTTTACCCTTTTTGCGAATGTACTTTGACGATGCAAAACAGGCCCACAGCATCAACTTTCACTGTCTGCTTTGACCCTCGCCTGCATCACTTCAAGTTCGCTGATGGTCCTCTTGGGACCCGTGAACCAATGCCGGCCTCCAAGACCAAAAGGAAATAGCCAGCCTCCAATAGCTATAACAGCGATACTGCCAATGACGACTGGGCAGTAGTTCAGCGTTTGCTGCATATTCTGTTAGCTGTTTATTCGTCCCAGTAACGGGTTGTCCACTTGCCGCCGTCACAGGATAGAGTTGTGGAAGCATCAGCACAATGAACAGGAATCCAATGTAGACAATAGCCACGCAGCTCACTGGGAGCGACCACTTGCCGAGATTCCACGCTGCGGGTTGGAAAGTCTTCCTGCCAACCGTCTGTCGTGCCACGATAGGGATCAGGTACGACAAATTCGTGCCAACTGTAGCCGCTGCCGTCAATGCAGAGAAGGCCACGAGGAGCCAATGATTGCTGCGTTTATCGCAATGGACAGTATCGTGACCAGTATAGCTGCATTGACTGGTAGATGATGTCTCTCCGTGACTCGACTCAGGAACCGACTACACGGGAGAATGCCGTCTCTTGCGATCGCGAACGTTATCCGCTGTGCGCTCAGGATGCAGACAGCCGTGCAGAGAATGCCATCAAATCATATGAAAGCCAGGAAGACGACTGCTCCTGTCGGTCCGACCAGTTGGACAAGATACTCTGCGAAGTTGTTCGCGTACTGGCCGTTGACAACACCCATGAAGTCTTGCATGCACACCAGTACCAGAGCAAGTATTGGTACAGATAGGCACCAGGTCGCCAATGTGCCAGTCCACATTCCTTTCGCTACCACCGAGCTCGCTCCGTGAGTCTCTTCCGACAAGTGGACGGAAGCGTCCTGGGAGAAACATCAGCGAGTGATCAAAGCAGGCTTCGAGATCGGTGGACAAACATATCCGTAAAAGATCCAACCCCCATAAAGCACCCCAATGAGCCAGCAATAGCTATCGCTCGCTTGCTCAATCGTGTTACCGTTTTCATCTACTCCATAGTTGATCCCATTGTAGAGGGTTGTAAATATCTTGGCCGATTGGAACCCCTTTCGGCGTGAGGCAGCAATCGGGAACCAAATCAGGTAGAAGGCCATCAGAACGGTCGTGCTGTACGCGAACGTGCGGAGCATCCATCGCACACTTCTCGGACTCAGGCCGTTGGGAACCATGGCGACTAACGTGATGGCGCCAGACAAGCACCAGGCGAACCATCCCTTTTGAATCACCGCAGAGTCTGGATAGAGAATGGTGAGCATGCTGACAAGGAAGTATGTAGTTCCCTGGGCGAGACCAGGTACGATTGTGATCCAGCCAGCCCAATTGAGCCACGCTGCGGTAGTGCTGTCAGCGCCGACCACATAGTAGCACCGCATCGATGCGGCTCACCTGTAAGCCAGCTCAAGAACGGTCCGTGCTCTTTGCCTCCAAGTCGGTATGCCTGTCAATGTTAGTTACAAGTCCTCTGCTGAGCATCACGTCTGTCCGGGGCTCGGAGAAGACAAACCATAGATATATACCACCAGCTTACCGCAAGAACAAGAAGGGATAGTCAGTATATGGCCTCATATGGAAACCGCGTGCTATCTTAGAGATGGGCTATACCCGTTGGACCTCCCGGTCGGCATGGCCATCGCAATCTCAGCCATCGAGAGCGACACGATGAGCGAGAAGCCTCCTACCATGGTCCAGTTCGCGAAAGCCGCTTGCGGACCACCAGTGTACATTGCCCAGCCAAAAAGTACGGGGATGCCACTGACGAAATTCATGGTGGTCTATGAAGCTCAAAGTCAGCTTCATTCCCGGCCACATGAGCGTTACCGAGCAGTAGACGTACGTATGTTGCAGCCCAATTTTCGAATCTGGTGTGATATAGCACTTAGTAATGGTGCGATGACATGGATGTGATCAAACAACTTACAAGCCCAGGCTCCGAAGGAAGACTTGACGATATCCCAGCGTGGCCAGCATATGTTCATCTTTGCTCATCTCCCTCACTTCAACGGTGGTACCCGCTTCTTCCTTGGACTTCACTCGTTCCACCGCCATCTCTTTGCTGTCGGTTTGGTACCCGCGATCCATTGCCGTTCTTTCCCGCCTGTGACGGTGTCCGCAAGGCGTAAAGGGTGATCAAGGAGCGAGAGGTATGCCGGAGTACGGCAAGAAACTCTGAGTGCGTACCTCCTGCCCCTAACTTATAGCTGTGAGGACTCTCCGCCGAGGTGCACAGCAAACGCCTAACAAGCCCTCGATGCTGAATGCCTGCAGGTCACATGAATCTCCTCACCGCCCGAGTGGACGAATGTATGCAAAGAACGCCACGCATTCGAAACGATAAGCTTGCATGAGGAAAGCATCGATAATTGGCTGGGGGCTTCGGGTTACCTAAACTCCGAGATCGCTCGCCTTGACTCTGGTGCTGCAGATTAAGATGCGCAAGCTATTGCTGTGCATACCTGCAGGCCCGGCCGTCTGGTCATATGCGGAGAAGCTTTGGAGAGGATGGAGGTGGGAGGAAAGCTCGCCAGACGAGCCAGAGAGCAGGGTTGCGCTGCAGGGTCCCGAACCGAGCACAACCACGTCCAACCATATGATGTGGTGGAACTGCCGAAAATCGCCATATGCCTTGGCAAAATATTGCATCTACATGGTATATGACCCATTGCCCTGGAAAGACTGCTTCAGTATTTCCGGCTTTCTATCGTCCAGATCTAGGATCATCTGTCCGAACAGTCCGTTGGCCCATGAAAACCTACATCGATTGTCAGTTACAGCACGTGTTAGAGCGGATGGAAAACGCACCACTGTCTCGTCCAGTCGCTGGTGTTGAACGTGTTGATGCTCTCGTGTATCAGTCCATAGCCATCTGTGCTGCTCACAATCTCCTGCAGCTGCTGCGTAATTTCACCATCGTCCGAACTCGTCAGGATCCGTACGATCGACGCCATCGGCCATGCATATCCTGGGCCATTGTGCGGCCCTCCAATCGCGCTGATCACCGGTCCACGCATGAAGTACGGATTATCCGCGCTCAAGATCAATGCACGAGTGTTTTGGTACGTTTCGTCATTGACGTCGAGATAGCCGTAGAACGGAGCAGCGAGCAGCGAAGGGATATTGGCGTCGTCCATGATGTTCTGACCCATATAGCCATCGACTTCATACGGGTAGAAGCTGCCATATTTCTTGGAAGTCGAGACCGCATGCGTCTTGATCGACTGACGGAGACTCTTGGACAGTTCGCGCATCTTCTGGGCAAGCTGATCTTGGCCACCGACCAGAGCCATGATCTCTGCACATGGCTCGAGGTAGGAGGCGAACATCATGTTGCTCGGGACCAAGAACTGGAATATCGTGGAGTCGTCGGATGGTCGAAAGAATGATCGAATGAGGCCAGTGCCACTGTTGATTGGATTGCCTAAACCATCGTTCTCGGTCGTCTCGGAGGCGCGGGTGGTCTCGCGAGTGAATGTGTAGTCGAGCACACTGACGTTGCCGTTCGATTGGTACGTCGGGATCATTTGTGCTTGTGCTACCTCCATGATGCTCGAGATTGCTGAGACCCAGTTATACTTCTTGAAGAAGTCAATGTCCTGGGTGACGTTGTAGTAATTGCGCGACACCTCTAGGAAAGCGGCTAAGCTGTCGAGTTCGTATTTGCTAAACAAGTATCAGTCTCATTCACGAGCTCAGCTTTGAGCGGTGTATCATACCATTCAAACACGCTCTGGTTGTTGTATACTGGAACAACTGTGTCCGCGCTTGCAGCGCCATTCTCAGACGGTGGCACACCAGACTCAACTGGTGGCTGGAACGCATTGCAGTACGGATCTGTAAGAATGTAGCGGGCCTGCAGATTGATGACGCCTCTGTACAACGAAGCCAAAGAGTGCGCTGAGTCCGACGCCTCGAGCAGAGGCAGATATGACTGAACCTGGTTGGCAGAATCTCGCAGCCACATAGCGTTGATGTCTAACAACACAGTATGCATTAGCATCGTCTCAGACATGGCAAGGGTCTTAACCATCAGTGCCTTACCGCCAGTAATGAGGAACGTAAGCTCTTCGTCTGAGCCATTGTTGGCATAGCCCTTCCATTTGACTGCGGTGTCCAGGCTGTTCGGATATGAGTTGACGAACAGCCGCTTCAGATCTGGGTCTGAGATGTCGTCTGCCACGCGATCGACTGCGTCCTCAACGATGGACAAATTGAAGGTTCGACATCTTGGTTCAGGCCGCTGCCAGGAGAGGTTGTAGACACCGCCAGAGTATGGAGGATGTTGCTCGGTGGAGTAGACATAGTAATCTGGACAGGTCAGGTTGACTGCTGCTGCTGCTCCCAATAACGGGAGTAGCAATGCTACTTGCTTGAAGAGAGCCATTCTTTCTATACAGTTGCAGCGGAGGGGAGTCGTGGGTGGGTTGCTTGTTATTCATAAGTACTTACCTCTGACCGACCTTCATCGAGGCCGAGGTGGGGACGAAGGATGCCGGGTCACCATCGTCATTGCATCAGGTAGGCACGAGATCGGAAAGGTGCATACTTAGAGGGTTGTCTTACTTCACCTACAATCGCATGAAAGTTTTTTGCATCGTGCTCAACAGCTATGGTGCTCCCATAGCGTCGAAAGCTATTGACTCCAGCGATCAGCTTTTGGACGAAGCTCATGAGCCAACCTGGACTTTCGACATCTAGCAGAGAGAAAAGCAAAGCCGAGCGGGTGTACCTGAACCGTGAACGCCATGCAGGCGGGGTAGGTGGCACACTCACGTTGCTTCGTCGCTTCGGACCGGATCATGTACGAAGTGAATCTCGTGCTAGCGTGGTTGTGGTTGCGGGGATGTGGAGAGAGGTTTCCGGTGGTGCTGCTCTAGATCAAGGAACGAAAAGTGTCGTGGTAACGGGACACCCTTCGCGCTCATCACATCGATTCACTGATGATCACTGGATGTTGCGAGAGACGTTCGTCGTGGGCAGGGTGCTCTCGAGACTGGTGGGTGCAGATAGATGCAGAGTTTTGCCCCTGATATGACGGCGGCGTACTGCCAAAATTGGTGGGCAAGATATCATACCTAGAATAGGTCTTCTCATACCTGAGCGCAATAGATGTGAATATTCATGTACCTGAAGAGCTAAAGTCGTGTAAGGTGATGTGTCGTGGTCATGGGAAGTCGCTCCTGCTTCACATATGGCTGCCGAATGCGGTTAGCTTAAGAGTTCTTAATCAGCGTTCACGAGATTCACGACCTGTCATCCGGAAGCTCAAATCGCATGCACTTTTCAAGGGGTGAGCGGACACCTTCCACTCGCGCTCGCAAACCTGTAAACACTCAACACCAGAACATCGATTTCATACACTGCGAACCACGCCCTCGCCGGTACCACCACAACCGACTCGCAACCCGCGAGGCCACCAGCACAATGGCTTCCGAAGTCCCAATTTCCAGCTATGCACAACGCACCTCGATCTCGGCCTGGCGTGTACCAACACCTCCGCGCATCGTGGTACCACCGCCCAGCCTCAACCAAGACCACTTACCAGAAATCGCGCTCGGGGCATTCAAGGATTCGGCATTTATCGACCAAGTTGACTTCACAAACCTCATCACGCAAAATGTGCTACAAGAGTGGACGTATGAACGCCGGAGAGAGGCACAGCTGATCCTGCCTTACCTCTTCCTTGGACCCATGCAATCGGCGAAAGATGAAGCGTGGTTGAGGAAGGAGGGCATCACGTGTGTGTTGGGCGTGCGGCAGAAGGGCGCATTTGAGAGCAAGCTCATGAACGGAGCGTTGCGCAAGGCAGCAGAGCTGGGCATCGAGCACTACACAGTGGATCTGGCCGGCCATCAGGACCTCATTCAAGCTTTCCCGAGCACAACAGCACATATCCACAACCACGTGGCGCACAAGCTACAGTCGACAGGCAAGCCAGGGAAGGTCTTGGTGTTCTGCGAAAGCGGCAACGAGCGCAGCGCTGGCGTGGTGGCGGCGTATCTGATGGAGACTTATGAGGATGGGGACTTCATCAAAGCGATGCAGCTGTGTCAGGCGCAGCGTTTTTGTGTCAATTTCGACGATAGCATGAAGCGGCTGTTGCAGGGCTACTGGGATATCTTGTGTGCAAGACGGCAGGTGGCGGCGCAGTCGATTGAGTCCACAGCTCAGGCAGGACAAGGCGCCACGAACGGCAACACCACAGCTATGCCTAAGCGGAGTCTGCAGCGAGACGAAGATGAGGACATCGACGGCATGAGCATCGACGATGTCGAGCGGTTTGGAGGCCGCACGTTTGTTCCGTTCGTCGATGAAGCACTATAGTCTGGTCTTCGAGTGTGAAGAGAGGCATGATGAAATTGAGCGAGGCGTTGCACATGGATTTTGGGCGGGCATTCCAGACGTTATTGATACCCACTCGGCGAGCGACCTTCAGCATGGTGTTCAGGTTGCTACAATAGATGCGAGCTGGACTTGCTGCTTCATCCGGCAGAATTAGCTTGACCCGAATATCAATACAAGAAGTGAATGTTTCAGACGACCTCTCTTTCTGCTGGCCGTTCATCATAAGTGTACGAGCACTCTCTGAAAGGTAAAGAATACCTTATGACCGGTGTTTTTATTACCCGACGTCCACCCACGCCTTGCACCTTCCGCGTTGGCCTTGAGTACAAGCACGCTCCAAGACCCATATAACCCGCCTCCACCACTACACACGAACAACTCAAGAACGTCTACATTCAATACCGTTAGGTAAATCACATTTTCCTTCGATCAGGATGCTTTCATCCTGAGCTCGCAGGTCCAGCAATCCAGTCTCACCCAGCCCTACATCGGCACTCTTCATAGATGGTACCGGACGGCATCCCATATCCACATCCTCCTCAGGTCTTTGTCGAGTGGCCCCGAACCAGCTTCGCATCCTCACAGCGGCCGATGGCCATGTAACGAAACGCAGTCGCCTTTCTTGTTCCTGCGGGTCCGCGTCCATGTCCGTCCATCGCAGCGCGTCTACTATGAGACCGTTCTGATGCCGACACGGGTGTGCGAGAGCCTTGACAAGTCAGCTCAGACTTTGGGAAGATGACCGCTTCCGACTGGGCAAGCTGGCCATTGGGCGACAGCATCGTGGAGACCCCACTGGCGCGTGACAAGCCAAACCAAGCAAGGTAATGATCTGTTGCCTTTGGTTGCCGAAGATCCACCCCAGAGAAGGATCAGAGTTCATAACGAGACTTGTCAATATCTCGAAGACTGCTCAAGCTCTTGACGAAGCAAATCGCTTGGCCTGTCCAAGACTCCGGAGACTAGTAACTGACGCTGCTTGATAGACAAGATGTCGTACGCAAAAGATGGCGAGCCGGCAGAATACGCTGAGCAGGCGAACGGCCGTCATGTCAAAGACCACCCGAACGATAACATGAGTGTTGGCAGATATCTCGCTACTCGCATCTCGACGCTGAAGCCGCCGATGGACAAACTCGAGAATCCGTTCACTTTACTCGGAATGCTCAACTTCAAGCAGTGGATGTTCTTCCTTGTCGCGTTTCTAGGTTGGACGTGGGATGCTTTCGACTTCTTTACGGTCTCGTTAACAGTCCATCAACTTGCGGAGACCTTTGACAAGTCTACCAAAGATATAACTTGGGGTATTACGCTTGTCTTGATGTGAGTTCCAACGTTGCTTCAGAACATTCGGTGGTTTGAGCTAACTCAATTCCAGGTTGCGTTCCATTCGTAACCTTCTGAACCACGTCTATGCCATCAACTAACATTGCCAGGTCGGCGCAATCGCCTTTGGTATCGCTGCTGATCGATACGGCCGGAAATGGCCATTCATCCTCAATCTCTTCCTGTTCATCGTGCTGGAACTAGGCACCGGGTTTTGCCAGACCTACACTCAGTTCCTAGGCGTGCGAGCCATTTACGGCATCGCGATGGGTGGCCTCTACGGTAACGCAGCAGCGACCGCTCTCGAAGATTGCCCTGAACGTGCCAGAGGTCTCATCTCCGGCATGCTTCAGCAAGGCTATGCTTTTGGCTACTTGCTGGCGACTGCCTTTGCTCGTGGCCTTGTCGATACCACACCTCATGGATGGCGTCCGCTGTACTGGTTCGGCGCTGCTGTGCCGGTGCTTATCATTGGGTTCCGCCTATGTGAGTTCACCGAACGCACGAATGACTGCGAGGATACTGACCGATCTCCCAGGTCTCGGCGAGACGGATTCCTACATGGAGCGCAAGCGTCTCCGCGCCGCTGGCGACAGCGCTGGCAAGACCTTTGTCGCCGAGGGCAAGGTGGCTCTGAAGAGACACTGGATGCTGCTGATCTACATGGTCCTCCTGATGGCTGGCTTCAATTTCATGTCCCACGGCTCGCAAGATCTCTACCCAACCATGCTGGAGAACCAGTACCAGTTCAGCAGCGATGCGGTGACCGTCACTCAAGTCGTAGCCAATTTGGGAGCCATGACCGGTGGTACAGTTGTTGGCTACCTCTCCCAGATGCTCGGCCGACGCTTCAGCATCATTTACATCTCCGTTGTTGGCGGTGCTCTTCTATATCCGTACTCGTTTACTGGCTCCGAGAAGGTTGCGGCAGCTGCGTTCTTCGAGCAGTTCTGTGTGCAGGGTGCATGGGGTGTCATCCCGATCCATCTTATGGAGCTCTCGCCAGGCGGCTATCGAACTTTCGTGGTCGGAACCTCATATCAGCTGGGTAACCTGATCTCGTCTGCAAGTTCCACTATCGAGGCCACCATCGGTGAGAGGTTCCCACTTCCATCGATCACGAAGGATGGAGAGA
>JAABUW010006249.1_pt1 | contig 15052 bp, 20 predicted proteins | sample 5560081 | NCBI WGS metagenome assembly JAABUW01 (sample SAMN10711882, study PRJNA513363) | rock metagenome | isolation source: Antarctica rocks | place: Antarctica: Victoria Land, Knobhead sud
TCTTCCAGCAGCAGCTTGCCCCGCAGCGTCCGCGCCGAAACCGACTCGCTCCACGACGCAATCGCCCGGTCAAGCTTCGTCATCGCATCCGCCGTCGTCGCCGCATCCAGTTTCAACAAACACTCCGCCAACAGTAATGCAGATCAGAGTGAACCACTCCATCACCGATCGCCGCCGCAACTCATACGCCGCAACAGCATAGTTTCTCTGTTTGTAATCCGCCACCGCCAGCACAAATCGCGCATCGGCCTGCTTCGGCGCAAGCTTCACCGCCGCCGCAAAATCCCATGCGCGTTGTTCCTTGAGGCACAGCCAGAACAAATTGGGTGAACAGTTGTACCGAAACGAGCAATACCAGGCGGCTCAACAGCAATCTATGCAGGCTCCGGCAGCGCCCAATCCGCATATCTCAGGGAGCAAAGGGAGGTAAAAAGCAGCCATAGAGAGCATGGGCCTACTCACGGCGTCGCTTCTTTACAGAAAAACTTTACGAGGGACTACAGCGGGGCATCGAGCGTATATTTTGTGGCAAAGCTGGTCTATATGTCTCTTATGCGAATGCCAAATTGAACGAATTGCTATGTCGTACTCGGCGCTATAATGGCGTTGGCGGCGGGAGCGATCTCGCAAACTCCAGCGTGCAAGGTAGTCGCGGCGTACGGGGCTGCTCCGGCGGAAACGGCCTATGCGGGAGGCGACTATACGCAGGCCGAAACGCTGTACACGCAGGAGCTGGCGGAGAAGCCGGACGATGAACGCTGGGGTGCGGGGCTGGTGCGGACCTTGCTGCGCGAACGAAAGATCGCCGAGGCGGCGAATCGTGCGGACGGCCTGCTTGCCGCCCATCCCGGATCGGCCGTGCTCCTGACCGCGCTCGCCGAAGTGCAGCTTCGCCAGGGAGTGCCGTGGCTGGCCGCGAAGACGCTCGAACGCTCGGCGGGGATCGACCCCTGTCTGGCGCTGACCCACCTGACTCGCAGCAGGGTCGACCGTGTCGACTCCATGTACAGCTCCGAGCGGGGCGAGATACAGGCCGCGTATGCGATCGATCCAACCGATGTGGAGATCGCGCGCACCTGGCGACAGAGAGTCTCCATCGCGAACGATGCCGTAAGCATGGACAAGTCGATGGTGGGGAGCGATCTCGACGCGGCGGCGAAGCGGCAGGCCCAGGTGACTCTGAAATCGATGCTATCGGGTTTGTCGGAGAACTCGCAGACCTGCGAGGTTGTGCCGGCGACTCAGTCCGCCGTACTTCCGCTGCTGCCTTCGATCCGGGACGGCAAGCATATCGACGCCTACAAGCTCGAAGTGAAGCTGCCACAGACCAAAGCGTTCCTGCAGGTCGACACGGCGGCTTCGGGGCTGTATATCAGCCGTGCGCTGGCCGATCTGAATGGGCTTCACCAGGCTCAGGACGGTGTACCGGGGACTGTTTACGCGGCGAACGTGACGATCGGGCCGCTGGAGTTTCATGAGTGCACCCTGGGCGTGAGCGATACACCGTTTTACGAGAAGGCGGACGGGTATATCGGGACGGATGTGTTTTCTTCCTACCTGATCAAGCTGGACCAGCCGAATGAAAAGCTGGAGCTTTCCCCCTTGCCGCCCGTAGCCGGTACGGTGCTGCCGACCGATCGCTCGGAAGCCGCCGAACTGCGCGGGTTCACCCCGGTCTATCATCGGCGGCAGTATCTACTGGTGCCCGTGACTTTGAACGGCAAGGAGCGCAAGCTGTTTGTGCTGGACTCTGGCGTTCGCTACACCACGATGCCGTCGGAGGTAGCGCATTCGATTTCAACCACGCGGGTGAACTTCACGAACGCGGCGAAGACGACGTCCGGAGCGACCATCAACGTGTATCGGGACAGCTTCGACTTCGAGTTCGCCGATCTTCTACTGCGGAATCGGAGTCACGTTCTGGAGATGGAATCGCCCTCCACCGAAGCGAGTGTGGGCATGGAGCTGGGCGGGATGCTGGGATTCGACATGCTACATTCGATGGTCATGCAACTCGACTATCGCAATGGCTTGATCAAGCTAGAGGCGGCCGACTCCGAATTGAAGTGGCGAACGGCGATGCAAAGAAGGGTGGTTTGCGGGCACGGGCAAAAGCCGCGGTGGAATGCCCGCCCGACGATATGACGGACCAGCCCTTCGTGACGCTGATCACTGCGAAGCCAACGGGATCGTGGGACTCAGGGAGCCTAAAGGCGGGCGAATCGTTGACTGCGAAGGTGGTGAAGGAATGGATTGCTCCAGCGTGCAGGTTGGAGCAAGGCACTAATCTATACGGACATGTGGTGAGCGTTGCGCATTCGAAGCATCGTGGCCATGCGGAGCTGGCGCTGGTTTTCGATCGAGGGGACTGCACGGGGCATTACCGGCAGGAGCTAACACTTAACGTAATTGGGCTGCTCGCGCCGGATGACAACAGGCAGGCCATGCATGACGCGCTCCCGATTGAAGTGCACGGTGCAGGCCGCCGCATTACGGATGCGGTGGCTGCGCTCAGTCTTGGAACGGACTTTAATCCAAACCCGGAGAAGCTGCCTGAGATGGTTCATCCCGGCATGGTAACGCGGGTGCCCGGGGTGGAGCTTGGCTTACATGCTGGACCGCTCTGCAGCGTGCTACTACGGAGCGGCGAGCAGAATGTACGAATCGGACCAAAGACGCAGCTTCTGTTAACGATGGGCGATTTACACTAAATTGTCGCGACTTCCGTTCTTTAGGGCATAACGCCGAAAGAAGGACGTGTGACCTTTGTGGAAGTTGGCGGATCGTTGCGACGAGCAGATTACGCTTCCGGTCTTAGCCGTTCTCTATATGCGATAAGCGCCGAGATCACCAAGAAGCAAACAGGTCGTAAACATGATTAAATCCAGCACCGCGTGTCCACCGTCTGGAGGGAAGTGATTGCTGATAGAAGGTAAGCCTCAAGCCAGCCCGCATTTTCACGCATGATAATCATCGATGGCCGCGTGAGCGGCCACGCCTGAGGATGAGAAGGGTTTCTCTTGACCGGGAAAGCGGCTGCAGTAGAGACTGCAGGTGCGAACAGGTAAAGGCTCGCGGACTAATTGGTGGTTCGACCCCGAATGATAATCTGACCTGCCGGCGGCTCACGTACACCTGACTGGTGCCTCTTCTGAGCCCGTAGAACAATATGCCCAACTCGCCGCCCGCTGCTTGTCCGCGCTGGAGGAGCAGATCATCGAAGCGATTCTGGAGCGATGAGCCGGCATCGATGTCGGCAAGAAGTTCGTCGTAGTCTGTGTCATGACCGGCGGCGCAAAGACGAACCCCACACGCAGATCATGAAGTTTGGCAGGATCGTGAGCGAGCTTCAGCGGCTCGCCGAATGGCTGGTCGCAGAAGGTTGCACTCACGCCGTGATGGAGAGCACCGGGAGCTACTTGAAGCCGGTGTTTAACCTGCTTGAAGCCCACGTATCTGTGATCCTGGCAAATGCCGCGCGGACGTGCAGAACAGGCGCGGCCACAAGACCGATCCGAACGATAGCCGGTGGCTGGCTCACCTCCTCCGTCACGGCATGATCCGGCCGAGCTTCATCCCGCCGTTGGCGATTCGTGAACTGCGAGACCTCACGCGTCGGCGTAAGCAGCTGATCAGGGAGAATTCAAGGGAGCGAAACCGGATTCAGAAGGTAATTGAAGATGGGAACGTCAAGCTCAGGGACGTACTCTCGGACGTTTTCTGTGTATCTGGCAGACTGATGCTCGCAGCGCTTCTCGATGGTCAGATGACCGCAGAGCAGATCGCCGATCTGGCCAAGAAGAAGGCCCGGGAGAAGATCCCCGCAAATCATGGCTTCTGTTGCGGACCATCGGTTGAGCGACCATCAGCGGTTCCTCATTCGGCATGCGCTTCGTCATCTGGAGTTCCTAGATGAGGAGGTGGAAGTGCTCAACCGCGAGATCCGGCGGCGCATGGAAGACCCAGCACTTGCCGAAGCGTTCCACTTGCTCCAGAGCATTCCAGGCATCAAGGAAGAGTCCGCAGCAGCTGTATCCTGGCCGAGATAGGCGCCGACATGGAACAGTTCCCTACAGCAGCGCAACTTAGCTCCTGGGCCGGGCTGTGTCCGGCGAACCACGAGAGTGCTGGCATCAAGAAGAGCGTTCGTACGAACCGGGAAAACGTCTGGCTCAAAACAACGCTGATGCAGAGCGCATGGGCTGCCACTAACCGCAAGGGATCACGCCTGCAGTCGCGGTATCACGCCTGAAAGCCCGCTGCGGAAACAAGCGTGCCATCGTGGCGCTCGGACACACGCTCCTCAAAACCATCCACACTGTTCTCTCTGCGAAGTTGCCCTATCGTGAAGAGCCTCCGATCACGCGGGACGACCGCAATGTCGAGCGTGGTCAGCATCATATACGCAGCCTGAAGAAGCTCGGATCTAACACGTTTGCAGTCGAGTAGCGCTGCCTATTCCCAGAACAATGTCCTTTATTAAGCGTGTAAGGGAGGGGAGGGAGAACATGCGATCGTTGTCGAGCGCGTTGATGCTGACGAGGAATTCGGCAAGTTCGTCTCGAACAACCAAGAAGGCTTCACTTTCTACGATATCGACCGCAAGACTGACGTTACGTTAGCCTATGACACCGTAAAGAAGATCATGGACGGATGTGGGGGCTCTACCTACGCTGTCCACAGACATGTAGACCGCAGAAGGAACCTTATTATTGAGGCAGTAGTTGTGGGTGGACTCGCTATTCTGATTGGTGCGGCGGCAGCAGTCAAATAGCTGGCAGAGCCGCTTGAAGCCTAGTTCCTATCCTGCACCCCGCTTTCGTCGAAGTCAGAAAACTGCGGAACAGCCACGGCTAAAGGCAGCTCCGTTGAAAAAGCGAGCATCGTTTGCTGATGTCCATAGGAGTGCTGCTCTCGCCACAGTAACAGCAGCAATGGCTAACAGCAGCAATGGCTGGATCTCGGCTAGTAACGCAGCCGTTCTATATACCGTCACCTTGATCAGCCCAATAGTGCTGCTCCGGAAGATCTTCACCATTGGATCGAAGCCCGCCACCTTGCCAACGAGCCGAGCTCTTTCTCCGCAGAAGATCATGGAGCGCTTTGGACCTGCTCCTTCTCCTCCGAAATCAACGACAGTAAACGCACGCTGCTGACGCTTGATTGGCCACTTGGCGGCCCGGAACCACACATACCTCTAAACGAGGCACACGAAACCCATCTGAATGTAAGGTCCGAGCCTTCATCAACTGCAGACCTTCGTGATGGCCGAAAGAGTCTAAAACTAGACTTACATTTGTTGAGTTTTGGGCTATAATCATCCAAGTTGACGGAGACGCTATGGCATCCGCGATACCCAATTACGCCACATCTGGCCTGCAGTTCAATAGCCCGCCCGACTTCAGCAAGCTGGAAACGCGCTCGCGACTCAGTCAGGCAGCCGTCGATGGATACATCAAGATTGTGGAGCGATGGGGGCTCTCGGTCGAGCAGCAAGGGGAGTTGCTCGGCGGCCTCTCCCGCGCCATGATTTACCGGCTACGGACGGTGGCGGGCACACGCACCGTTGACGAGCTGACCCGTATCTCGCTCGTCATTGGCATATATAAAGCGCTGCATATCCTGCTGCCCGACGAGGCGATTGCGGACCGATGGATGACGAGCCCGAACGACAATCCCCTTTTTGGGGGAGCACCTCCCTTCGATTTTGCGCTTCAGAGCCTGGTTCAATTGAGTCAGGTCCGGCGCCTGTTGGATGCTGCTCGGGGCGGTCAATAGCGCCCATGCCGATCGACGAGTACGTCCGATGTCTGGACACTCACCGGCTCATCCCGCGCCGGTTCCTCCCGGGACAAAGTTCAGTGCTTGAGTCCCTGGGTCTTCCCGCCGAGATTACCGACCAGCTCAGCGAGGTGGACGCGGCTACAAACGACCGCAGCCTCGCCGGCGCGCGTCGAGTGCCGTACATTGGGCCTGCCGAGCTAGTCATCGGGGTGCCGGAGGCCGAGGTCATAAACGCGCCGTTCTGTCATCCTGGACCATCTGGAGCTCGCTTCAACGACGATCGTCGTGGGGCATGGTATGCAGGGGCAAAGATCGGGACCAGCCTACGTGAGGTCGTCTTCCACAAGCAGCAGTTCCTTCGCGACGGCCGCATCGCGACCTCCATGGAGTTCGAGTACGCAGATCTAATCGCGGACTTCGTCGGAACGTTCTCACTTCTGGACGATTCCGAGCGTATGACTTGCCTTCAACCGGGCCCAATCCCAGCATGCTACGGTCCGGGCCAGGTCCTCGCATCCCACCTGCTGGCTCGGGGGAAGGCCGGTATCGTGTACCCAAGTGTGCGCAACCAGCCGGATGGGACATGCATCGTGTGCTTCCGCCCTGCTATGGTCGCGCATCCTCGGCGGGGATCGGTGTACGCGCTAACTATTCAGGCCGGCACTCGTTGGGACGAGAGTCAAATAAAGGTGCTGCTACAGCCCTGACGAACGTTCCCCTTCGAGCCGATGATGAGATGGAACACCTCGCGAACACTGTGGGTCAAGCAACAACGTGTCACAGTCCAATCTCATCGTTCACCGCAACAGCGATCTCCTGCTCTGAACCGAGATAGCGCTCGGTGGTCTGGATGGAGGAGTGCCCGAGCAGGAACTTGATCTGTTCGAGATCACCGCCGGCCTTGCGGCACAGCTTCGCGCAGGTGCGGCGGAGGTCAAGGGCGCCGAACCGCTCGATCCCGATCTCGTGGGCCGATTTTTGGACCACATCCCAGATAGCCCAATCGCTCAGGGCCTCGCCCACCCGCTTGCCGCCCTTGCGGATCGACCGCAGCAGCCGACCCTCCTCGATCCCGGCCGCGGCCATCCAGACATTGATGGCCTGCTTGACCCAGAGCGGAACCGCGACCGTGCGGACCCGCATTCCCTTCCCCACCAGATCGGCCAGGACCCAGCGGCCCTCCCGCAGCTGGATGGTTTGGACGTCGAGGGTGGCGAGCTCCTGCCGGCGCAGCGCAGGAGGGCAAGGATCGCATAGTCACGTTTGCCTTTCAGGGTGGAGCGATCGGGAACAGTGAGTAGTTCCCTCGCCTGTTCTCTGGTCAGCCAGTTACCCAGCCGAGTTCCCTGCTGGCGGATGTTCGGGACGTCGATAAGACGGGCGGCCTCGTCGACTCCGAGCATCCCGCTCGCCCGGGCTTCAGAGACCAGCTTCCGCACCGCCGACAGCCGGACGTTGACGGTCGAGGGGGCGAGGCCTTCCATCCCCGCCTTCCACTCCTGCAAGAGAGCCGGGTCGAGCGGCCGGCCGGCCAAAAAGCCGAACAGGTCGTCGAGCGCGTGCCCGTAGGCGAGCTTCGTGGTCGGGGCCGAGACCGCGTCTAGCACCCGCCGGCGCAGCTCCCGCTGGGCGGGGGAAGGCCGGGGAGAGGTGCGCCTGGGGGCAGCAGGGCCAGGTCCGGGCCGCTTCCCTGCCCTTCCGAGCTTTCCTGTCGGGTTTCAGCGGCATCGGGCATGTTGACAGTCTACCTTTTAGAATAAGATCCAATTAACTGAATAGCTTACTGGTGTCCGATAACCGTGATTCTGTATAGCGAGAGTGTATGCGCCCGTTAGAAATGTCATGGTTCCGCCCATTAGAACTGTCAGGTTCTAAGGATGGGATGGATAGCGATGAGCGAGCGCGATCTAAAGCGGATCGAAGTTCTGAGTGAAATGTTAGCTGGCCGCCGAACGGTGCCGCGGGAGCGGCCGTCCTGTCGATTCAGCGAGCGGCAGGCGTACCGCTTGCTGGCGCGCTACGAGGCTGGCAGCGGAGCCGAGCTGACCCACAGGGCGCCGTGGCCAGACGTCGAACCGCAGCGTGAACGCCGGCATTCGGCGGTATGCAGTCGAGTTGGTGAAGACCAGGTACGCGGACTTCGGGCCGACGCTGGCGACCGAAGTCCTGCTGGAGAAGCATGAGCTGCGGATCGGACGCGAGACGCTGCGGCGATGGATGGTCGAAGAGGGTCTGTGGCTGTCCCGTCAGCAGCGGCGGACATTTCACCAGCCACGGCTTCGCCGTGAAAGCTACGGTGAGCTGATCCAGATCGACGGCAGCCAGCACCGGTGGTTCGAGCAACGTGGCGAGCCCTGCACGCTGCTGGTTTTTATCGATGATGCGACTGGCAGGCTGATGCAACTGCGCTTCGTTCCCAGCGAGAGCACGTCCTCTTACTTCGAAGTGCTGCAGAGCTATCTCGAGAGCCACGGCTGCCCTGTTGCGTTTTACTCCGACAAGCACTCCGTCTTCCGCATGAACCGTGAGGCTGCCGGCGGCCAGGGTATGACGCAGTTCGGGCGGGCTCTGGCGGAGCTGAACATCGAGATCCTGTGCGCGAACTCCAGCCAGGCCAAGGGCCGCGTTGAACGTGCGAACCGGACGCTGCAGGACCGGCTGGTGAAGGAGCTAAGGCTTGCTGAGATCAGCAACGTCGAAGCTGGCAACGGCTTCCTGCCTGCCTTTATGGAGCGGTTTAATGAACGATTCTCTGTCGTTCCGGCGAAGTCCGAGGACCTGCATCGCAGCCTGAGCGTTCGTGGCTCCAGACTGAAGGACATCCTCTGCCATCGCGAGCAGCGGCATGTGATTGAGCAGCTCACGCTGTCCTACAATCGCCGGCAGATCATCCTTGAGCGAAGCCCTGTCTTCGAGAAGCTCGGCGGCCAGTACGTCGAGCTCTACGACATCCCGGACAGGCCGCTGGAGGTGCGTTGGAAGGGGGTCTCTCTTCCCTATCGCGTTTTCGAGAAGGACAGGCATGTGAGTCATGCAGCGGTCATCGAGAACAAGCGGCTAGGACATACGCTCAGCCTCATCAAGCTCCAGCAGGAGTTGAAGCAAGAGACGAAGATCAAGACCACCAGCGAGAAGACCGGCTACCAGAAGCGACCTCGTCAGCTCTATGGACTCGACTTCGTAGAAAATCTGCTCGCGCCAAAAACGGTGGAGATGCCGGTCTGAGGAAAGCATGGAAGACGGACGGTAAGCTGTCCGTCTCCCACCTTTCCCACAGACCTTGGAAATCACCAAGAGCCGCGATTTCACACATTCCCACCGCACAACGGCTACGGAACATATACTGACATTTCTATTGGGCTCAACCCTGTTATTTCTAGTGAGCACCAACAGGCGTTACGGTGCATCCTCTACAAGCCGGCGCTAAAGCCTTTACCCTCTGAACTGAAGTATCTGCGCCTCATCCAGAACGCGACATTCACCAGACCAATCAGGGCTGGCACTTCGATCAGTGGGCCAACGACCCAACGAACGCCTCGCCAGAGTTGAGGCCGAAGACGGCGACAGCAACCGCAATCGCCAGCGCGAAATTGTTCCCCGCGGCCGTGAAGGAGAGCGTCGCCGACTGAGCGTAATCCGCACCTAGCTTCTTAACATCCAAAAGCTCACCAGGAACATGATGAGGAAGTAAATCACGAGCGGAACGGCTATCCTGACGACATCGAGTGACATGCCCAGCTATCCATACCCCGCGTTATTGACCAGAACATCGATTCGTCCGGATCGCTCCGTCGCAGCCTCAACTGCCGCCTGCGCCTGCCCTGACACAGTCACATCCAGCCCGACCACCAGCAGATTTTCATGCTTTCTCCCAGTTCCTTTGTCACAGTACTGGCATTGCATGCCGTCGCCATGACCTTTTCACCCGCCGCTAGCGCCGCCCGCGCGATCTCCAGCCCCAACCCGCGGCTCGCTTCGGTAATCAACCAGACATTGTTCATTCGGCTCCCTTCAATGCGCTTAGAACTACGTCGACCTGGAGTGCGATGAGACGCCGCATGTGATCCCCGTCTTCCGCAATGTCTTTGAAACCACGCATGCCGAAGATCAGCACCCGTGCGAGATCTTCGGGAGTGGCTTTCAGTTTTGCAGCGACAACCGCTTCCCGAAGCAGGTCGGCCAGGAAGGCCTCCAGCGCACCGTACATCTGCTTAACCGGGACGAATCCCAGGTTAAATACATCTCGGGCTTCCGGGTGTGCTTCCGTCAGATCGTACCCATGGCCCGCCCACTGTTCACAGCAGAAGTGAAGTTTCCTGTCCAGCGTTCGAAGTCGCGGAAACGCTCTTCGGTACTTCTGAAGTTCGCTTTCAATCAGGCGTTCGATCACCGCGGCAAAGATGTTCTCCTTGCGCTGGAATACGAAGTAAAGAGCCGGCGGGGAGATGCCGGCTTCTGTGGCGACGTCGTTCATCGTGGTGCGCGCGTGACCGTACCGCAAAAACACGTCCGTCGCAGCCGCAAGGATGCGTTCTCTGCGGGTTGCCACCTCGAGCTCCGTCTGTTTCAATGCCAATGCAGCCTCGATATCTTTACAATCCGCCTATATGTTGTCAGCATGTATACAACGTCATGACGCTACGATGTCATCTGTAATGCACAAGACCGTCCTTTCGCTTTTGCAATCTCACCGTGGCGTGACAACCAAGAACCAAGGAGCTGCTCTATGCCTGACCAAGAATATCTTGACACCTGGGCGGCCTACCTCAAGGCATGGTCAGGCGTCAGCCCTGCAGAGCGACAAGAATTGGTGAGTCGTTGTGCCAACGAGGAATGCGTCTACACCGAGCCGGCCAGCGAGTGTCATGGGCGCCGCGAGTTGATCGACCGGATGGCGAGGTCGCAACAGCAGTATCCGGGCGCCTATTTTGAAAACGAAAAGTTGATCAGCCATCACAGTCAGGGTCTCTTTCGCTGGACCATGTATCACGCAACGGGTGCGGTGCTCGCGCCGGGAGTGAGCTTTGCGCGCTTCGACGAACGAGGCCGGTTGTCGCAGATGAGCGGATTTTTCTAGCGCCGCTTCAGCATTGCGCCGGGATGCATGGAAACCAGAAAGGAAGAATACGATGCCTGCTGTCTTCATTCATGGCGTTCCAGATACCTATCGCGTTTGGGACAAGGTTATTGAGAAGCTCTCGCGGAGCGATGTGTTAGCGCTTGCTCTACCGGGCGTTGACAGTCCTGTGCCCTACGATTTCGCTGCCACAAAAGAGGCTGGATCATCGCTCAACTGGAAGAGCAGTACGAGCCTGTTGATCTCGTAGGTCACGACTGGGATGCATCCTGGTCGCGCGCGTGGTGTCACTCCGGCCCGACCTCGTGAAGACGTGGGCGGCGGGCGGTGGTCCGGTCAGCAAAGAATATGTCTGGCACCCACTGGCAAAACTCCTCCAGACGCCTGGTGCCGGAGAGCAGTGGGTAGAGGACTTCGACGGCGGTCAGTTTGCCCAGCAGTTGGAACAGCTCGGCCTACCTGCCACATCGGCGAAAGACACCGTACGCACATGAGCAAGCAGATGTTGAGCTGCATTCTTCGGCTTTACCGGTCAGCCCTTGATGTCGGAAGCGAATGGCAACCTGCCCTGTCGAACGTCGTCTCACCGGGTCTGGTTCTGTGGGGATTGAAGGATGAGGGCTGTCCTGCAACATTTGCCGACCAACTCGGACACGACACAAAGGCTCGTCGCATTCTGAAATTAGAGACTGGGCACTGGTTCCCGCTGCAAGGCCCAGAGGAGGTCGCCAAGGCTTTGAAAGACCACTGGGCGGTGTAGAGCCTTCATCTCTGTCGAAACGAAACGCCGCGCACTACAAAGAATGGGAGATCAAATTATGAGCACTACAGAACTCAGCAAGGAAAGCATGACCGCCGCCGCTGCCGCCATACCGGAAGGTACGCCCTTTATGATGCTGAATCTCGTCCGCTACAACGAGCAGGCGAGTTACGCAGAACGCAACGATTTGCCTCCCTGTTCGGGGAGGGAAGCGTACCTTACGCGCTATGTGCCGGCGTTTGCCAAGGTTGCGGCGCTTTCCGGCAACGACAAGGCCTTCAAACCCGTCTTCCTTGGCTCAGTACTGGCGACGTTGGTTGGGCCTGCCGATGAACCTTGGGATGATGTCGTTCTCGTGCAGTATGACAACCTCGCTGCCTTCCGCATCGTTGCGGAAAGTCCGGAGTATGAGCGCGACGCAGCACCGCACCGCAAAGCCGCACTGCAGAACTGGCGTCTCGTCGCCATGAAGAAGCAGCCGTTGGGCTGACGTTCAGACGGAGTGGCCCGTGACAGGGATTATTCAGCTTCTTGTTTCCGAACCGAAGAAGAGGAAACACAGTTGGACGAGTTTATGACCACGCACTCACTCGCCGGCCGCCGCAACTTCTTGAAGAGCGTCGCTGGCACCCTGTGTGTACCGCGCATGCAGCACGGCATAGGAGCGCTTTTTGCCATCACCAGCTTTCTGCAACCTAAAGGAAAGGAACGATCTATGTCACCTGAAGAAATGCTTACTAAATGGGAGATGTATGGCAAGGCTTGGTCGCCTGTTACAGAGGCCGAGCGCAAACAACTGCTTCAGAACAGCCTCACCCCAAACTTCTCCTACATCGATCCGCGTATCGAATGCCACGGGCATAGATGTCATCCGCAACCTTGAGGCTTTTCAACAACGTCAGCCGGGCGGCAGCTTCGCCTGAAAAGCATCCTGCCGCACCACGATGTAGCGCTGGTCAACCCTTAGAAACAGCGGGGAACGCGTCGAGTACACGAGCTCGACGCGTTGCCGCTTCCTCTTTTGTGGATGCTGCCCCGCCCCGCTGGCTTCGCCGATGAGCGGTGGCAAACGTGCAGGTCGTTATGGGTACTGTCCAGTCATGTCCAGTCTTTAGCTGGCTCTATCGTCCACTTCTGACGTGATTGGGGTTTAGCCACTTTTCCTCGGCGAGTTCGCCCGCACCGAAGGCCAGGCCGGCAGCGACTTCTATGCCCCGTCTCCCATCGTGCGTCTGCTCACCGACGTCATCGAGCCGTACCACGGGCGTCTGCGCATTCAGCGGATGTGGATAGCCAGAAGCTGCGTATTGCTGACACCTCCGCGGACGAAATCGCTGCTGAGCAGGACCTCAAAGTTGCGCAGCGATCCATCCTGGGCGCTTGCAGCATCGATCACCGGCTTCCAGAGGTGTTCGTTCGTGAGGAAGTTCAGAGCCGCGTAGGTGGTGCCCATGGAGGTTCCCTGGACCAGAAGGACGTGGCCATGACCTTGTGAGTTGTCGAGAAAAGCAAGTAGCGTGAGGGCTTTGCTGCCAGGAGCGTCTCTTCGGTACACGTACCTTGTGGGCTCGCCCTGTTTCGGAGCACGATTGGTCACGCTGTAAACGTCGAAATGAAAGTCCCAGCCCACTTTGAAATCCATTTGCGGCTGGTAAAGGGACGCCCAGGGGTTGAAGCTCTCGGTCCCGATCAGGATGAGATTGTTCTCATGCGTGTCAGCGATCGCTAGATCGCGGGCGTACCGTATCTCGATCCACTTCGGAGCCTGCGTGATGCCCAGCCGCTCAGACACTTGCACAAGTTGGGCGACCAGACGCAGGTCGGCCATGGGCGTTACGGACCGAACGCTGAGGGGAACGTCCGTTGCTGATGGTGGTTGGCTAACCGTTATCTCACGCTGGTAGGTCTGGTTGGCATACTGGTCCAGCGAAACAGGTCGCTGCTCCCACGCGATGTAGGCGTCCAAGCTTGCGTCCCCCGGCACGATCAGGGTCCGCCGGCCTTCCGTAAAGAGCGCACGCCACAGCGGCGTGGGTCCCGAGGGCGTTTTCTCGGGAGCGCTTCGATGCGTCGGATACGCGGCGATTGCGCCCAGAATGACCGCTACAAGCGAGGCAAACGCCAGCGATACTTTAGCCGCTAACGGCCAGTGGCCCTCCAGATCACGCGCTGGAGCTGGAACGCTTCGAGGATGGGCGGTGTCAGGCGAACCAAAGGCAACCGCCTCAGCCGGAATGTCTGAGTTGGTGCTTCTGGGTTCATCACCGGGAGAGAAGGTCGCGACATACCCACCCTTGGGTATGCTGATGCGCACCGGATCGTACTTCCCCTCAGCCAGGTAGTAGGCGTCTAACCTTGTACGCAGGTGGCGGGCCGTTCCACGAACGATGGTATCTTCGCCGGAATTGAATCCAGGCGAGCGTTGGAAGACGTGGATGCCTATCTGTTGCTCGGTCAACTCGTCGACACGGCCGAGGAATGAATTCTCGCAGATATAGCTGAGCAGAGAACACAGACGGGGAGATTTGCCAAAGGTCTCGCCGGCGAGGATACGGTCGACCTCTTGCCTGCAGAGAGCATCTCCAATCGCTACGCGGTGGTCCAGCGTGCTCCTTTCGCTCATATCGCTCTGTTTCGTCACCCGCAGCGTGCCGGAATCCACAAATGATACATGAACGCGGCTTGGGCGCTTTCGGGGAGCACCCTCCATCTCAAGCCGCAAAAGCAGGAAAGACTCCTGTGAATTTGCAATGCGACACGGTGTTATCACCGTGTCGCACCTCGTTTCCCGTGACATCCGCGCCGCACGTCTTCTAGGTTTCACATGCTTGCAGGAATGACCCATTCTCGCCGGCTGTGCTGACGAGTTGAGACGGGTGCAGAGAGCGGCGCTCTCCGAGCGAAGCGACCTGTACCAATTCTTGCGACCAGGGAGACCGTGTGAACCGACGTAGGTTTTTGAGTATTTCGTCCGCAGCTGTTGCCGCAACCCAAGCGAGACCATCCTTTGCGCTAGGGGCGGCCCCTGCCCGGCCGAACTTCCTCTTTCTGATCGCCGACGATTGGATGTACCGCACCATCGGCTCAGTCAACAACCCCGAGGTATCCACGCCCAACGTTGATCGTCTGGTGCGCTCAGGTTGTCACTTCACTCATTGCTTCCACCAGGGCTCGTGGACCGGCGCAATCTGCGTTGCAAGCCGGACGATGTTAAACACAGGATTGACGACGTTCCACGCAAACCGCTTCGACGCGGCAAACACGGCAAGCTCAAAGCCGGCATGGGGACAGACCCTCCGGGAAGCAGGATACGACACGTTTATCACCGGGAAGTGGCACTTGGACGCGGTCACGCTGCAGCGTTCCTTTTCCGAGATGGGCCCGGTCGCCCCCGGATTTCTCCCCTCGACCCCGCAGGAGTACAACCGGCC